>Ga0172375_10010642_pt1 | contig 11888 bp, 9 predicted proteins | sample LakKiv1m_FD_114537 | JGI IMG/M metagenome (GOLD analysis project Ga0172375, IMG submission 114537) | Freshwater microbial communities from Kabuno Bay, South-Kivu, Congo - kab_092012_11.1m | ecosystem: Environmental > Aquatic > Freshwater > Lake | place: Democratic Republic of the Congo... | reverse complement strand
TTTTTGATATTTTTTTGGATTTTTCAAAAAGTCCACTATTTCCATCAAATCATTTTTAGCCTCTTCAACTCCGGCCACATCTGCAAATTTTATATTCTGTTTACCTTTTACAAAAAGCTTTGCCTTTGATTTCCCAAATCCAAACACTCCTCCGTCTCCCCCCATTCCCCCACCGCTCATTTTTTTAAATAACCAAAAGAACAGCACTACTGGCAATATTACTGTCAATAAAATACTCACGATATCTCCAAACAATTTCATTCCCTCCCTATTTTCAACTCTTACTTCTGTTTTAGTCAGGTCAACTCCTTCTCTTTGCAATATTTCTACCATCGACGCATTGCCTTCTTTTGAAGCAATCAATATATTTCCATCTTCTTTCATTGTCAAAAATATTTGATTTCCCATCACTATTACTTTTTCAACCTTTTCTTCCTTTATTGCTTGTACGGCATCAGATATACCTATATTCATATCTTCTGGTGACAAAAAAGATATCAAAGACGATAAAAACCAAAAACCAATCAGAAGATACAGTATCCCTTTTACAATTTGTTGTGGTCCAATTATTACCTGCTTTACACTCACCCCTGGTGGCAATTTATCCAATATTTCCTTGGGTATCGTATTATTTTTGACTTTTTCTTTAGCCCCCGACTTGTCATCCTGCCTGTCCGCCTCTGGTGGAAGTCCGACACATCGTGACGAAGGATCTCTCTTTGGTTTTTCTTTTTTTATTCCCAAAAATTTTTTCCAATCAAACTTCATAGGTTCAATTATACCATCTAAAAACTTTCTTTCTTTTCATATTTCCTCCCCTGTCAAGGGGAGGATTAAGGAAGGGTTTAAACTTTTTACTATACAAACTTTACAAACTTTATGAACTAATATATTCTCCGCACAATCCCCGTTTTATCTCCGTATCACTTACATATCTCTCTTCTATGACCAACCGACAACACTCTCACTGTTTTATTGTTAACTACATCAAAAATAATTCTATAATCTCCCACTCTAAATCTATATTGACCAATTTCCCAGCTAATCATTCTCTTAGCAAAATTCAATGGTTTCTGACTATTAACAAAATAGTTCAGTTTTTTAATTATTTGCTTTTGAAAAGACCTGTCTATTTTCTTTAATTCATCAACTCCTGTTTGACTAATCTCCCATTTCCACACATCATAAATCTAAAATTTTAGTAGCTTCTTTTGAAGAATATGTTTTTTCAATCCTGGCTCTTTTAATTTTTTCTTTATAATTTTTAGAAGATAAAGCTTCCACTTGCTCTTTTATAAGCATTAGCTCCTCAAATCTTTCCATACTCATCAGTACTGCTTTTGGGTCAGATCTTTGAAATACATATTTAGCCCCACTTTTTTCAACTTCTTTTAAAAGTTGAATTGTTCGGGTTCTTAGATCAGTTACTGTTGCTATATTTTTTTTAGTTAATAAATACATAACATTAATATAACATAAACATTACATTAGTGCAATGTTTGTAATTATAGTACAAAAGGCATTTCCAGCCTTCCTTTTTTTACTAGTTACTGTTTGTATACCTTATACCATTTGATTAAATCGCCAATATCCACTCCTCCACTGCAATCAAAATCTACTTTACTGTCATATGTTCCATTTTTGTAAACCCCATACCAATCAAGCAGTTCCTTTATAACTCCCACTGCTGCTCTGCAATTTCCATTACTACTTTCCACAAACTTCCCCCACAAACCCCAAATTCCCCAAGTTGATCCTCTCGAATTAATTTCCATGTTTGTATATGGCTCAATTACACATCTTAAGGTCTGACCAGAAACATCAGCACCAGATCCGAAATAGCCCTCACCTGTAAATAATGTAATATTGTTCATGTCGGATATGTGGCCATATTTATTTGCCACAATTCCGGTATGTCCCGGAGTATGACACATGTTCGGATTAACAGTTTCAATTTTATAGTCATTCGGATTTAAAGGATTGCTTTCATTGTCAATATTGTTTCTAATAAATTTATCTGCATTATCGTGTTTCCAATTAATTCCATCAAAAGAATAATTAAAAGCCATATCTTCTCTTATTCCACCAATCTGTATAAAAATACCCTCGTGTCCTTCAAAGACTCCTGGATAATATCTTATTTCAGAAGAATTTATCAAATTAGTCCTTATTTCTGGCTCAAAATGAAATCCATCCCAACTTTTTGCTAGATACACCCCTCTCTGTCCCCACGACCCATTTGATCTGTAATAATACAACCATATTTGTCTACCTCCATTTCCCACGTCCATTGATAATGCAACTGGTTGGCCTACTCCATAATTTTCCAATATATTACCCTTAGTCTGGTTGTCACCTGGACCGTCAATTATATCGTCATCATTATATCTACAATTCAAATCAGCATAATGCCTACCGTTCACAAATTCATAATTACACTTTTCTTTTAAGAAATTAGATATTTCAATTACAGGTGTTGGATTAGTATTTTCATCTCCATATGGATCATATGGACCATAATTACCCCCATTACTACCCCATAGATCCATATTATATTTTTCCCAATGAATACCATCTTCGCTTGCTGCCACACAAGTTTGAGTAAAAATATCACTTGTTGTTGTTCGATCATTCACATCAAAGATCTTCAATGCACATTCATAATATAAAAGATACAACTCTTTTCCATTTCTCAAAGCAGAATGACTATGTTTTATTACTGACGGAGCGCAAGTATGAACCGAATCGTATGAAGCATCTCCACCTGTCGGCCCCATAACTTTTCTCGGACTTGTTTCATAAGTACCATTTAAATTAAACCCTGTAAAATTAATAATATCATGGCCACTCTCCCCATTACATGTCCACACTTTCCATTTTTCGTCATCGTCTTTCATTGCACTAGCTGCATAATCATAAGTATTTGGTAAATCAATCAAAGCTGCTTCAGTTTGCTTTCTCGTTACCTCAAAAGATATAGCCAAAGCCTTGCTAACAAATACACTCAGCACCACTACCCCAACCATCACTATACCCCAAATTTTCTTCATAGCTAATTTAATCATTTTTACTTACTAATTACTACTCCTGCCTTTAAATCTTTATCTAATTTCTCATCAAAAAGTAATTTACCGTTTACAGTTGTTGCCGCTGGCTCCACCTGTATCGGTTGCCAATCGGAGGGGTAAGATACCAGAGATACTATCGGTGTCTCTCCAAAACCCGACTGTTTCTGAATATAACTAAGATATGAATATTCACTATACAAATTCAAATCAACTGAGCTTGAATATCTAATCTCTACCGTTCTTTTTTTGGTCACCGGCACCGTTACTAAAAACGCCAGCTCTTTTTTATCGCCTTTTATAGTTACCTCAAGTTCGTTACCTGTTAATATTTTCCTATTAGTCAGATCTGTTGTGTCATACACACTTACTTCGGAAATATTTACATCTTTTGGTATATATATTCTCATATAGTTTTTATAATCCCCTCCCGGCCAAGTCGTACTTCTGGCAGTATTCTCATAACTAATCTTTATTACTCTCGATACTGCTCTACTGCTTATGTCTATCAACCTATCCACACTTCTTTTTATAAAAAAATTACTCTTGTTTACCCCCAAATTTGCTTCAACTAAATACAAATAATCAGCCAAACAATTTTCTACACTACACCCCCCCACATACATCGATCCATCCCAGCCCATATTGGCCAAATCTAATTTAATCTGCTTGTCTTTGACGTATATTTGTATTTCATTATTATCTAAAGATTTCAATATTGCTTTGACTATCGCTAATTGTCTAAAATCCTGAGCTTCCTTTACCTCTTCCACCAATTGGCCAGCTAGTTTTCCCAAAAACATGCTCTTTTGTCTCGATCCGGCAAAAGACCCCTTCTCACTATGAAATTGTGCTTGTTCATATAGATTTTCTGCTGTCACTGTTTCGTTATAATCTGCCACCCACACTTCTCCTACTGCCTCCACTATCTCTTTTGCCGTCGCTAAGTTAATTGTCATAATGCCGTCTATATTTCGGCCTGTTTCTTTCTTAAAAAACCACTCAATATCCTTAGCGGACATTGAAAAGTCAGCTTGCCAATTAGCATCTCTTATATACCAGCTTGGTTCATTCAAAATTTCCTTAATTGGTTTTGGTGGTTCCACATGACCTTTTAGTTGACCATCAATATCATACACATCCCCCACTTCCAGATTTAAAAATCTACCGTCTTCAAAACTCAATACCCCAAAACTACCGATAAACCCTCCATTTGGTCTCAATTCCATTTCGTTTTGCATCAATATCAAAAAATCTTTTCTGCCTCCATCTGCTCCAATTAGATAAAAAAACACACCCAAAGAATCACTTATTTGAGATACCACCTGCTTCCACTCATAAGCTTCTTTGGCCTGCTCAGACACAAACGATCTGAACCTGCCCGGTAAAAAGCTCCAGTCTCCTTCGGTTCTGGCTTCAATCATTCCCAAATTATTTTCTAAAAAAATCAGCTTATTTTTAATTACTTCAATTTCTTCTTGCCAATCAATATCTTTATCTCCAAACAACCCTTCTCCAATTCCCGACCAATCAATTAAAAATCCGGCCATCTCTCTTTCCATTTTCCAAACCGTTTCTAATACTCTTAGTACCTCTCCCCAGCCTTTATAAGAAAAAGCTTTACCTTCAAAACTGATTACCCTCAATCTTTCTTTTAAGTTTTCAATCTTAACCAAATTCTTTTCTGTTAGCTCCTCCAATTCTTCAATTTTTTTCTCCTCAAGATATACTTTTGATTTTTCAATTGCTTTAGAGCTTGCATATATCCCCCCAAAAAAACTTACCACCAATCCCATATACACCACCAACAAAAAAATAAACGGTGCTACCACCAGTTTCCAATTCAATCCCCAATTAAAATTAAATCTCTTTTTCTTCTTTACAGTTTCTGTGGCTATTCTAACTTCTTCAACCTTACTTCTAATATCTTGTTTTTTTTGTTCCTGTTCTTGTAGTTCCGGAGCTATTCTAACTTCTTCTTTCCTAAATCTTACATCTTTTATGTTTACTGCCGGTTTAATCACAAATTTACTCAAATCTATCGTATCATCCTCACTTGCCTGCCCAGACTGCAAAGCTGTCGGCAGGTCATCCTCTTCTTCCTCTTTCTCTAGTTTTTCTCCAGCCATTCTTTTTTGCCCGCCGGAGTCTTGACGTAGGCGGGAATCTTCAATCTTATTTCTTATATCTTCTTCCTGTAGTTCTTCTACCACACTTTCAATCCGGTTCTTTGTTTCATTGTTTTGTAAATTGTAAATTGTAAATTGATCATTTGAAGTTTCTTCTTCAACCTCCACTTCCATAAATCTTTTTCTTTCTCCTATCTCTTCTTTTTGTTTCGCCTTTGTTTTACTTCTTACCATTGGATCCATCCTTTCAAAAAAATATCTAATAGTTTCCCTGCTCCCTCTTTCGAAATCTTTTCCTCCATCCCAAGAAATCTTATCCCAATATTCAGACACCATGCTATCTTCCACTTCAAAACTAGTCTCTTCTTTTACTACAGTTCCTTTCTTGGTCATCTTAGCTTGGATAACCATTGTCTTACATACCGTCTCTATGCTTACCTTTCTGCCAAAAATCATTAATCTTTCCCCGGACACTCCTGGTACAAAACAAGCTTTCTTAATAGCCTCTACAAAATCAGCCACTTCTACACATCTCAAGTATCCTGTATCTTTTGGTAATTCCAGTTCTTTATTCAATACCGCTGTTTCAATTACCTTTGCCACCCAGTTCTCACCCAGCTCCATGCCTTCTCCGTAAACATCAAATCCGCACACCAATCTCCAATCAGTTTTTCTTAAATTTAATTTTTTTAGTGTATCTTCCCCGTTTTTATTTCTTCTCACCACCACTAACCTACCTTCATCAGCTTCAATCCTGCTCCAAACCATTTCATCTTCTCCAAAATCAAAAGCGTAATCTATTCTATAATCAATCTTTGTTATATCTTCACAAAAAGCCACCTCCCCTTTTCCAATATTTAGCCAATCCTCCGCTTTTCCTTTTAAAACTACCATTACCGAATCACCCACAAAATCACTAGCTAATTTTTTAGCCACAAAGTCACTTCCCCATATCAACACCACTGGTAATCCGTTTTTCATATTCTAATTCTAATTCATATTTACTTCTGCGGATATAATTCGGTTATACTGCGGTTATTTGTAAGGGGGTTAGGTTAGACACCCGTTCAATCCGTATATACCTGTATCAAAGGAGTGGGGTGGAACGTGGAAAAAACGTAATAACGACAAATGTTTCTTTTTTTCTTAAAAGGATCTTTCTAATGTCTTTTGCTGTTTGTATCCTCCCTTGTCAAGGGGAGGATTAAGGAGGGGTTTCGTCCCAACGGCTGATTTTTGTAAAAAAAATAAAAGAGAAAACGTTCTAACAACAAACCTATTAATACATCAAAATAAATTCCCTCCTTGTCAAGGGAGGGGTAGGGGTGGGTTTCGTACGCATGCTACGTCTCTACTGACTCACTAATTGCTTACCATAGTACCAGAGAACTAAAGAACCAAAGAACTAAAGCACCAAATACATCCCACTCATCAACACTTCCGTTGCCATAGTCACCCACGCCGCTCCAATTACCCCATAAATGGGCACAAAAACTAAATTTGCTCCCAGATTAAATACTAAAGATACCACCCCTAGTACTAGCATTCTTTTCTCTCCGTCTCTTGAAATTAAATAAAACCCTTTGACATGGTTAATAAAGTTAAACACCAATCCCAAGGATAATATTCTCAATACCTGTGTCGACACCTGCCAGTTAAATTCATTTCCCGATAATATTTTCATCGCCAAGGGCGCCCCCAACCACACAATCGGCCATATTATCAAAGACGATCCTATCGAAATCTTCATTATTTTTTTATAAGTTTTAGTTCCGTTTTCTTTAGCTTCTCTGGAAAAAGACGGAAATGCACTGGTCACCAAAAAATAAGCCGGCATCACCAGATTTCCGTATACCTTATAAGCCAAGCTATACCAAGCCACTTCATTAATTCCCAAATATCGATCAATTATTATATTGTCAATCGCCCTGTCATAAACCGTAAATAAAAATAAAAACAATCCCATTGGCACACTTGCCCAAAACAGTTTTTTTATTAGCTCTATATCAACCCTAAAATCTGTTAGTTTCCAATCTATATTTTTTACCATTTTTAGACCCACCAGTAAGCTCAATATCCTGGCCACCACATACAATCCAAAAACCATCAATATAGTTGTTTTAATTGGATTTAGTAAATATAAAACTAAAAATAGTAGGGGAAAGAGGCTATCAATCGTGCTTTTTTTACCCATTTGTTCATTCGTTTGGAAAATCACTTCTAGATTTCCTGCCAAAAACGTCAAAAAACACATCATCAAAGCCAACAAAGCCTCTTTTTCGTATCCTTTAAAAGTTGGGTAATTGAATACAAATATCAATCCCAATCCCAATCCAACTACTATCAGCACAAATCTTAAAAAAAACAGATTTTTAAAAGTTTTTTGTTTATCTTTAGACTTACTAATTTCTCTAACTCCAATTATCTTTGTTCCCATATCAGCTAGTGCATCGATTACCAAAAAGCTCGATCCGATTAAACTAAACAAACCATATTGGCTTTCACCCAAATTTCTAATCAGTAGGGAAGTCGTCACCAATCCTATTCCCACCACCACCATTTTTCCCAACCCTTGCCAAATCGTATTTTTTATAATCTTTATCATCTGATAAGTTTATCAATTATTTTCCCCTCCCTTGTCAAGGGGAGGGTTAGGGAGGGGTTTCTTACTCAAACCCAACACCAATCCTAGTAATCCCATATTTTGCGGTAATGTTAGCCAATAATGGTCAAACATACCTGTTAATACTATTATCATCCACACTAATGCATATTTTTTAAAATCAATTCTTTTAACTAAAAACACCCCAATTCCAATCAAACCAATCAACCCTGTTTCCACCAACCACAACACAAATATATTATGTACCGGTTGAAGCCACCAATATCCCTTCATAAAATCAGGCAGGTTTATCAAAAAATTATTTAACCCTACTCCAAATAACCAATTCTGCCTCCACATATTCCAGCCCGATTTAAGTAGCTTCCATCGCAAATCCAAACTATTTACACTCCACCCTCCTACTATTTCAAAATTCGACATTAAGATACTTCCTCCCATTATAAATACACCCAAACCTATAAAAATTAATCCAATTTTAGTACGGAAGGCATTACTATGCCTTCTTTTATTAGTTATTTTTTTGAAAAAATTAAAAATTAAAAATTGAAAATTAAAAATTAGCATCAGTATTCCTACCCCCCACACCAATCTGCTTCCTGTCAATATTATTCCTAACACTTCAAACCAAATAACAAGCCATCTTTTAACTTTACCCGTCAAAGTCATCCTGCTTGTCCGCCGAAGCTTTAGCGAAGGTGGAAGTGTAGCGAAGGACCTCCTATTCTTGTCTTCATTGTTCGTCATTATTTCATTCCACATCACCATTCCCACCAACAAAAATCCCGCCAAACTATTTGGGTGCGAAAAGGTTCCATAAGCCCTCACATACTGATCCCCAAACCAGCTTATTCTGGCAATTCCTAAGCTCAAATAATCAAATTTACGCTCTCCCAGCCAATAAAATATTCCTCCCAAGCTTCCTCCACCCACCACTTGCCCCAAAGCCAAAAATGTTTCCAAGCCTATCCACCAGGGGATTATCCAACCCAAAAACTTAATTACTTCTTTTTTATTTTTTGAAAAATAATTTACCCACCACCAAACCTGCCACAACCTAAACCAACCATACACAGCCACCTGCCATCTCTCAGCCAACACAATGTTTATTAAAATCAAAAGGAAAATTATTTTGGTAAATTGGAATTTGGATCTTGTGATTTGCTTGGTTCTTGGAATTTGGATCTTGTGATTTAATACTAAAATAATCCACACCACATCCGTCAAATATAGAGTAGGGGATAAATAGTCCACTTTAATTCCCTCCACAAAGCTCCAGCCAGGCCAAAAATGCTTCCCCAATTGACTAATCAACAAAATTAAATATATAAGTCCAATTACCATTCCGCCCTATTTTATCAAAAGTAGTAGGGAACGCATTACAATGCGTTCCGTTTCTGCTTGGAATTTCGCATATCCTTCATTCGTAATTCGTAATTGAAGAATTGATTAATTAAACTTTCGGTTTAATTACCACATGTCTATCTTCTCCCTCTCCTTCCGATTCAGTCATCACTCCTTCAACTTCAGATATAGCCATATGACAAAGTCTTCTTTCATACGAACTCATTGGTGACAAACTTGCCGGTTTACCGCTTTCCTTTACTCTATTAGCCGTACTTATTACCATTTCTTTAAGTCTATTTTTTTGTTCAGCTCTGTATTCATTTACATCAAGTAGTACCCTGATAAAATAACCCAGCTTATTTTTTATCATTAAGCTCATTATTTGCTGTATTGAAGCCAAGCTCCTACCTCTATAACCAATCAAAGAAGCCGGATCAGCTACTGTTACTCCCACTAACACTTGTTCAATTTCTTCATCTTCTTCGTTTTCAATATCTTCTACAAAAATATCATCCACTTCTCTGTTTATTGTTTCTAATAAATCACAAGCCACTTCCAAAATTATTTTATTTCTTTCTTTATTATCGATAACTTTCTCGCTTTTTTTACTTATTTTTTTATCCATCATAGCCGTCATTTTACCACAAATTTTGATTTTTTCCCCACCCTGTCAAGGGAGGGGTTAGGGGAGGGTTTTATTTTTTAACTTTCCCCACTAACACTTGTTGTACTACCACCATCGCCGAGTTGATAAACCAGTACAACAATATCCCCACACTAAACTTAAATCCAATAAATATCGTCATAAGTGGCATCATGTACATTGATTGATTTCTCATAGCTGCCGCCATATCATCAGTCTTTTCAGGAGTAGCTTTGGTATAAGCTGTTTCATCCGATCCTTTAATATCAGGCATAGTTAGCTTTGCTCCCCAAAATTGAAGCGCTCCCGATCCCACTAATAGCACCAATGGCAAAATCATATTGACAATCATTCCCGACGTTATTGCCGAAGATGGAGTTACTGCCAAATCCGTACCCAAAAAATTCGTATTCATAGCAAAACCGGGCGATACTTTTAAGCCATCAAACAAAAATTTATTCAATTCATCAATCCCAATCCCTCCTGTCGAAAAACTAATCAATTTTTGAAAAGAACTATAAAACAATATCAGTACAGCTATCTGTAAAATTTGTGGTAAACATCCAGACATTGGGTTCACTCCTGCGCTTTGATATAGCTTCATTTGCTCTTGAGCCAACCTCTGTTTATCGCCCCCATATTGTTTAGTCAATTTTTGCAATTTTGGTTGAAGTTGTCTCATTTTACCGGCCGACTTAATTGACGGTAATATCAATGGTAACAAAAGCAGTTTAATCAGGACAGTCATCAACACCACTGTCCAACCTAAATTATTTAAAACCAAATTTAAGGCCATCAAAGCCGATACTAATATTTGAATAAAAATCATCAACTATTCTACCAAATTAATATTATTTTTAATTTTTAAAATTTGAAAATTAAATATTGTTTAGAATTTCGAATTTAGAATTTAGAGTTTAAGTTTTACTCCAGGGATTACATTTCAATATTCTCAAAAACCCCATCCACAGTCCTTTTACCACCCCGTGTTTCTTTACTTTCTCATATGTATATTCCGAACAACTCGGTATAAATCTGCAATTATTTCCCCTTGATATATATTTCTTATACCAAACCAATAGTTTTAATATGATTTTTTTTATTTTTTACGTAAAATTTTGAAGTTACTGTTTTTTAAGGCCTTGTTGACGAAGACTACACCAGACTTAAAAAATATGTAACAAGAATTTGTAATCTAATATCTAAATTTTCGCAATTACTTTTTTCATTGTTTTTGTATCTATTCTTAAATCTTACTTCTTAAATCCTAAATCTTGTTATCTCTTTCTCTACTTCTTCATATTTTAACCCCAGCAAACCCTTTTTTGCCAAAAACACCACCCATTTTTTATCTTCAAATTTATCAATATTTCTTCTGACAGCTTCTGTCAATAATCTTTTTATCCTATTTCTGTCTACCGCTCTTTTTGATATTTTTTTAGAAGTTATAAATCCAAATCTTTTATTAATAGCTTCTTTACCACTATAAACCAACATTCCAAATAGGGGAGTTTGGTGCATATATCCTTTCTTCATTACCAATTCAATATCTTTCCTTCTTTTTAAAATAAGTTCTTTGCCCAACATATCAAATTATAGTACGGAAGGCATTACAATGCCTTCCTTTATCATCTTTTTCTTTATTCCTAAATCTTATTTTTTAAATCTTAAATCTATGCCTTTAATTTCTTCTTTATCGTCAACTGTTTTCTACCCTTAAGTCTTCTTTTACTTAATACTTTTCTACCCTTAGCTGTCTCCATCCGCTTCATAAAGCCGTGTTTTCTAATCCTTTTTTTCTTTTTTGGTTGATATGTCCCTTTTTTCATACGCCTATTCTATCACAGCTTTACCTCAATTTATCTATCTCGTTACTAGTTACTCATTACTAGTTACTTTTTACTTCTTGAATAGTGTGGAAAACCACTATATGATGAATGTGGATAACCCAAACACCCCCTTTTGGATAACTTTATTATTTTCTGCCCATTTACTCAAATTATTTGTAAATTGCTAAATTGAAAATTGTAAATTAAATAAAATGAATCTCGAACAAGTTTGGAAAAATACACAAGAAGAACTCA
>Ga0172375_10010641_pt1 | contig 11888 bp, 8 predicted proteins | sample LakKiv1m_FD_114537 | JGI IMG/M metagenome (GOLD analysis project Ga0172375, IMG submission 114537) | Freshwater microbial communities from Kabuno Bay, South-Kivu, Congo - kab_092012_11.1m | ecosystem: Environmental > Aquatic > Freshwater > Lake | place: Democratic Republic of the Congo... | reverse complement strand
TACCAGGGATAAGGAAAGTAAGCGCTGCGAACCACACGGTATTTAACTTCAGCACCATCAATGTTGGAACCTGCATAGGCTTTTGCAGTTCCGGTCGCCTTTACTGTTTCACTTAGTTTAAAAGTTCCTTTAAAAGGTTTGAACGTTACCTCAAACTTCGGGCGTTTGTATTCTTCCACAGAAAGGGATTGTGAACCCGTTTCATTTTGTATGGTCATATTCCCGTTCAGCACACCTGTTGGTGCCGTAAAGGTTCCGCTAAAAGTGCCATATTCATTGCTCGTTAAATCTAATGAAGCTACTTTCTCATAATTCACATCAAAAAGGGTAACTGTGGTTTTTGCATTGGCAATAATATTTCGTTTGTCCCCATCATTTTCAATCAGTATGCCTTTGAAATAAATAGTTTGCCCGGGGCGGTAAATAGCACGGTCAGTAAAGAAATAACTGGTCTGGTATTTCTTTGCCGGCTGATCTCCGTAGTAATAAGAGTAAAAAGAATTATCAGTGAACAGCTCATCATCGTTGTAATTCAGTTGCAACACATAATTTTCACGTTCATATTTACCGCGAACTGTAACCATTCCGTTTTCATCTGTTGTGTAAACCCCGCCTCTGCGCAAATCATACTCGCGGGTGGTGTAGTTATAGTATTCTTCCCACAACTGCGCTTTCACACCCGGCAAAGGATTGCCCGAACTGCGCGAAACCACCACAAAGCTGCGGTTGCCTTTTTCTTCCTGGCGGCTGGAGAAAGCAAGGTCTGAAAAGGAAGTGATGCTGAAAGCTACTGCATTTCCATCAGTAGAAAAATCACGCGAAGTGGAAGCGAAAACAACATACAATCCTTTTTTCTGTGCAGGTAGTTTCAACTCTGCGGAGTGCGCGTTAAAATCACCTTCATCCGGTAAAGTGAAATCAAGTTCGTTTACTGTTTTTGAAATTTTCTGCAACTCTTTTATCTGTTCATCGCCATAATATTTCCTGCGGAACTTTTTGTATTTCTCATAATCAATTGTAGCAATGCGGAAATAAACCTTTGATGATTTTTCGCCTGCTTTGGCAAGGTTGGTGAAATTGATTAATGCCAGGGAAGGCTTGTCGGGAAGGTTGACGCGCTCGGTGGTGAACGAAATATTTTTCTGCGTAATGCTTGTTAATAAACTGCGGCAGTTGCTTGCCCCGAATGAATTAGGAAAACGGTTAATCGCTTCATTGCATTTATCATAAGCAGCTTTTTTCTTCCATTTTATGGTTTCATCATCACCTGCTTTGTAGCCGCCTCCCTGCGTGAAAAGAAAACTTGCAATCTCATAACTTATTTCGGTGGAAACAGGGAAGGCGATGTATTGCTTCTCCGATTTTTCAATGGCTGCAAAAAACAAACTGTCTTTGTTGGCATCCACAGCATGGGCGCGCACAAAACGCAGACGTTTCAAATCAGCATCCACCAATGCATCCGGGTTTTTATCGGCTGCATGAAAAGCTATAACATCGCGCAGCAGGAGGATGGCATGGTATTGTAATGAAGCGCTGTCGCGGGTACTGACATTTAGCGAAGCGAAATCTGCGGCAGGAGCAAAATACTTTTCCCCTTCTATTTCATATTTATAAGCAGGCTGTGACAGTCCGGTTTCTTCGTTCATGTAAAAATCAATGGCACGATGCGCCAGGAAATCATACAATGTTGGACGCAGTTCACGCGCATTGCGGCTGTCCATCAATACTGCATCAAAGGTGGAAATGGGAAGTTGTTTCAGCTTGTCAGCATCTTCCAGGCTTTTGCGGTAATGGAAATCCACCTGCTCCACAATCTTTTTCAAATCCCAGGTGCTTAAATCATCAGGGACAAAATCAACGGTTTCGGTTCGGTCCATAAATACCCAGCGGTTTTGCTCATAATAACTCCAGTATGACTGCGCAAGTATGGAATGTAAAACCGGTTTCACCGGGAACTGCACGTCTTTCAGTTCGCCTTCCATTTCGAGGATGCTTTTCTTCAGCGCATCTTCTTCAAGGTAAGAACTGAATTTCATTTTATGAATCACTGCTTTAATATATTGCGGGGCATTGTTGTTTTTCTTTGCGTCTTTGAAAATAATGTCCACCACTTCGAGGGCGGATTTTGTCAGCCCTTTTTTGCCGAGAGAATCAATTTTCGCCCATTGCTTTGCGTAATCTTCATCTTTGAGGATATATGGAAAGAGGGATGAAGGGCGGGGGACAAGAGAAAAGGAAAGAATAATTAACAGCAGCGAGGGAACTAAGGAATATTTGAGTGTCTTCATGATAGGTGTTTTATTAATTTCTATACAAAGATGCTTAAAAGGGAAAAATTCCATAAAAAATCTGCTACATGAGATGGAATATGCAGATTTTCATGGATTTAAAATTTAAGGTTTCCTTTTGAGGGGGACGAGGGACGGGGGAATATTAGAGAGGGAGGAGGGTAATTCTACGCCTGAGTTCTTTGCCGGGTTTTATGTGGATATTGGTTTCTGATTTTGATTGGTAGTCTTGTAATTCCCAAGTGAAATCGAAGATGCCGGGAGGGAATTTAGGGATGGTGTATTTGCCTTTGGAATCGGTTTTGGCTTTAACTTTTATTTGTGGTTCACCGGTTTTGTGGGCAGAGAAGATTACGCCTTCGAGAAAAGTTCCGTTTTTGTCTGAGACTGTACCGGCAACACGGGTGTGGGTGGTTCCGAGGTCTATTATTTCGCGAGCCTGAAAATATCCGCTAACAAAGTTGGGGTTGGAGATGGTGAGGGTGTGGACCATGGCATCCATTAATTCTTTGAAGTTGGTGTTTAGTATTTCGCGTATTTGTGCAGTGATGGTTTCGAGGGCGACAGAGCGGGAGATGATAGCCTGTCGGGGGTTTGACATGGAGTCGCGGTAGAGGCTGATGGCGGTTTGGAGGTCGGAGACATCGGTGTTAGAATAACCGAAACCTGATGCTGATGCGAGGTTGTTATTGGCTTCGTCATGGATGTTTTGGCAGATGTCGTCAATTTCTTCTTTCTTTTTTGCGGTCATTGCATTGAGGGAGAAGCTGACTTTTACCCGGAGGGTATTGTTTTTTATGGAGGCGGCATAGGCGCTGACTGCACTGGCGCATTTGAAGGCTATGTTCTGCATATTGGCACGGCTGACATTGGTATCAATGGTTACGCCTTTGGAGCCTGTTTTTGCTTTTTGATTGAGCTGGTCTATCATGCTTACCTTGGTTTCCACAGTGTTTTTGACATTGGCGAAGGCGGGGATGCCTGAGGTTGCTGAGGTATTGTCGGTGCACCAGAGGAGGGTGGCGCGGATCATGTTGAGGCGGTTGGTGTCGCGTTGTTTCATGGTTGATTAGCTGAATTGATGATTAGCGAATTAGCTGATGACTACGAACCAAAGGCTCGCGGTTATATTTTTGGCGAATGTAATGATATTTTTGTTTCTGTAAGTGAAATTTTTAGTACTGTAAATATAATTTATAGTACTGTAAATGTAATTATTATTTCCATAAATATTATTTTTAGTATTGTAAATATGGTTTTTAATGTTGTATATGTTATTTAAAATACAGTAGATATTGTTTTTAATACAGTAGATATTGTTTTTATTTCCGTAAGTATTATTATTATTTCCGTAAGTATTATTATTATTTCCGTAAGTATTATTTTTGTTTCCGTAACTTTTATTTTTAATAATGTAAATATTGATTTTGTTTCCGTAAATATTAATTTTGATTTTGTTAATTTTGATTTTATTACTGTAAATATTAATTTTTTAATTAGTCCAATCTGATGCAAAACCTGAATTCTTTGGCTGATTACAGTCAACACTCAGTACTGTTGCGCGAACTGAAAAGATTGTTCACACAGCTACAGGAGTTTGAAAAACAATCACCCGAAAAACAAATAGAAGGATTGGAAGAAAAAAAAACTATGGCTGCAAAGCCGGATAACAGGCACGCCTATGACGCAGCTAAGTGTTTGCAACAAAATAAAGGAATGTAAATAAACTTTTTGTTTTGCAGTCTGCCGTTTTTTTGCCACCTTCGCAGATATAAAGAAAGCGATTATGTTAAACCAGCGATTACAACAGAAACTACAACAAAAGCTAAGCCCGCAACAGATTCAACTGATGAAACTGCTGCAACTTCCTACTTTGGAACTGGAGCAAAGGATTAAGGAAGAAATGGAAATAAACCCTGCGCTGGAAGAAGGCGAGGAAACAGATGAAGAACTGGAAACCCCTGAAGAAACGGAAGAAGAAATAAAAGAAGAAGAAGAAGATTCTGACACCGAAGAAGAAAAGGAAGAAGAAAAGATAGAAGAGAGAAAAGACGAAGAAGATCATGATATTGATGATTACTTTGATGAAGATGATGACGGCATTCCCGATTATAAACTTTCAGTAAACAATACCAGCCCCGATGACGAGCGCAAAGAAATTCCCATTGCCGGAACAGCAGGTTTCCAGGATGCCCTCATCGAACAGTTGGGCATGCGCAGATTAGACGAAAGGCAGCATAATATAGCTCTCCACATCCTCGGCAATATAGATGATGACGGCTACCTGCGCAGGGAACTTTCTGCTATGGTGGATGATCTCGCTTTCGGGCAAAACATCATCACTACTGAAAATGAATTAGCCGAATTGCTGCACATCATCCAGCAGTTTGATCCTCCGGGTGTGGGCGCAAGAGATTTAAAAGAATGTTTATTGTTGCAACTCAAACGCAGGGAACACAATATCACCAACCATACCGCCATCGTCATCATTGATAAAATGATGGATGAGTTTATTAAAAAGCATTACGATAAAATTTCAAAAGACCTGGAACTGGAATCAGAAGACCTTAAAGACGCCATCAACGAGATACTGAAACTCAATCCCCGTCCGGGTAACACCATGGCGGATACCGTGAAAAGCGTTTCCAATGTAGTCCCTGATTTTGTAATTACCAACAACGATGGTATTCTTGAACTCAGCCTCAACCAGCGCAACGCGCCTGCTTTAAAGATAAGCAGGGAATACAAGGAAATGCTGAAAGAATATGGGGGCAACAAAAAAAATCATCCCAAAGAAATGAAGGATGCCACTGTGTTTATCCGCCAGAAAATTGATTCGGCAAAATGGTTCATTGATGCCATTGAACAGCGTCAGCAAACCCTGCTCGTTACTATGGATGCCATCATGAATTACCAGACCGAATATTTTCTTACAGGAGATGAAACCAAACTGAAACCTATGATACTGAAAGATATTTCAGAAATTGTGGGCTTGGATATTTCCACGGTTTCCCGCGTATCCAACAGCAAGTATGTGCAAACGCAGTTCGGCACTTTTCTCATTAAATCTTTCTTTTCCGAATCGCTTTCCAATGATGAAGGTGAAGAAGTTTCGTCACGCGAAGTAAAAAAAATACTTTCAGAAACTATTGCGGCAGAAGACAAACGCAAACCCCTCGCTGATGACAGGCTTGCAAAAATCCTGAAAGAGAAAGGTTATAATATAGCCCGCAGAACGGTGGCTAAATACCGCGAAATGCTTAATATCCCTGTGGCAAGACTGAGGAAAACTCTTTGACCGAAAAAAAAAGTGACAACAATCATATCAGGGACTTATATATTATTTTACATTTGTGAACAAATTTTAAATAAAAATTCAAAACAATAAAACATGAAAAAACTTTTACTCTCTTGTTTGTTTGCCTTCCTTTTTTCAGGCATGCAGATAGCGAATGCTCAGTTGGCTTCAGGCACATACGCTCCTGATTTCACCGCCACCGACATTAACGGAAACTCCTGGCACCTTTATGATATCCTTGCCCAGGGAAAAACCGTTTACCTCGACATTTCAGCAACATGGTGTTCACCATGCTGGTCTTATCATACCAGCGGAAAACTGGAAGGTTTATATAATCAGTATGGTCCTCCGGGAACCAACGAGGTGATGGTATTTTTCATTGAAGGCGAATCTCAGAACACAACTGCTCAGTTGTATGGTCCTGCAGGTGGTTCAACTTATGCTGATGCCACACAAGGCGATTGGGTTACAGGAACTCCTTATCCTATTATTGACAATTCAACCATTGCCAATAATTACCAGATATCCTACTTCCCTACTATATATATGATATGCCCCGATAGATGGGTAACCGAAATAGGAACGCTTACTACCGCTCAATTATATGCAGGAAGAAACAACTGTAGTTTCCAGACAGCTAATCTTGATGCCGGTATCTTTGACCCTTCTGTTATCAACAACAATCTTTCTACCTGTGATGATGTTGACCTTTCATTCAGGATAGCAAATTACGGTACGACACCGCTTACTTCAGCAACTGTGGATTTTCTTTTGGGCGGTAATGTGGTTGACACCTACAACTGGACCGGTAACCTTGGCACGTATGAAAGCGACCAGGTTAACAATGCGGCTACCATTACCGGCTCAGGAGGTAATAATAATGTTACCATCAGGGTAAGCAATCCAAACGCAGGAACAGACCAGGTTACTTCAAACGATTCAAAACAGGTTTCATTCTATGTTTACAGTTCACCCGGATTCAATGCTTTCAGCGAAGATTTTGAATCGGGTAATGCTATTCCTGCCGGATGGCATTCAACACATACCGGGTCAGACGACTGGGTATCTGCCGGTGTAGGCTATAATTCAGCAACAAGCGATATGCTTAGCTTCTATAGTATAGGAGATGGCAGTGTGTTCACATTGATTCCTACCGAAACAAACCTCTCTCAATACAATGGAAGCAGTGTGGCTCTTGAGTTTGATGTAGCTCACGCGATGTACGGAGGCAACGGTGGAACCAATTATATTGACCGCCTGAAAGTGATGGTGCAGGAATGTGGAGGCAACTGGACAACGCTTTACAATAAATCAGGTAAAGCAGATCCCTCTGCCGCCAACAGTCTTTCAACTGTGGCGCCAGTTACAAATGCCTTTGAGCCTTCTTCAGCAAACGAATGGAGACACGAAAGCATCAGCCTCAATAATTATCTGAGTTCTCAATCATTAATCATCAAGTTTGAGGCAACCAGCGGTTATGGAAACAACCTGTATATTGACAACATCAATATCAACACTGCCGTAGGTATCAGTGAAGAAGCAGCGGCTGTAGGTTTAAGTATTTATCCTAATCCTTTCAGCAACTCTACCAATGTTTATTACAATGTTGAAGGGATGCAGGATGTGAACGTACGGGTTTATAACATCACCGGGCAGGAAGTTTATACAAACGATTTCGGGCTGCAAACTGCCGGACAACATAACTTCCAGATCAGCGCTGACCACCTTGCTGCCGGAATATATGTGATGAACCTGACCATCGGAAACAAAACAGTATCTCACAAACTGTCAGTTACAAAATAATTTTTCCTGACTGATGATAGAAACCTGCGGTTAGCATGATATTTGCAAACCGCAGGTTTTTGTTTTTAAATTATATCACATGAAATACACTTCTTTGTTTTTCGCCTTTATTGCAACAACAGGTTTAGCTTTTTCCCAAAACACCAACACGCTTATTGATGCGGAAAGGGCAATCCCTTCGGTTGATATTAAAACCTTAGATGGGAAAACCGTTAACTCTTCTGCCTTTGATAATGCAGGCAAACCGATAATCATCAGTTTCTGGGCTACCTGGTGTACACCCTGTAAAAAGGAACTGAACAACATCAGCGAGGTTTATGCTGACTGGCAGAAAGAAACAGGCGTAAAGCTTATTGCTGTTTCCATTGATGATTCACGTAACAGTCCAAAAATTCAACCCTACGTTGATTCTCAGTCATGGGATTACGAGGTTTACTCCGACCCAAACGGAGATTTTAAACGCGCCCTGAATGTGAACTCCATTCCACATACTTTCTTAGTGAATGGTGATAAAAAAATTGTGTGGCAACATACCAGTTATGTGGAAGGTGATGAGTTTCATCTGTATGATGAAGTGAAAAAAATTGCAACTTCGCATTGATTCTTAACACAGAGGGCACAGAGTACAATGAGTTGCACAGAGGAAGAATACAATAATTTAACAGGAAATATAAATGGTAATTTAAACGCTGTGTAACTCTGCCTTCACTGTGAACTCTGTGTTAAAAAATATTCTTCTTCTCCTTCTTTTTCTCTCTTTTTCTCTTTTCTCTTTCTCCCAGGAAACTCAAACTCCCGACTATGGCGAACTGCACGGCAACTTTCAGATAGATGCACAATACTATAATCCCGACTCAGCTATTGGCGCTCCCGATGTTCCTGAAAAGTTGCGCATGAATGCTTTCGGCAATGTGATTTATACCCGCGGACATTTCACGGCAGGAGCAAGAATTGAAACTTACCTTAACGCTATGCAAGGCTTTGACCAGCGCTACAAAGGTGTTGGCGTTCCTTACCGTTTTATCTCGTATGAATACAAGAGTCTTGAAATAACTGCCGGAAGTTTTTATGAGCAATTCGGCAGCGGAATGATTCTGCGCGCTTATGAAGAGCGCGGACTTGGTTATGATAATGTGCTGGATGGCATCCGCATAAAATATATGCCCGTAAAAGGACTTTATCTTAAAGGGCTGGTTGGTTTGCAGCGCACCTTCTTTGATCACGGTCCCGGAATTGTCCGCGCCTTTGACGGAGAAATAAACATCAACGAATTGTTTAAAAAATTGGAAGAAGCAAAAGCCAAATTCATCCTGGGCGGAAGCTTTGTCAGCAAATACCAGAGCGATCAGGATCCTGTTTATAAGCTGCCGGAAAATGTTGGTGCATGGTCGGCAAGGCTTAATTTTATTTACGGGAAATTCAATATCAGCGGAGAGTATGCTTACAAAATTAATGACCCTTCTTCAGTAAACAATTTCATTTACAAACCCGGAAGCGGTTTGCTTATTAATGCAGCCTGGTCAACAAAAGGATTGGGAATTGTGGTAGGCGCCAAACGTATTGATAACATGAATTTCCGCAGCGACCGCACCGCCACCGGAAACAACCTCAGCATTAATTATCTTCCTGCCTTAACACGCCAGCATACTTATAATCTTCCCGCCACCATTTATCCTTATGCCACACAGCCCAATGGTGAGATGGCTTTACAGGCTGAAATAGCTTACACCATTAAAAAGGAATCAAAGGTTGGCGGGAAATACGGAACCACCATCACTGTGAATTTTTCTGCTGTGAATGGATTAGACACCACGCAACTTCACAACGGCTTGGGTTACGAATCAAAATTCCTCAGCCTAAAAGGACAGGCGTATTTCCGCGATTTCAATGTGGAAGTTTCTCGCAAGCTGAGCAAAAAAGTAAAATTGGTTTTGCAATACCTCAACCTGGTTTATAATAAAGATGTGGTGCAGGGGCTTTCGGGCTATGGAACTGTTTATGCCGACATGGGAATTGTTGACATCACTTACAAATTCAATCACAAATATGCCCTGCGCATGGAACTGCAAAGCCTCACCACCCACCAGGACCAGGGAAACTGGGCGATGGGCTTGCTCGAATTCACACACACAAAATATTTCATTGCGGTGATGAATCAATACAATTATGGGAACCATGATGTGAAAAAGCGTTTGCATTATCCTAACATCACCGTTGGTTACCTGATGGACAAGGTGAGGATCACTGCTACTTACGGAAGGCAGCGCGCTGGCATCTTCTGTGTGGGAGGTGTTTGCCGCAATGTTCCTGCTTCAAATGGTCTGACACTTTCCGTGTCAATGAGTTTCTGATAAAACTTAAACCCCTTTGTTTATCCCGTAAGGAGTAGCAATGTATTCTTGCTCTATGGTTTCTTTTAACAGCAGCAGGTTCTCCGGTTCTTTTTCCCGGCTTAAACGCGGATGCCATAAATGATATTGTATCATGCAGAATTTAGGACTGAACACCTGCATGCCTTTCTTTTTCAGTCTCCGGTTTATCTCTGTGTCTTCACCCACACCGGGATGTTTGTATCGTTCATCAAAACCATTCACTGATAAGAGGTCTTGCTTTGCGATAGAAAAATTGCAGCCCAATAATCCTTTCTTATGCGAACCAAACAACCTGTTAATCTTTGAAGCATTGATGTGAATACCTTTTTCCACATCTCTCGATTTACCGGTAATGCTGTCCCTCAACAAGCGCAGAAAGAAAGTTCGTTCCAATATTCCTTTGCTGATGTTTTCCGTGTTCAGTGTTTTGGAAATTACTTCTGAGAGGTTCACTCTTCGTCCGCCAAGCACCTGGTTTTCTTTTCTCAGACGCAAGTGGTCTTCCACAAAACGGTGATGCGGAATGCAATCGCCATCAATAAAAATGAGGTAATCGCTCCGGCTCGCCACGATTGCTTTGTTGAGCATGATGGTTTTCATAAAACCTTCATCGGGATGCCAGAGGTGTTGTATGTTGAGCTGGGAACTTGCTATACTGTTTTTAATTTCCTGCACTACCTCTTCACCTGAGCCATCATCTGCAATCACTACTTCAAACTCTTTCAGCGTTTGGCGTTCAAGCGCTGCAAGGATCAGTTTTAACCATGCCGCTTTATTATAGAATGAAATGATGATTGATGCCTTAAAACTCATAATTTTCCTGGTTCAGTGCTGAGTTTTTTCCCTTGCAGAAAAATGGGATTTCTGCGAGGATATTTTACAGCGAAATCCCTGCAATCATCATATCATCTAACTGGCGCGCTGATTTTTTCCAGTTATCAATTTCTTTTCCAAATGCTGCTTCCTGTTCTTCACCGGTTTTGGTATGGTGTGCAGCCATGTTTTTGCGGAGGCGGGTAAGCCCGAACTTCTCATCATTTTCATTGAACTGGTCGGTGATGCCATCAGAGAACATGTAAAAGCGGTCGCCCGGCTGGTAGGAAATAGTTTGTGATGAATATTTGAAATTGGGTTTAAAATGAAAACCTCCCAGGCTGAAAAAATCGGGCTTCACTTCATTCATTTCACCATTGCTCCTGATATAACAGAGTCCCATTCCTGCACCTGAAAAGTCTAAGGTTTTTTCTTTGGTGTTTACACGACACAGCGCCATTTCCATTCCATCATGCACCTCAGATTCCCTTTTCTGGTTCAGTATCTTCTGAATTTCGATGTGCATGGTATCTAAGATTTCGGCAGTTCCTGCATTTTTAATTTCAGTGGTTATTTTATTGAGCAGGCAATAACCTATAAGCGACATGAATGCACCGGGAACACCGTGCCCGGTACAATCCACCGCTGCGAGATATACATAGCCGTTGGAACGGTAATACCAGAGAAAATCACCGCTTACCACATCGCGGGGACGAAAGAGAAAGAAAGAACCCGGAAAATCGGTTTTCATTTTTTCTGCGTTTGAAATCAGGGCATGTTGTATGCGCTGGGCATAATCAATGCTGTGTGAGATTTTTTCTAAGGAGTTGCTCAGGCTTTTTTGTGCCAGCGACAGTTCTGTATTTTTCTCATACAGATCACGGGTGCGTTCTGTTACTTTCTTTTCCAGGTTCTGGTTGATGAGGGCAAGTTCATCCTGCTTTATCCCCGCAAGCATAGCAAATATTCCAAGAAATAAAGGAGCGGAATCAATTACCCAGTGAAGGGGTTGCATACGCTGAACCTGTATAATGCTGTTAAAAGAAAAAGGTAAATCCTGTACGAGCAAATCCACTATGCTGGATATAACAGGAAAACAGAAGCCGAACAAGGCTCCGTAAATGAAATAACGTGTTTTGTAATTCATTTTTTATCCCTCTTTTATTTCAAACGGGATATCCAGAATACTCTGCAATTCTTCACCTTTTGTTTTCATCATCTCATCAGAAGTCTTGCAATGCCATATTACTTTTACGCTTTTTTGTTTGTCAAGTAAGTCCTGCATACCGCTGATGATATTAAATAAATGGCGGG
>Ga0172375_10010640_pt1 | contig 11890 bp, 12 predicted proteins | sample LakKiv1m_FD_114537 | JGI IMG/M metagenome (GOLD analysis project Ga0172375, IMG submission 114537) | Freshwater microbial communities from Kabuno Bay, South-Kivu, Congo - kab_092012_11.1m | ecosystem: Environmental > Aquatic > Freshwater > Lake | place: Democratic Republic of the Congo... | reverse complement strand
CCTTGCACAAGCTGAGGCAAGGCATGCTGAACTTCTCGAGCGTCGGGAGAGACGTCGACAAGAACTTGATCGCCAACGATCACTTTCACTGCAATCAGTCGAACGAATAGCAAGTGTATTAATTAATACTCCCTCATCCGGAGAGGGAAACGCCGGAAGTCCGGCGACTGAGGCCCAATTTTGAAAGGGATTGCTACTGGCTTTATGTGGTTACCATCTGTAATACTAAGCCTCAACTTCAAGAACCGATCAGGGACCCTGCTCGTTTTGAATGGAATGAGGTGATAAAAGTGGCGCATTATTATTTATCGATAAATGCAATGACACAACCAATGCAGGTGAAGGAAGATCAAGCGCTGTATGGAGAACAGCAGCAATGATGTCACTTAAGCAATTTTCGAGCAAACCTGAAACCATACCTGCTATAACGTCCTGGTACCTATCAGACTTGGGCGAAGCACGCGGCAGACAGGAGCTTTTCACAAAACAATCTCCTCAGAAGCTCAAGGTTCTCAGGGAACATGCTCTGATTGAAAGCGCTGTATCATCAAACCGCATTGAGGGGATAAGTGTAGATCAGTCCCGTGTTCGCACCATTGTATTCGGGAAGTCACACTTGCGTGACCGCGATGAAGAAGAAGTGCGGGGATATCGTAACACCCTTCGGCTCATTCATGAACAGGCCGCCAGGCTGCCGGTGTCGGAGGATACGAACCTAAAACTGCACAAATTGGCGAAAGGAGACATTTGGGATGCCGGCAAATACAAAGAGAAAGAAAGCGATATCATCGAGAAATATCCTGACGGGACTTCACGCGTGCGCTTCAGAACAGTTTCACCTGCCAGGACACCGACATTCATGGCTGAACTGATCGACCTCTGGAATCAGTGCCTGCGTGAAAGGTGGGTACATCCCCTGGTGGCTATGGCTGCCTTCAATCTCGATTTCCTCTGTATTCATCCTCTCCGTGACGGAAACGGCAGGGTTTCAAGGCTGCTTCTGCTGCTTCAGTGTTATCACCTCGGCTACGAGGTAGGCCGTTATATCAGCATCGAGCGGATCATTGAACAAAGCAAAGATCGTTATTATGAGACCCTTGAGCAGAGTTCACAGGGCTGGCATGAAGGTAAACATGACCCCTGGCCTTATATACACTATGTTCTTTACACACTCAAAACCGCCTACCACGAGTTTAAGGAACGGGTTGGGCAATTAAAGTCACCGAAAGGCGCTAAGACAGAGCTAATCAAGGCTGCCATCAATTCCTTTTCTGGGGAATTTACATTGTCTGACCTTGAGCGGGCATGTCCCGGTGTCAGCAGAGATATGATTCGCAGGGTACTTCAGGAACTTCAAGGACTCAGAGAAGTGGAGTGTCTTGGCCGGGGTCCCGGGGCGCTGTGGAGGAAAAGAGGTAATACCCTATAAAAGAGGGTATTAAAGAGTGTAATATTGTGAAATGACTGTGCGGTTGATGTGATAAGATTATCACAAAAGCAAGAAATGGAGCAGCAGGTGCGGTAGAAGAAGATGCCCGGCTGACTGCTCTTTTTCTATGGACACTACAAAGTACAAACGGGGAGGATACGACTTCTGACAAATCCCCCCATCCCCCCCTTTGCTAAAGGGGGGAAAAATAGAGAGGACTTTGCCGAAAAGGGGCCAGATGAAAAGGGGTCCCTCAAATCCCCCACTTTGGAAAAGGGGGGTGAGGGGGGATTTTCTGAAGATATTGAATCCGGGGAAGAGGATGATGAAGATGCATCTACAAAAGGAAAACAGAAAGGATTTACTCTCGTCTTCGACGTCGTCCGACGGTTTACGCAGCCACTGGGTATCCATTTGCCGGAGTGGGAAGGCCGGATAATAGAGACGAAGAAGGGGGTTGTTAGACTTTTCTCTATTGCTGAACGTGCAAAGCAGCTTTTCGGAGACGATTCTGGACAAGCCGGAATGACAGGGATACAAGCTATTGCAGATAAATTAGAAAGCAGTACAGAAGAATCTTTACAATTGACACTATTTTTAGGAAGCCAGGAAGGCGCGGCGCCACAAATCAAAGGCCGGGGACGGCAAAGAAAGACAGGAGTCCCTGTTTCTGAGGAATCGCTCAAAGAGCATCGAGGGGCAACAACCCTTGACAGAGTCCACGCTGCAATGCTTTTACAGGCGAGTGGTCGAGCCAATGCCCTTTGGGCATTACTTAAGACAGAGGTGGAGCGAAGCCCTGATTTTTTGCGGTTGGCAAACGCTCTTTCAGCATTGTATCTTAAAGGCAGCGAGGAAAAACGGCTTGTTGATGCTATGCTGCTAGCCATGCCGAGATAACAGTTTATATGGTAAAATCGAACAAGTAGTTTGGATGTTTTGGAGGTAACGGATATGGAGACGTTCAACAGAATCACTTTTGACCCCAAGATTATGGGAGGAAGGGCATGCATACGCGGAATGCGCATCCCGGTTTCTGTAATCGTTGGCCAGATCGCTCATGGTGCTACGATAGAAGAAGTGCTTGCAGATTATCCTGACCTCGAGCAGGCGGATATCACACAGGCGCTTGAATATGCGGCATGGTTAGCCCAGGAAGAAGTTTACTCAGCATAGTGCGGAATGAGATTTCTTGCAGACATGGGAGTAGCCACAAGAATTGTCCAGTGGCTGAAAGACAAAGGTCATGATGCTGTTCATCTTCGTGAAGAGAACCTCCATCGCCTGCCGAATGGATTGATATTTGAAAAAGCATACTCAGAAAAAAGAATTCTGCTAACATTCGATCTGGATTTCGGCGAGATTGTTGCTCTTTCCGGTGAAAAACAAGTGACTGTAATATTGTTCAGACTTCATAATACACGCACTCCGCATGTTATTGAACGCATAGAAAAAGTTTTGAGGGATTCAGCACAGGCTTTAGAAGAGGGTGCCATTGTCGTTGTTGAAGAAACCCGCCATCGCATTCGACGTTTGCCATTTAGTATGTAAAGGAGAAATGAATGGAGCCCTGGTATAAAGTTGCGATACCGCGAAAAGAAGTTGCGGAAAAGGCAAACACATTTAAGGGTGTCACTGAATTTCTTGACGAGACAGGTCTTACATCTGCACCGAAAGCAGACCAGGCACTCAGCATAAAATCAGACATATCCCAGATACTTGATGATCTGGGATTATCAGGCAAAGTCCGTATTGAGGAGAAAATTCTTTAAGATGTTTCTTCTTCCTTAATCGCTTCTTCATCTAATGTCCTTAAGTTAGATACTGATCTATAGCCTCTCTAAATTTCTGCTCACATTTTTTTACCGTCTTGCCTTCATAGACAATATCAAAATAAATGGTGTCGAATATTCCCATGTCTTATATTCCTACCTTTTGTTTATTGCAATATTATAGCCTAATTGAAAATACTCAAACACTTTTTCGTTTTTCTTCAATTATTAGGAGAAAGTTAAGGGCAGAAAACTGCATAAATGGCAGCATCTTGTGAGAGTTGTGTTATCATATACTAAATAATGACGCAGGATTCAGGATGAAATGGCAGGTTAAATATAGCACAGGAGGTAACAATGATTGTAATCGCTGACAACCTTAATACAAGGAACAAGATTTATATGGATGCAGTAAGCAAAAGAGATAAAAATATCCTGGCAAAGCTTATGAAAAAACTAAAGGAATCAGGCGCTGACATTATCAATTTGCAATGTTCTCTCGACGGCACTGGCGATGAAGACACTTTACCTTGGGTGACAGAGGTTCTTTGCGATGCAATGGACAGCGGCATATCTCTTGACTCAAGAAATGTTCAGGCCCTCAAAGAGGCTATACCACTTTGCAAAAGGCCGCCTCTGATTAATTTTATGTCAGAGACCGAACCCGAAGACCAGGAAGCGATGTTTTCGCTTGTATCAAATTCCGGAGCTTCTCTGGTCATCAGGGCCTCAAAGGGCATTATACCTATATCCCTGGAAGCAAAACTCCAGATACTCGAGGACCTTCTCGAGATGGCAAATGCGGACGACATACCCAATGATAGGTTGTTCGCAGACCCTTCGATAGTGCATTTGAACAGAGGAATGGGACAGAAACACCTTCTAAATTCTCATCAATGTATCAGGGTACTTAAAGAATTTATAGACCCTCCAATAAATACTATCGCATGGATCTCGAATATCTCCACGGGCCTGCCAAAGGAATTAAGAAAACCTCTTGAGGCTGCGTTCCTCACTTATATGGCAGGTGCCGGACTCGATGCCGCAATGGTTGACATCCTGGACAAAAACATAAGGAAGGCCATATACCTGATAAAATCCTTCAGGGATGAAATAGTATTTTCGCAAGCAGATATAAGCAATATATAATCGCTGAAAAATTTTTATGACTGAGGCGTGGCGTTTTGTTGATACAGGGCCTTGCAGCGCAGCTTACAACATGGCTCTGGATGAGGCTATAGCAATTGCTGTCAGAAAAGATAGTGTACCTCCAACATTAAGGCTCTACAGATGGAATGTGCCATCCGTAAGCCTAGGATGCTTTCAAAAGGCCAGCGATGTTAATGTTGAATATTGTATTGAAAAACATTTTCCGGTTGTCAGAAGACCGACCGGGGGCCGGGCAATCCTGCATAACAATGAACTCACATACAGCTTTTCTGTTAAAACAACATCGGAGCCATTCTCAAAGGGATTATTTGACAGCTATAAAAGGATTAGCAGTGCCTTTGCTCATGCACTGTCAAAAATTGGCCTCACGCCTGAGTTAAAACTGCAAAGAGAAATCTGTCGCTCACCTTGTCATGTAAAAAATCCTCTATGTTTTCAATCAGCATCATATGGAGAAATTTCTGTAAACAACAATAAAGTTGTTGGCTCTGCACAGAAGCGCTGGACCGATGGCCTGCTTCAACAGGGTTCTATCCCATACAGCATCGATAAAGAAGTGATGTTTAAGGTATTCAAACTTGAATCCGGTCAAATGTCAGGAAAGCTAACTGTTGGATTAAAAGATATATTTCCTGAACTAAACCCTGATGACCTTAAAAACGTTATCAGGGTTTCTTTTGAAGAGACTTTTAATGTAAGGCTCATATCTTCATCTCCTTCAAGGGAGGAAGTTTCTCTCGCTAAAGAACTTGAAACTCAAAAGTATCTGTCTCATGAGTGGAATTTTAAACGATAAATTAACCCTGCATCCCATACATCGGGCAGATCAAAACCGCTTCCTTAGTCTGATTTTATGAATAAAGAAGGCTTAATAGTATATAATTACAAATATGTATATTTATTTAAACGGGAAGATTGTACCGGCAAAAGAAGCAGTGGTTTCTGTCTTTGACCATGGCTTCCTTTATGGAGACGGCGTATATGAGACAATAAGAGTCTATGACAGGGTAGTATTCGTGCTCGAGGAGCACCTCGGAAGACTTTATCGCTCGGCATCGATGATAGGGCTTACACTTCCCTTTGAGATTGATTCTTTAAAAATTTCCATTTATGAGACCCTCATTGCCAACGCTCTCAGGAATGCTTATATAAGGTTAACTGTTTCGAGAGGTCACGGTCCTATCGGCCTCGACCCTGACCTATGCCCTGAGCCTACCACAGTAATCATCGTCCAAGAACTCAAGGAGTACCCAAAGGTATTCTATGAAAAAGGCATAAACCTCATTATTTCTGAAACAAGAAGAAATATAAAAGAGGCAATAAATCCCAAAATAAAATCCCTGAACTTTCTCAATAATATCCTCGCCAAGATAGAGGCAAAAAAAAGGGACGCCTACGAGGCTATCATGCTGAACGCATACGGAAAACTCACTGAAGGCTCTATCAGCAACGTGTTCTTTTATAAAGACGGTGTTCTCTGCACCCCTTCTCTTGAGTGCGGAATACTTGATGGTATAACAAGAGGATTGGTCATAAAACTTGCTGTGAGAGAAGATTTAAAAATAAAGGAGGGTGAGTTTACGAAGGAGGATATCTACTCTGCAGCAGAAGTCTTCATCACTAATACAACCCTTGAGGTTATGCCTGTCTCAAAGATTGACGATCAGGTTTATGCTGTGGGCATCATAACAAAACTTCTCCACAAGGCCTACAGAAAAGAAGTAAATGCATACGTGGCAAACGTAAAGGCAGAAGGACCGTCCTTGTGGGGACATGAGTGACAAAGAAAGACTTAGCAGGATTAACGGACCACACATTACTTAAGCCTGATGCCACCCATGAAGACATCAAAAGGCTCTGTGAGGAGGCATTGCAATTCGGTTTTTATTCCGTCTGCATAAATCCATATTTCAAATCCTATCTATTACTATTTGATACTGCTTAGTTTATCTGCCATTTTTGCTTCATATTCTGGAAAATCTTCAAAGTTTAAAGGCTTTTTACGCGTCATATTAAGTTTTAGAAGTTTGAAATTTAATTCCCTGATTTTCTTAATCCTTTCCTTGTCATCATCCAGTGTATTCATTAATGAGCACATATTTATCACCTCATTTCTCATCTCCAGTTCAGGAGGAACGCAGCCTGCATTTTTTAAAAACCTGTAAGCCATTCTCAGGTCTTCAGGAATCCAGGTCTCGTCCTCAAAAATTATAGGCTTTCCTTTTCCTTCAAGGTTCTCAAACTCGCCATTTTCTATAGCTTCCAAAATTCGTCGCTCAGCAATCTTTGCAAAAAAATCCATCGCAACCTCTATTGAGAATCGCTCTCTTTTCCTTACCTTAAGTTCTATTATAAAGAATTACTACTTGTTTTGTTAATCCTATAGAAAGTTTTATCATTAGAGGCAATTGCAAAAGTCTGAAAAAGGGCCCTTCTGTCATTCTGAGCTTGTCGGAGAATTGCAGCAAATCAAACAGTTAGAGCACCCTTCGACAGGCTCAGGGTGACAAATTAGGACTTTTGCAAGAGCCTCATTTATCTAATAATTTTGTTATATTATACAAGGGTTTGAGCTTTAATATTAAATGACGTTTAAACCTCTGTGAAAATCGGTGTAAAATCACTTTCTTTCGCATTGACTTGAAACTTGCCATAATATAACAAGTAAGGTTAATATTTTTATTATGCGTTCACATTCAGACTATGTACCCCTCCATCTGCATACAGAATACAGTCTATTGGACGGAGCGGTCAGGATAAAAGAGCTTGTCGAGCAGGCCAACGCCTTCAGGATGCCTGCAGTGGCAATAACAGACCACGGCAACCTCTTTGGTGCAGTGGAGTTCTACAGGCTTGCTACAAAGGCAGGGATAAAACCCATAATCGGTTGTGAGGTGTATGTAGCGCCGACAAGCCGCTTTGAAAAAAGACATGCTCCTGATGTTGGTGAGGCATCCTTCCACTTGATCCTGCTTGCAAAAGATAACAGTGGATACCGAAACCTTGTCTCACTTGTCACAAAGGCATATACTGAGGGTTTCTACTACAAACCGAGAATAGATAAGGACCTGCTCGGACAATACAGTGGCGGCCTGATTGGATTGACGTCTTGCCTTAAAGGAGAGGTCCCTTATTATCTACAGAGGGGAATGCTAGATAAGGCAAGGGAGAAGGCTCTCGAATATAAACATATACTCGGCCCGGAAAATTTTTATATAGAGTTACAGGATAATAACCTCCCTGAACAAGAAGAAACGAACAGAAAGCTTATCGATCTTGCAAGTGAGTTACATATCAGTATTGTAGCTACAAATGACTGCCACTATATGAAGAGGGAGGATTCAAGGGCGCATGATATCCTGCTCTGTATCCAGACTGGCAAGACAGTAAAGGACGATAACCGCCTTCATTTCAACTCAGATGGCTTCTATTTCAAATCTCCTGAAGAGATGAGGACCGCCTTTAAAGATATTCCGGAAGCAATCCTGAACACAAGATATATTGCGGAGAGATGTAATGTTGAATTCAAGTTAGGCGCTAACCTGCTGCCTGTATACGAACTCGAAAACGGTCAAACACCTGACGCGTTACTCGAAAAGCTTGCTTTTGAAGGGCTGCTTTATAGATTGGGGACTGATCCAGGCACACCTTATAAAGAAAGATTGAGGAGAGAACTCGATATAATACAAAAGATGCGTTATTCATCATATTTCCTCATAGTCTGGGACTTCATAAGTTATGCGAAGAAGAAAGGGATTCCCGTCGGCCCCGGGAGAGGCTCAGCAGCTGGCAGTCTGGTATCATACTGCCTAGGCATAACAGATATCGACCCACTTAAATATAATCTTCTTTTTGAGCGCTTTCTCAACCCCGAAAGGATAAGCATGCCCGATATTGATGTGGACTTCTGCAAAGACAGAAGGTCAGAGGTCATTTCATACGTTGCTGAGAAATATGGCAAAGATCATGTGGCACAGATAATAACATTCGGAACAATGGCTGCAAAGGCAGCAATAAGAGACGTTGGCAGGGCGCTTGATTTCCCTTACAGCGAGGTCGATAAGATTGCAAAGTTGGTGCCCAGTACTTTAAACATTACCATTGAAGACACGCTAAAGAGCGAGCCTCAACTAAAAGCCATTTATGACAATAACCCGAGGATAAAAGAGCTGATCAATACAGCCATGCGCCTTGAAGGGCTCTGCAGACACGCATCAACCCACGCTGCAGGGGTTGTGATCTCCCCAAACCCCTTAACAGATTATACACCGCTTTATAAGAACCCTTCAGATGGAAGCATTATGACCCAGTTTGATATGGGCTCGATAGAAAAGATTGGCCTGTTAAAATTCGATTTTTTAGGGTTGAAGACCCTCACAATAATAGACAAGGCGCTGAAATATATCAGGGACAATGGCAAGTACCTGTCACTCAAGGATATCTCGTTTGAAGACAAAAAAACATATGAACTTTTGAGTTCAGGTTATACCACAGGCATTTTCCAGCTTGAAAGCGCTGGCATGAGGGACTTGCTTGTTAAGATCTCCCCAAACAGATTTGAAGAACTTATAGCGATAGTAGCCCTTTACAGACCAGGTCCTATGGGAAGCGGCATGATTGATGACTTCATAAAAAGGAAAAAGGGACGAATACCGGTTAAATATGACCTCCCCCAGCTAAAGGAAATTTTAGACGAAACATATGGCATTATCCTTTACCAGGAGCAGGTCATGAGGATAGCGAATAAGCTTGCAAACTTCACCATGGGACAGGCTGATATCCTCAGAAAGGCTATGGGCAAGAAAAGACCGGAAGAGATGGAGAAACAGAAAGAGGTCTTTATACAAGGTGCCCGTGCAAACGGCATATCAGAGAAGAAGGCGACAAGGGTTTTTGATTTAATGGCATTCTTTGCAGAATATGGATTTAATAAGTCGCACTCAGCAGCATATGCATACGTTACTTACCAGACAGCTTATCTTAAAGCACACTTTCCTGTTGAGTTCATGGCCGCCAATTTGAGCGCTGATATGGATAATACAGACAAGATAGTCAAATCAATAGTGGGGTGCCGTGAGATGAGTATAACGATACTCCCGCCTGATATAAACCTGTCCGAAAAGGAATTCAAGGTAATAGGCAATTCAATACGCTTTGGCCTTGAGGCAGTAAAAGGGGTAGGCGCATCTGCAATAGAGTCCATAATCGAATCAAGGAATGCAGACGGGCCGTTCACTTCTATAACAAATTTACTCGATAGAGTGGATCAGAGGAGGGTAAACAAAAAGGTTATAGAGAGCCTTATAAAGGCAGGCGCCTTTGACTCCCACGGCATAACAAGGGCAATGGCAATGGAGTTAATGAACAGGATTCTCAATGGAAGCTCAAAGATTCACACTGCACGAGTGTTTGGCCAGCAGAGCATTTTCGGCAGCATTACCGAGGAAACAACAGAAAACCATAGGGAGTGGGGTGAAGAAAAACTTTTGAAATACGAAAAAGAGGCGCTCGGTTTTTATATATCAGGTCACCCTCTAACAAAATACGCCGGAAAGCTCAAGGAAATTGGTACAAAAAATACAGCCGAACTTGAAGAAGCACAGGACGGTGAAGAGGTTAAAATAGGAGGCATATTAAGAGACATTAAAAAGATCCAGATAAAGGCAAGGGCAGAGATAATGGCTTATTTTACACTTGAAGATCCTGATGGCAATGTAGAGGTAATTGCATTCCCGGAGCTTTACAGAACCAGCATGCCCCTTTTGCAAAAAGACGCCCCTCTCCTTGTAAGGGGCGCAGTGGATAAGACAGAAAAAGGGATAAAAATCATCTCCTCACAAATATCCAGGTTAGATGAGCTTGAAACAAAAAAGGGTCATAAAGTTGAGATAAGCCTGAGGTATCCACTAGCAGAAAGCAAAAGCCTCCAAAGACTGAAGTCCGTTATATTATCTAATAGTAAAGGTGAATATCCTCTTTATCTGAGAATATTCCTTAAAGACACCGAGACATTGATAGATACAGGGATGAAGATATCTCCTGATAATGAGATAATAAACAGGATAGAAGAAATAATAGGCAAAGGGGTTGTGACATTCCAGTGATCAGATACCTTGAATTCGAGAGACCTATTGAGAATCTCGAACTGCAAATAGAAGAACTCAAACGTATATCTGACGGAAAAGAGATTGATATATCAAACGAAATAAAAAAACTTGAAAAGAAAGCAAAGGAACTCCGATCAGAGATTTTTTCAGCATTAACGTCATGGCAGAAAACCCTCCTGGCAAGGCATCCTGACAGGCCATATACACTCGATTATATAAACCTGATTTCAAGTGACTTTATTGAACTGCATGGTGACAGAAGGTTCTCTGATGATCCGGCAATTGTTGGAGGCGTAGCAAAGATAAATGATATACCCGTGATAATCGCCGGGCACCAAAAGGGACGGGGTACAAAAGAAAGGATATACCGTAATTTTGGACAGCCGCATCCGGAAGGATACCGGAAGGCGCTCAGGTTGATGAAACTCGCGGAGAAATTCAAAAGACCTGTAATAACCTTTATCGACACGCCGGGTGCATATCCGGGAATCGGGGCAGAGGAAAGAGGCCAGGCAGAAGCTATTGCGATTAACCTGATGGAAATGTCAAGGCTGAGAACACCGATAATCTCCGTAGTCATAGGGGAGGGAGGAAGCGGTGGAGCTCTTGCCCTTGGTGTTGCAGACCGATTATTTATGCTTGAACACTCGATCTACTCTGTAATCTCTCCTGAAGGGTGTGCTGCAATACTCTGGAAAAAAAACGGCGACCTTAGCGTTGAGGACTTCGCAAGGGCAGCAGAAGCTCTCAAGCTTACTGCGCAGGATCTACTGAATTTTAAGATAATAGATGGCATAATCCCCGAACCACTTGGTGGAGCGCACAGAGACCCTGAGTGTACCGCTAAGAAGATATCCGAATACATTATAACAGCCATTGAAGAGCTTAAAACAAAACCACCAGGAAAACTTATAGAAGAAAGGTACAAGAGGTTCAGGAAGATGGGAAGTTTCAAAGAAGAAACAGAATAACTCCTATTAAATAAGTGCAATAGCGAATATACGAACTGTCACGAAGAAAGGTTTTAAAGATTAAAGTAGGTACTCTGCGAGGTTTATCTTATATTTGTTTGGATCGAGGGTCTTCACTATAGACCTCAAATATTCGCCTTTCTCGTCTTTTTCTGTAAGGGTTACAACAGGGCCCTGAACGCGTTTTCCTTTCCTGTCAATAATAACCAAAACCCTCGGTCTGTCCGTAAAAACCGCATCACTTTCATAGACAAGACCAACCTCTTTTGTATCAAGCACCACGACTGTTCCAACTGGAAATACACCAACCATATTTATAAAAATTTTGAAGAGTAAGGGGTCAAGCTGAGTACTAGCCCGTTCCATCATAATACTCAGTGCCTTATCCGGAGGCATCGAGAGCCTGGAATAGACCCTTGAGGACGTCATTGCATCATACTG
>Ga0172375_10010639_pt1 | contig 11890 bp, 11 predicted proteins | sample LakKiv1m_FD_114537 | JGI IMG/M metagenome (GOLD analysis project Ga0172375, IMG submission 114537) | Freshwater microbial communities from Kabuno Bay, South-Kivu, Congo - kab_092012_11.1m | ecosystem: Environmental > Aquatic > Freshwater > Lake | place: Democratic Republic of the Congo... | reverse complement strand
GCAGGCTATATGGGCGCCTACGTTTCGACGAAGGCGGATCTCGCCTGGCACCTGGGCACCTCGGCCACACGGCTCGTGCTCCAGATCATTCCCTTGATTCTGTTCTGCCTGTTCCTGCTGCTCAAATCCCCTGTCAGTAGCGAGCCTGCCGCGCCACGGCCGGGCAGGAAAAAATGAAACGGACCGCGGCGATTCTGGCAGTGGGGCTGTTCGCAGTCGCCATCTACCGCGCTGCGACGCAATCCATCACCCATGACGAGGCGCTCACGTGGCGGATGTTTGTCGCCACGCCATTCTCGTCGCTGACCTCGGCATACGACGCCAACCACCACATCATCCACACCTGGCTCGTGCGTTTGATCACGGCGATCACCGGGGTATCGAGCTTCACGTTGCGCCTGGCGGCGCTCTGCGGCGCGGCTTTGTATCTATGGACGCTTGTGAGAATCGGCGCCCGGCTGTTCGGCGGGTCGTGGCTTGCTCCGGCGACGGTATTCCTTCTTGGCGCGGCTCCGATGCTGATGGATTTTCAAGTCGCCGCGAGAGGATACGGCCTGGCCCTGGCGTTGTTCCTATTCGCCCTGGAGAGACTGATTGCCGCGCTTACAGGACAGTCCCGGCGTAGCGATCTATGGATCGCCGGCGCGGCGATGGGCCTGTCGGTTGGGTGCAACCTCGTCTTCATCCTGCCCGCGGCGGCCGCGCTGGCTGGGTTTCTCCACCTCTGGAGACCGGCGGCGCCCAACGAGGCGCCGAGGAACCGGCGGCAATCCGCTCCAAAACCGGGCGGCCGCAGTGATCTGATGCTCGCCCTCGCCGCATCGTTGTTGCTGCTGTTCCTGATCGCACCGGTGAAGCACATGCTCCGCCGCGACCTCTATTACGTGGGCCAGCAGACGCTGGCGCTCAGCCTGACAGACCTGGGCGCGAACACTCTCGCGCACAATGAGGGCCTCGCCCTGCTCAACATGCCCGTGATCGAGCACGACATCGTGAAGAAATCGTTCGGCATGGGCGTTTACCCGCTGGTGTTGCTTGCCGGGCTGTTCATCGGGCGCCGGAAGCGCGACGAGGCCGATCCGGCGCGGCGCGGAACCCTGTTGTACTACTTGTCGGCGACGGCCCTGCTGCCCTGGATTGCCCTGGTCGCGGCGCACCTGGCCGCCGGAGTCCCCTATCCGACTGACCGTACGGGCATTTACCTGCTTCCGATGTTCCTGCTCGTGCTGCTGAGTCTGGCCTCGTCCGAACGCTGGGCGTTGAAGGCCGCGCCTGTCATATGCGTCGCCGTGCTGGCCATCTCTTTTGCCGTCCAGTTCCAGACAAGCCATTTCCGCATCTGGCGCTACGATGCCGAAACCAACCTCTTAGTCGACGAGTTGAACCGGCGGGGCACTCGGAACGGCAGGCCGATGATCGCCGGTATCAGTTGGGTACTGCAACCGTCGGTGGTTTTCTACCAAACAACTGGGAATTTGAAGTTCTTCGACTACGCCGTTCACCAGGAGATGCGTCCCGGCCTGGACGCCTACTGGCTGGCCAGCGGAGACTGGGGCCTGATCGAGAAGTTCAAGCTGCGGACCGTGCGGGCGATGCCGGTATCGCAGCTTCTGATCGCCGAGCCCGCCGTCAAACCCGCCGTCAAGCCATAGCCCTCCTCACGGGGCTTCGAGGATCGAAACGGCGCGCTGGACGACGGCGTCACGCCGTGTTTCCAGCTCATCGCCAGCCGCCACGCCGGCCGTCAGGTTCAGGATTTCTTGTTTCATCCGGGAGACGATGAAGGGCCGTTCGGCGGTCCACTCGCTGAGCGCCGGGCGGATATTCCGCCGCGACAGGAAGAGTTGAAAGTCGTCGATCATCTGCGGTGTGATCTCCATCCCGGCGGAGGCTTTGGCCCGGTTGCTGCGTACCCATTCCATGGCGAATCCGTGGAACGATGCGGTCGCTTCCATTACGGCCTGAAGGCGCGTGGGGAAGGGCTGGGCCACGAAAAAATCAGGTTCAATTCCGCCGCCGCCGCGGACGGTGCGGCCGGCTTTAGTCCTATATTCCGGGCGTCCCGGGTTGTCGGCCGCGCGGATGCCGGAACCGCTCAACGGGCGCTGGATGGAGCGCCCGCTGGGGGTGTAATAGAACGCCGTGGTCAGGGCCAAACCCGTGCCGCCGGTCAACGGATACACGCTCTGCACCAGGCCCTTTCCGAAGCTGGTTTCTCCGGCCAGCAGGCCACGGTCGTTGTCCTGAATTGCTCCGGCGACGATTTCGCTGCCGCTGGCGGATTTGGCATCGATGAGCAGGGCCAACTTGAACGTGTAAGGCGATCCGCCGGGCGGCACGTCAATTTCCTGGGTCCCCTTGCCGCGCCCGCGGCCCGTGATCAACCGGGTCCCGGCCGGTAAAAACAACGCGGCCGTTTCGAGAGCGGACGTCATCACGCCGCCGGGATTGCCCCGCAGATCCAGCACCAGCCCTTTGAGATCGTTGCCGCCCAACTTGTCGATCGCGTTCTTGATCTCCTTGGCAGTGCCGGCGTCGAAGCTGTTGGCGCGGATGTGTCCAATGCCAGGTTTCAGAATGAAGACACGGTCGACGCTGGGCGACTGCAATTCGGCCGGAGTCATCGTCAGGGGCAACAACCCGGCCGTCCCTGTCCGGCGAATCTGCAACTGAACGGCCTGCTGCCGGGCCATCGTCAGCAATTCAACGAGTTGTTCGATATCGAGACGCGCCAGCGCGATGCCGTTGATCATCATGACCTCATCGCCGGCGGCAAGGCCGTTTCTTTCGGCCGGCGAGCCGGGTTGAACCTGGAGCACAATGACGCGCCCAGGCAGAACGCTCACGATGGAGCCAAAGCCCTTGACCGTGGAGGTCTGCATCTGTTGCAATTGTTCGAACTGATCCGGATCAAAAAAGGCGGAGTGAGGATCAAGCCTGGACAGCATCCCAGGAATCGCGCCTCCGTAGATCAGACGGTCGGCAGGCTGCGGTTCGGCCGCGTTGGTCGAGACGAGGTTGAACACCTCCACCAGCCGCCCGAGCTCGGTCTCCAGTTCCTCGGTATCCGGCAAGGGGGGCTGAGCCGCCAGCGGCAGCCCCAGCAGTAAAACAACAACGGCCGCCGTGCGCCGCATCACCGCTCAAACCGTAGCGCCTGGCGGGCCGTATGGCGCTCCAGGGCCAGTTCGATGAGCCGGTCGATCAGGTGTGACATCGGCAGGCCGGCGTGCTCCCACATCTTCGGATACATGCTGATCGAAGTGAATCCAGGGATGGTGTTGATCTCGTTAATGTAGACGGCGCCTGTCCCGGATTCGACGAAGAAATCCACTCTCGCCATGCCCGAACACTCCACCGCCTTGAAGCACTCCACCGCCAGCCGGCGCACCTCCGCCGTCTTCTCGTCGCTCAGCCGCGCTGGCAATTCGATGCGGGCGGCGTCGAGCAGGTACTTGTCCTCGTAGTCATAGAACTCTCGCGAGGGCAGGATTTCGCAAGGAGTGGACGCCTCAGCCGATTCGTTTCCGAGCACGGCGCATTCGACCTCCTGCCCCGTGATGGCCCGTTCGACGATCACCTTGTGGTCGTAGCGAAGCGCCTCGGCGACGGCGACGGAAAGCCCCCAGTGGTCCTTCGCCTTGGAGATCCCCACCGAGGATCCCAGATTGGCCGGTTTCACGAAGACCGGCAAGTCCATTGTTGCCATGATCGCATCGGCATCGGCGGTCGCACGGCTCACCGTGATGTATTCCACCACGGGCAGGCCGCGCGCCATGCACAAACGCTTGAAGTGGTCCTTGTCCATGGAAGCGGCGGAAGCGAAGACCCCCGCCCCGACATAGGGGAGGCCGGCCATTTCAAGCAATCCCTGGAGGGTGCCATCCTCGCCGAAGGTTCCGTGGAGAACGGGGAAAACGACGTCGATGCCCGGATTTGAACCCGGCTCGGGCGAAATCGCCCGGGGTTCCCATTTGCCCTGCTTATCGATAAACAGCGGTACGGCTTCGTAACGAACCGGATCCAGCGCTTCGATGACGGATTTCGCGCTACGCACGCTGATCTCATGTTCGCCGCTGCGCCCGCCATACAGGACGGCCACTCTCACTTTGCTCACAAAATCCTCTTTCCCATCGCCGACATGACCAGCTCAACGGCCAGCAACGCAGTCCGGTTCGCTTCATCGAGAATCGGGTTCACTTCAACGACTTCCATCGACTTCAGCAACCGCGAGTCACAAACAATTTCCATGGCCAGGTGCGCCTCGCGATAGCTGATGCCGCCCCGCACGGGCGTGCCGACGCCTGGCGCTTCCCGCGGATCGACTCCATCCATGTCCAGCGAAAGATGAATGCCATCGGTCCCGTCGCCGGCGACGGCGAGCGCCTCGTGCATCACCGCCTTCATGCCGCGTTCGTCAATGTCGCGCATGGTGAAGACTCTCACGCCGGAACGCCGCACCAGCGGGCGCTCGTCCAGATCGACGTCCCTGATGCCGACGAGCACGACATTGCCAGGGCTGACTTTCGGCGCCCATCCGAAAAGATGAGTCAGCGCCTTCGGTCCCGTGCCCACCAGGCAGGCGAGCGGCATCCCGTGGACATTGCCTGAAGGCGAAGTGCCGGGCGTGTTCATGTCCGTGTGGGCGTCCATCCAAATAATGCCGAGCCTCCGGCCCCGCTTTTTCCAGGCTTCGGCCATCCCGCTAAAAGTACCCACGGCGATTGAATGGTCGCCGCCGAGCACAAGCGGGATCTTGCCTTGGCCGGCGGCCTTCTCCACGCGCACGGCGAGGTCCGCGCAAGTGGCGGCGATGGCGGGAAGAAATCGCGCCGACGCCGGACCCGGCTTGGAGGATTCCTGTTGTTCGACGCCGACGTTGCCCAGGTCGTCCACCGCATAGCCAAGGGCTGCAAGCCGCGCGTTCAAGCCCGCGGTCCGGATCGCCGACGGTCCCATATCAACGCCGCGGCGCCCCGCGCCGAGATCCAATGGCGCTCCGACGATGGCCACTGCCGGACCCGCCGCCTGTTTGGACTTAGTCATGGCGGTCGACCCTCAAGGTCTCGTTCTATAAAGCATTCGCGGGAAAGCGATTGTCTCGCGGACATGGTCCAGCCCGCACAACCAGGCCACTGTCCGTTCGACGCCCATGCCAAATCCAGCGTGCGGCACGGAGCCGTAACGCCGCAAATCCAGGTACCAATCGAACGCTTCCGGCGGCAGGTTGTGATCACGCAATCGCTGTTCCAGCAGTTCGAGCGAATGCGCGCGCTGTCCGCCGCCGACGATCTCGCCGTATCCCTCGCTGGCGATGACATCCACGCCCAGGGCGAGTTCGGGGCGGCCGGGATCCGTCTCAAAGTAGAACGCTTTCACCTGGGCCGGGTAGCGGTCCACCATCACCGGCCGGTCGTAGTCTTCGCTCAACAGCGTTTCGTCGGTCCCGCCGAAATCGCTGCCCCACTCGATCTCGCTGCCCTTTTTCTTCAGGATCTCCACCGCCTGGTCGTAGCTGATGCGGGGGAACGGCGCCTTGATCGCCTCGAGTTTCGAGATGTCGCGTTCCAGGGTTTCGAGTTCGGTCCGGCGGTTCTCCAGGACTCGTCCGGCGACGAAACAGATCAGCCCCTCGGCGACGTCTTTTACGTCTTCCAGCGTCGCGTAGGCCATTTCCGGTTCCACCATCCAGAACTCGGTCAGATGCCGCCGCGTCTTCGACTTCTCGGCCCGGAATGTCGGTCCGAAGCAGTAGACCTTACCCATCGCCATGGCCGTCGCTTCGTTATAGAGTTGGCCGGACTGGGTGAGATAGACCTTCTCGTCCTCGAAGTAGTCCACCTCGAACAGGGTGGTCGTCCCTTCGCAGGCTGCCGGCGTGAAAATCGGCGTATCCACCAGCGTGAAGCCGTTGGAGTCGAAGTAGTCCCGGATGGCCTTGATGATCTCATGGCGGACACGCATGATGGCGTGGGTCCGGCGGCTGCGGAGGTGCAAGTGGCGTTTATCGAACAGGAACTCGGTGCCGTGATCCTTGGGCGTGATCGGGTAAGGCGTCTCCTCGGGCACGCGCTGGACGATCTCCGCCGATTCCAGGTCAAGTTCAAAACCGCCGATGGCCCGCTGTTCGGCCCGCAGGTTGCCGCGCACGATCAGCGACGATTCCTGCGTCAGGTGTTTCAACATCTCAAACAGTTCTTCGGGCAGGTTGGCCTTCACGCCGACGCACTGGATGATGCCGCTGCCGTCGCGGACGAGTGGGAAGATGATCTTGCCGGACTTCCGCAGATTGTACAACCACCCGGCAATCTCCACCGTCTGGCCATCGTGCTTGGCGGCGTCACTGATTCGGATGCGGGGGATTTCGGACATGCGTTACAGACTCTCCAGTTTCTCGAAGATCTCGCGAAGGCCGTTGAGCGGGTTTGCCGAGTCTTCTGGATCCTTCAATTCGAGCAGCAGCGGGTACTGATCCTGGCGCGACCTGAGCAACCGCATCGTCGCGGGCCAATCGACCGTGCCGCCGCGGCCGGCTGCCGGCGCAAGGTGGCAGTCGCCGGCGCCGTCATTATCGTGAACGTGAGTGGACCGGATGCGCGGCGCCATGAGCGAGAATCCATGTTCCACTCCTTCCATCAGGTTTGCGTGGCCCAGGTCGAAGCAGAAGTTCACGTCCAGGTGCATCGTGTTGACGAAATAGACCAGGCGTTCGGCGCTAGCGATGCCGCTGGGAATGTTCTCCAGCAGAATCTGTACGCCCCTATGCGCGGCGAACAGGCTCAATTCCTCGACGGAGTTGAAGGCCGCCTCAACCCGCGCATCGTCGTACTGTTGTCCGGCAACGCCGAGGTGAAGGATCAAATAGTGAAACGGGATTCGTTCGGCGATCTCAATCGACCGCTTGACCTCGTCCACATGCATGATGCGCTTGGGCTTGGAGACTTCCGAGATGTCGATGACGGCGGACGGTCCGGAGCGGCCGGAGCAATCGTCGCTGAAGATCGGCGCATGAACGGAATGGAGCTTCAGCTCGGCATCGCCGAACCAGGAAGTCAACTCGCCGAGCTGGGACTTGCTGTGGTAGTCCAGGTGCTGGCGCGCGCAGAAGAACTCAACCAGCGGGATGCCGGCATTCCAAATGCGGTCCAGCCAAATCGTGTTCAGCCTGTGCCTTACCAGAAGGTGAGTGGAAATGGCGCGTTGCATGGGGTCCGTTCTAGTATCCGGCGGCCTTGCCGGCGCTCCTTCCGTTCTGCGCTCCCTCAAGCCAGCCGCCGGTGACGGCGATGGCTTCGACGCTGCCAACTGAGGACGTGTCGGCGAGTTTGTGGCCGCGCTTTTCCAGCAGCGCCCGGGTATCGGGCGAGAAGCCGCGCTCAAGATACAGCGTGTCCGGCATCCATTGATGGTGAAGCCTGGGCTGATCGACCGCCTGCTGGACGTTCATGCCGAAATCAAGGACGTTGAGCATCACCTGCAGAACTCCGCTGATGATCCGTGGGCCGCCCGGCGCGCCGAGAACCAGGGCCAACCGGCCGTTCTTTGTCACGATGGTCGGCGTCATCGCCGACAATGGGCGCTTGGCGGGCGCAATCGCGTTTGCCTCGCCCTGAATCAGGCCGAACATGTTGGCTTTGCCCGGAGCGGCGGCGAAGTCGTCCATCTCGTTGTTCAACAGGAATCCGAGTCCCGGGACTGTGACGCCGCTACCGTAGCTGTTGTTGATGGTGTAGGTGAGCGCGACAGCATTGCCCTCGGCATCGATGACGTTGAAGTGAGTTGTCTCAGTCGATTCGGCTCCCGCCGGGGCGCCTGCCGAAATCACGCTGCTCGGAGTAGCCCGTTCGGGATCGATGCTCGCCCGGCGCGCCGCGATGTAGGCCGGGTCGAGCAGTCCAGGGAGGGGTAGTTTCACGAAATCGCCGTCGCCCAGAAAACGGGCGCGGTCGGCGAAGTAGCGCCGCATCGCCTCGGCAATGTAATGCGACGAAGCGGCCGATCCGGCCCCGTGCTTTTCGTATCCGGTCCCGGCCAGCATGCCGGCTATTTGCAGGATGCCGATACCGCCCGATGAGGGCGACGGCGCGGTCAGGATCTCGTAGCCGTGGTGCGTCCCTTTCATCGGAACCCTCTCCACGGCCTTGTACCCTTTCAGGTCGGCCAATGTGACCTCGCCGCCGTGTTTCTTCATCTCCGAGGCGAGGATGCGCGCCGTTTCACCCTCATAGAAATCCTTCGCGCCTTGTTTCGAGATCCGCTGAAGGACCGCGGCGAGCTCGGGCTGAACCAGCTTTTCCCCGGCTTCGAAGCAGGCCCCGCCTTTCAGAAAGATCCGGTTCGACTGCGGAAACTGCGCCAAAAGCTCCTTGGCCCCGCACATGCTCCGCGCCTCGGCGTGGCTGAGGACCACGCCCCGGCGCGCAAGTTCGACGGACGGCTGAACCAGGCTGGCCCATGCCTTCCGTCCATACTTGTGATGCGCCATTTCCAAGCCGCGCACGGTGCCCGGAACCCCTGCCGCCCGCCATCCGGCGACGCTGTCCCTCGTCGCCTTGCCATCCGCCCCGAGGTACATGTTCCGGGAGGCGCTCGCCGGCGCCATCTCGCGAAAGTCGATGAAAGCGCTGCGCCCGCCGGTGAAGCGCACAAGCAGGAAACCGCCTCCGCCCAGGTTGCCCGCCGACGGATGCGTCACGGCCAGGGCAAAAGCGACGGCAACGGCAGCGTCGATCGCGTTGCCCCCGGACTTCAGAACCGCCACTCCGACGTCGGCGGCCAGCGGTTCCTGGGCAACGACCATCGCCTTGCGCGTTCTCACCGGCTCCCGGCCCATCGCCGGGATCAGCAGGGCGATCGCCAGGCTGAGTACGCGGAAAGCCTTGCTCCTACGCATGAACTCTGATTGTACCGCTCCGGGCCGTGGTATCCCGGCGAGCCACGCCGGATCCGCGCACTCAAGCCTTCCTGCGCCAATCAAACAACGCCACGCCCGCCGCAACGCTCACATTCAGCGATGCCACGGCCCCGGCCATGGGGATGCGCAACAGGAAATCGCACTTCGACCGGATCTGCTCGTGAAGGCCGTGTCCTTCCGCGCCGAGCACCAGCACCGACCGTGGCTCGTATTGGGTGTCCCAGCATGCCGATTGGCCCCGCTCGTCCAACCCGTAGATCCACCACAGGTGCTGCTTCAGTTTCTCGATGGTGCGGTTCAAGTTGGCCGCCCGGATCACCGGGAGAACCGACAACGCGCCCGCGGCGGCCTTGGCGGTCGTCTCGCTCAACGGCGCGGACCTCCGCTCGCCAACGATCACGGCCAGAGCCCCGGCTGCGTGGGCGGTGCGCACGATCGCGCCCAGGTTATGCGGATCCTCGACGCCATCCAACAACACCAGCATCCCTTCCCGCTCCAGGAAGTCATCGAGTTGCGCGTGCCTGGATGCCGAGCCAAAGGCCACCACTCCTTGGTGGGGGATGCTGTGGGCCATCCTGTCCAGGACATCCCGGCTTTCGAACCGGACCGGGACACGAACCTTGCGCGCCAGCGCCACGATCTCGTCCAGGCGGGACGAACGCGGTTCTTTTGCCACGCAGACGCGTTCCAGCGGACGGCCCGCCTTGAGCGCCTCCCGCACCGGGTGAATGCCGGCAATCCATTCCATGCGGTCCCATCGTAGCGGAACCGGGATTGCCGCGCCGAAACATTTCTCCGTGAATTTGGTTGACCTCTTGGCCGTAGCGCCTTACGATGACCAGTAGCGGGCATTCCACATGGCCACGGCAGCAGTCACCGCGCGCTCAAATACGGTCGAGATTCCGAACAAGCTCTACTTCCGCATTGGCGATGTCAGTAGATTGGCCGGGGTGAAGCCGTACGTGCTGCGCTTCTGGGAAGGCGAGTTCCCCATGCTCAACCCCAAGAAGAGCGGCACCCACCAGCGCCTCTACCGCCGTAAGGACGTGGAAACCATCCTTGAAATCAAGCACTTGCTGTACGAGAAGCGTTTTACCATCGAGGGCGCCCGGAGCCATTTGCAGCAGCACCGCAGCCGTTCCGGTCCCAAGCCCGCGCCTCAGCCCGCACCGACGCAGACCGGGCTATTCGCCGGCATGGCAACCGACTCCAATCGGGCGCGTATACGCGAGGAGTTGATCGCGGTGCTCGAACTGCTGTCGCGTTAGACCTTCCGGAACATAGCAATCGCCTCAATCTCGATCAACAAGTCGGGACGGCACAGGACCGCCTGAATGCCGGTCGAGGCCGGCAAGGGGTCCAGATTCTGCGCGTTGTAGAATCGGGTGCGTTCTTCGTTAAAGGCTTCATAGTCGCGGTCGATGTCGCGCAGGTAGCAGGTCGTCCGGACGATGTCTTTCCAGGTGGCGCCCTCGGTTTCAAGCAATCCAGTGATGTTGGCGAAGGTCCGGCGGCACTGTGCGCGGAAATCGCCGGCGTGGACCGTGGCCCCGGTCTCGTCGATGCTGGCCGTGCCGGAGATCAATAGAATCACAAAGTTGCCCAGGTCCAAACGAATCCCGCGAGAGAAAGAACTCGGTCTGGCGTAGTCGTACGCCTCATTCAATACGCGCGGGTTGGTAATCGCCTTCTTCTCGATCGTCCGAGCGGCGGCAATGGCCCGGATTGCGTCGTCAACTTGCATGATTGGGCCTCCCGCCAGCGTTAACCACCGGCGTCAAGCGAAAGATAGACCTCGACTGGAGCCGTGCTCCGAGCCCATTCCCATGATCGCACGCCACGGCGCGCCGGGCTGCTCCGGCGCGGGTTGGCTTGCCTTGTGCAACCGCAACCTCGCCGGTGTAGGATGAGCCGGTCGCATAAGAGTTTTCAACTATTTAGGCGGATTTATTCATCCCCCCGCCGGCACTGCCGATAAGGCCTTCGACAACGGCGATGATCCAACTCACGCGACTGAATCACGTTTCGTTCTACCTCAATCCAGACCTGATTGAGCAGATAGAGCGGACTCCAGACACCGTGATCCGGCTCACGACGGGCGTCCGCTTCGTGGTGGAAGAGCCAGCCAGCGTCGTTGTGGAGCGGATCATCACATACCGTCAGCAGGTTGTGCGAGGCGCGATTACGCCGCCACCGGAAAGTGAAACGGAAACCAAACCGGCGCCCGGCAACAGTTCGATGAATGCCCCATGCGAAGGCTAGGCGGCCATGGCGGGAAAAAAGACGGCGAAACGAATCGACCCCGGCAGCTTCCTGGGCCTGCTTCTGGCGGCCGGCGGGATTCTGGGCGGCTTCATGTACGAAGGCGGGCAGCCGTTCAAAGACATGGTGGGGCCGTCCGCGGCGCTGATCGTTTTCGGAGGGTGTCTTGGAGCGACAATGCTCTCTCACCCACCGTCGTCCGTGCGGATGGCCTTGGGCCGGGTGCGTGACATCCTGTACGAAGAGGTCCGTGATCCCATTGCATCGATCGACACAATCGTGGCCTATGCCGGCCAAGCCCGGAAGAACGGGTTGGTCTCCCTGGATGCCGAAGTCGATTCCATCGAGGATTCCTATCTCAGGAAAGCGCTGATGCTTGCCGTGGACGGCGCGGACATCCAGGAAATCCGGACCATGATGGAACTGGAATCAGACGCCGCGGGCGAACGGTGGGTGCGGGCCGCGAAGGTCTTCGAATCGGCGGGCGGGTACGCGCCGACCATCGGCATCATTGGCGCGGTGCTGGGGCTGATCCTGGTCATGAATGACCTGGACGACATGAAAAAAGTCGGTCACGGAATTGCCGCCGCCTTTGTTGCGACAATCTACGGCGTCGGGGCGGCGAATCTGCTTTTTCTTCCCGCCGCGCAGAAGCTGCGGAACCGGGCCCACGCGCAACAAGACAGGGAACAACTTGTTCTCGAAGGGATCTGC
>Ga0172375_10010638_pt1 | contig 11891 bp, 10 predicted proteins | sample LakKiv1m_FD_114537 | JGI IMG/M metagenome (GOLD analysis project Ga0172375, IMG submission 114537) | Freshwater microbial communities from Kabuno Bay, South-Kivu, Congo - kab_092012_11.1m | ecosystem: Environmental > Aquatic > Freshwater > Lake | place: Democratic Republic of the Congo... | reverse complement strand
GCTTGGCAGGCAGAGTGATGCCATTGCTACCATGAAGAAAGCTGTTGAAATTGGAGGTGAAGCAGCCCGTGCCATCCTTCGCCAGGATCAACGGTTTGCCCAGCTTATACAGACACCGGAATTACAGGCCATTGTAGCTCCCGCACAACAGTCCTTGAATATGAAAAACCTGCCTAAGCTCCTGCAGATTCAATAGAACAGTCTCCAGCCCTACTTGTTGTCTGATGCAAACGAAGCCGCGAGTTCATTTATATCACGCAGACGCGTTAGGAGCTGGTGCAGAATAATCACAACCGGCTCAGGAACGCCAGTCAGCATTTTCTTCAGATCATCCCTGGTTATGATCTCAACCACAACCTCTGTCTTGGCAAGCACGGTGGCCGAACGGGGTTTATCATCTATAAGAGCCATCTCCCCCATGATTTCGCCTGGGCCGCGTGTTGCAAGCTCTATCCTATTGTCCCCATCCTGTTTCCAGATGGAAACATAACCATTGCGGATAAGATATGCCTCTCCGCCTGCATCACCCTCTTTAAAGATTGTTTCGCCCACATCAAATGTTTTCTTAAGCAGAAAGACCTTGAGCATAAACCTTCCTCCTCTCCCAGCAGACCATAAATTCTCCCAAAGTGCTGCAATTTTAGCGGATAACCGGTACGGATATCAATTGTTTTCTTTCTCGTTCATGCACGCTCATGGAAGCAGGGACCTGATGGCAGGATCGAGCCCGAGGACGGCACTGTGCCCCTGCCTGACCACTATTCCTTCAAAACCAGGCGGGCCATTGAAGCGGGCTCCTTCAAACAAGAGATAACCTTCAAATACCGAACGCGTAAAGTTGACGTCTTTCTTGAATTGCACTGCTTCAAATCCCGCACTGGCTTTGAACGTGGTTGCCTCGAAATCTGCAAGTTCCCTGAATGACGAACCCCTGAATTCAGCCGCGTCACTGAACGTCACCCCTCCAAATCCACCCAGACGCCTGAAAGCTGCATTAGAAAAGATTGCCCTGGCAGAGAAAGAGGCTCCGCCAAACTCAGCCTCGCCACGGAATATCACTTTGTCGAATGAGGCATCTTTGGCAAACGTCGCATGCCAGAAACGGGCGTTCTTACCGAATGATGCGCCGTCAAACCAGACGGACTCATTGAACGCAACCCCAAGAAATCTTACCGCATCTTCAAATACAGCTCCGGCGAATTTAACCGTGCCGGAAAATGTTACTCCCCTGAACCCCTCCTCATCCTTTGGAAAATGCCATCCCGAAAAATCGGCGACTGGGGCTGCACATTTGGCTTTCGCGGCCTGCCATACAAGCCTCGATGTCTCTTCATCCTTCCCGTTTCCAGGATCGTGAAAGATACAAAGTCCGCTTGAAGAACATTCCCAAACCGGTTCAGAGCACTTGACATTCTGATAGGAACACAAATCCATCAATCAGCCTCCCTTCACGCCTTGACAAGAATTCCATCTTTCAGACGCAGTACCCTGTCGCAGGATTTGGCAATTATATCATTGTGAGTAACAAGAACAAGGGTTCGATCGCGGTTTTTTGTCAACGCAAACAGGCTGTCTAGCACCTGGGCGCCTGTTGCGCCATCGAGGTTCCCGGTAGGCTCATCTGCAAGGACAAGACTGGGATCATTTATCAGGGCCCTGGCGAGCGCAACCCGCTGCTGTTCACCCCCGGACAATTCAAGTGGAGTGTGATCGGCGCGATCAGCCAGCCCCACTGAACTCAGAAGTTCCAGGGCCTTCGCCCTGGCTCCATTGTAGACAGACACCATGCTCATGCACGCCATGGCAGGCAGAACAACATTCTCAAGGACATCCATTTCCGGTAACAGATGATAGGACTGAAAGACAAAGCCAATCATGGATGATCTTATTCGGGCCCTTTTCCCTTCAGAAAGCCCATAAAGATCCTGTTCGCCAATAAAGACCTTTCCTGTTTCAGGTTTATCCAAACCGCCCAGGACGTGAAGCAACGTGCTCTTTCCCGCTCCACTGAGGCCAACTATTGCCACACGCTCACCGGCAGATACATCGAGCGATGCTCCTTTAAGGATATGCAACCCGGTCTTTCCGACCGAATAGCTCTTATGTATGTTTTCCGCCCTCAGCAATAACGGCATGGTCATTCCTCTTTCATTTCAATCTCTTCCCCACCCCCTGCACATCGCTTTATTCCTGCCTCAAAGCTTCAACGGGATCCATCTTCGCAGCGCGGCGCGCCGGTATGAAACTGGCCAGCGTACAGAAACATATGACCAGCCCGGCAATGCCTCCAACTTCCCTGAAAGACAGCTTGCTCCAGGGAATTTCATTCAACCCGTAAATTTCCTTGGGAAACACTGTTACATGGAATAGCGCGAGAAAGCTGACAATGTTATGGAGGTTGTATAAAACCAGGTAACCCGCGCCAATCCCGAGCAGTGTACCCGTTATGCACTGGATCCAGCCGTGCCAGACAAAAGCACCCATGATCTTGCCCGAAGAGAATCCCAATGCCTTGAGAAGCCCTATTTCGTTTGTCTTCTGGACAGTAATAACAATCAGCGTATTGGTAACACAGAATATCGCAACAATAGTTATAAAGACGAGAAGAACACACATCATGATCTTCTCGTGATTCAAAGCCTTGAACATAAGGCTGTCAACCTCGCGCCATGTCCTTACAGCATACGAGGGCCCCACTTCATCGCGTACTTTTGAAGCAAAGTCGTCCACGTTAAACGGATCTCTTGTCATCACGTATATCACCTGCGCTCCGCTGCCATACCCGACCAGCTCCCTTGCAACATCCAGCGAAGTAATCAGAACTCCGCTGTCAAAATCGCGCATGCCCATGTCGAATATCCCTGAAACTGTCAATTCAAGGGGCACATACATTTCATCCTTTGCAGTTACATTCCTGGGTGAATAAATCAGGAACTTTGAACCAACCGTCAACCCCATCTCGAAAGCGAGGTCATAACCGAGAACAACCTGTTCGCCTTCGACCGAAAACCTGCCGCTCTTGATATTGCCCGGGATCTTACTCACATGTCCCGCCCTCTCGGGAGAAACTCCCAGCAGCATTGGCGCACGCACCGCGTCTTCATGCCGGATCATTACCAGCGTCTCAATTGCAGGAGTAACCCCCTTTATTCCCGCAATCTTCTCAATTCTCCTGCAAAAATCTTCCTCATCCTCAATCACTCCATAGCGACTCATCACTGTAAGATGGGGTTTAAAGCTGAGGATCTTGTCGCGCCACATCTCGCCGAAACCTGTCATGACAGACAGGACAATAACAAGAATTGCAACACCCAGGAGTACGCCCAGCACAGAGATTAACGTAACGACGGAAACAAATGACCGCTTGGGTCTCAGGTACTTCAATGCCAGAAATAATGGAAATGGAACCATATTAAAGCCGTTTATTCATTAAACCTTCGGCCGCAGCTGGGGAAACAATATGACGTCGCGGATCGCTTCCATACCGGAAAGAACCATCACAAGGCGGTCGATACCAATCCCCATGCCGCCTGCAGGCGGCATCCCGTGTTCCAGCGCGGTTAAAAAATCTTCATCCACCGGATCGCCTTCCGACTGTTCCTCGAAACGTTTTCTCTGCTCCAGCGGATTATTCATTTCGGTATATCCGGGAGCCACCTCGTAGCCGGCAATCTCAAGTTCAAACACATCAGCACAGGCAGGATCATCCTCGCATGCCCTGGCAAGCGGAACCAGCCCGGCAGGCAGTCTTGTCACAAAAGTAGGCTGAATCAGTGTCTTTTCTATTGTTTTCTCATAAATCTCATGCGTGATAGTCTCGTGGTTCCATGATGGTTCAACCGTAAGGCCAAGCGCCGCGGCTTGCTTCCTCGCTTCCTCAACAGAGAGCCCGTACCAGCCAGTGCCCATCTTTCCCGTGATCAAATCCCTGTACGCAACCTCACGCCATGGCGATGCAAAATCAATTGTATGTTCCCCGAACTTGGACTGCAAGCTGCCGAAAACTGTCCGGGCAACATGAGTAATGAGCCCCTGGACAAGCTCTTTCATCCCGTTCACGTTTGAATAGGCCTCATAAATTTCAAGCATTGTAAACTCGGGGTTATGACTGCGCGACAAACCTTCGTTCCTGAAGTTTCTGTTCAGCTCAAATATTTTATCAAAGCCTCCGACAAGAAGACGTTTAAGATAAAGTTCAGGGGCAATGCGCAGGTACATGTCGGTATCCAGCGCGGTATAACGCGTGACGAAGGGCCGGGCGGCCGCGCCGCCCGCCATCTGCTGCATCATGGGGGTTTCCACCTCGAGAAATCCTTTATCAAACAGGTAATTTCTTATTTCGCGGATAGCCATGATGCGTTTGTTGAACAACTCGCGTACCTCTGGGTTGGAAATAAGGTCCAAGTAGCGCTGGCGGTACCTGGCCTCAACATCCTTGAGACCATGCCATTTCTCTGGCAGCGGCAGGAGCGCCTTTGAAAGGAGTATCCACTTCTCGATTTTTATCGTTGGTTCGCCCGCATGGGTCGTAAACAGCGTGCCTTCAACGCCGATATGATCTCCCCCGTCAAGAAGTTTGAACGCCTCAAAAGCCTGTTCACCCAGAACGTTCTTCTGGGCATACACCTGGAATTTGCCCGTGCCGTCACGCATGTCCGCAAAAATACTCTTGCCCATTGACCGTATTGTAACAAGCCGGCCTGCGGCCGATACCCTGAGTTCGTCCTTGTGGTTCTTTCGCAGTTCAGCAAGATTACCGGACCTCTTGAATGCATGGCCATACGGCTTGTACCCCAATTCCTTCAATTTCTCCATGTTTGCCAGCCGCTGGTTCCTGTATTCGTTATTTTCTAATTCAGACATGATTTACCACCCTGCGTCATACGCATGCTTTTTCTTATATTTTCCTCAAAAACATAAGGATGCAATAACTTCCGCCAAAATGCACCCAAAAAATAACGTTCAGCCTTGAAATAGCAGGATCTTTACGATAAATTTGCATCTGTTTTGTAACTCAACAAAAAAAAGGGAGGAGCTATACATGAAGGCAAATAGACCGGTAACTCTGTTCACTGGACAATGGGCCGATCTGCCTCTGGAGACACTTGCGGAGAAAGCTGCTGGATGGGGTTATGACGGCCTCGAGCTCGCATGCTGGGGCGACCACGTTGATGTTGCGCGCGCAGCAAAGGACAAGGAATATGCACAAAGCCGGAACAAGATACTCGCAAAATACGGACTGAAAACCTACGCGATCAGCCACCATCTTGCCGGTCAGCTTGTCTGTGACCCGAATGACGATGAAAGATCCGATCTTTTTGCTCCGAAATCCTGCCACGGCAACGCCGAGGCAAAAAGGAAATGGGCCATCCAGACGATGAAAGATACAGCCATGGCCGCGAAGAACATCGGAGTCAAAATCGTAAACGGGTTCACAGGCTCACCGATCTGGCACATGATCTACAGCTTTCCGCCTGTTTCGGATGCCATGATCGAAAATGGATTCAAACGCTTTGCGCAGCTGTGGAACCCGATCCTCGACGTATACGACAAATGCGGCGTAAAATTCGCCCTCGAAGTTCATCCCACGGAAATAGCCTTTGATATAATCACGGCAAAACGCGCTCTCAAGGCGCTCGGAAACCGGAAATCGTTCGGCTTTAACTTTGACCCCAGCCACTTGCACTGGCAGATGGTTGATCCGGTCAAGTTCCTGAAAGCCTTCCCCGACCGCATTTATCACGTCCACATGAAAGACGCAGCCGTAACACTGGACGGCGAGTCGGGAATCCTCTCGTCCCACCTGAACTTCGGAACACCGGGACGCGGATGGGACTTCCGCAGCCTCGGGCGCGGCGGAGTCAACTTCGAGGAAATCATAAGAACGCTGAATGCTATCAACTACAATGGACCGCTGTCTGTTGAATGGGAAGATGCCATGATGGACCGCGAGTTCGGAGCTGCTGAAGCATGCAAGTTCGTCCAGAAACTCGCTTTCCCGAAATCAGACCGGGTTTTTGACGAAGCATTCGGGGACTGATGTCCAACTTTATCTTGCGAACTGCCTGTTTTGCAGGCATGTGCCTGGTCTCGTCCGTCGCACACACGACGGCCGAGATCAAGCCTGAGATTAAGTTCCTTAAGCCTGCTGAGCTGCCCTCAATAGGACTCAAGATAAACATAATGCCGGAATGCAGGGAGGTCGCGACTCCTCCTCCTCAGGTTCTCCGCTACACCTTCACCCAGGGCGAAAAGAAGTGGGATACCGACATGTACGATCCCGGCGAACTCTGGCGCACAAGCCAGAACGTCAGCCGCTGGGTAGACGCGAAAAGCAATACCCTGATCATTGCATCAATAACAACCCCTTTCCCCGCAGATAAGTTCAGGATTAAAGGCGCTCCCCCGCACGTACCACGGGATGTCTACGACAAGATAATCTCCCAAACCCTGGAAACATTGCCGGAATGGAATGAAGACAATCTTGCGCAATGGGTAGAAACATTCACCGGAGCAGAGAAAGCGACCCCGGAAACGATCCAGGGCCCGGCACGCTTCAAGGCTATCAGATTCTTCACGCTTTCCAATCAGCCAAGGGGAAGACTTGCCTATGCTTTCTGTATCAGTCGTCCTGCCAGCACTGCCATGAATGCGCCACAGACATCTTCATGGCATTTCGTAATGATCAATCTTAACCCTAATGTTGATGTCGAGAAAGCAAAGAAGGCTGTCGTCACTCAGTTCTTTCCTTCATTTACAATCACAAGAATTGTCCAGAAACAGGCAACGGCATCATCATCCTTTCAGGCTGCCTCTTTTGTCGGCAAAAAGAATAAGTCGCCCGAATTCATGGCAAGCCGCCAGCAGGTGGCAGACAGCATAAAAAACACGAAAAACTGGTGGTTCGCCGAAACCGACAACTACATTTTCCTTTCCAACATGAAATCCCAGCACAAAGTCGTAATAAAGGACCTGCAGGAACATATCGAATACCTGCGTGACGCATTCGAACAGTTCATGCCGCCACGCAAGGAAATCAAGGACATCAGCGTCATCCGTGCCTTTGCCACTCCAGATGAATACGTTAACTATGTCGGGAAGGACTATTCCTGGTCCTATGGGCTATGGTCCCCTTCACACAAGGAGCTTGTTATACGTCCAATTGAATGGGGAGGATCAAAGCTGCAGAAAGAAGAGTTCTTTAAAATCGTCTTCCATGAAGCGTTTCACCAGTACATCTTTTATGCCTACGACCAGAAAAGCCCTGCAGTATGGTTCAATGAAGGCCATGCCGATTTCTTCTCAACAGCAACAATAAATGAACGGAAGTTTACAGTCGGCGAGAATGCTCAGAGCGCAAAACAGATAGATGAACTTGTTGCCAAGGGAACCATGAACATAGACAAATTGATACACATGAAGCACAGCGACTTCTACTCAGGAACCAACGATGCAAGACATAAGAATTATGCGCTTGCCTGGTTTATAGTATACTATCTTCGAAAAGGCGCAGTACTGGAAACACCGCCAAAGTACGTAAATATCCTGAAAACCTACTCTGATACACTGTGGGAAACCGGGGACGGCGAGAAAGCAACAGATGTTGCTTTTGAAGGCGTCGATTTGAAAGCCTTCCAGAGGGAATTAATCCTATTCTGGACATCACAAAGGAAACGCGGCGCAGCCATGCGCAACAATCTCTTCAAGGCTTATACCCCAAAGAAATAATATTCTGCTCTTGTGACATGTAAACAGAGCTCTGTCCATTGATTCCTTGTATCTTCCCTGTCTGCGTGTACTATCTCCCCATGAGACGACAACTGTGCTGGACCGAAAAACTTGACGACGGCGTTAAACGTGAGATCCGGGTCTCATTTCCGGGCGGCGGAAAAATCAGATGGCAGGCCAAATCATCCGACAGGCTTGAATGGGAATACGATTTTCAGCCCTCGACGGCAGACTGGGATGCCCTCCTGCAACTCGCTGAACGCTGGTACAACCGGCGGAGAATGCCGCTCCCACACCTGGAGATGATCCGCAAAGCACGAAGCGAATCGGCTGCTGATTGACACGGCACGCTCATGCGGTTATCCTGAAGACATGCTTGCTCAGTGGATCATCGAAAACAAACGTGACGGCAAACCTCTTTCTGCTGAAGAAATACGTTTCTTTATTAAAGGCTATACCAGCGGGGCAATCCCGGACTACCAGATGGCCGCCTTTGCCATGGCAGTATTCTTCCGTGGCATGACCTTTAAAGAAACAACCATCCTCACTGATGCCATGATGCGATCAGGCCAAGTCATGGATCTTTCATCTGTTAAACTGCCTAAAGTGGATAAACATTCCACTGGCGGCGTAGGTGATAAGACATCCATCATTCTTGCCCCCCTTGTAGCATGCTGCGGAATCGCAGTACCAATGATTTCAGGACGGGGACTTGGAATAACCGGCGGCACACTTGACAAGCTTGAATCCATCCCTGGTTACCGGACTGCCATTTCCTCCGCAGATTTTGCACGTATCCTTCGAAAATGCGGATGCTCGATGATCGGACAGACGGCAGAGCTCGCGCCTGCCGACAGAAAACTCTACTCCCTGCGAGACGTTACCGGCACTGTCCCGTCAATTCCGCTGATTGCATCCAGCATAATGTCAAAGAAACTGGCCGAAGGCGCGGATGCCCTTGTCATGGACGTTAAATGGGGCAAGGGCGCATTCATGAAGCAGCGCCAAACCGCAATGGAACTCGCCAGTACAATCGTAAACATTGGCAGAAGAATGAACAGGAAGATGGCGGCTGTCATCACCGACATGAACCAGCCAATCGGTCGCTCTGCAGGCAACGCGGTTGAAATTATCGAATGCCTTGAAACACTCAAGGGCCAGGGACCGGAAGACCTGGTTGAATTGACATTAGAACTTGGCTCAAGGATGCTGGTCATGGGTAAGGTATCTGGAAATACAAGGCAGGCAAAAGAAATACTGAGAAAAAAGCTCTCATCGGGCGAGGCTTTTGAAAAGTTCAAGGAAATGGTTCATCTGCATGGCGGGCGAACGGACGTTCTTGATAATCCTTCAAAACTTCCAACTGCAAGACTGCGCGTCCCATATCATGCTGCAAAAAGCGGGTATATTACCACGGCTGATGCGGAACTCATAGGCAGGGCATGCGTTGTTCTCGGAGCAGGCCGCAAAACAATAAAAGACAGTATTGATCATTCTGCGGGAATCACCAGTATTGTTAAAATAGGCGAAAAGGTTGTTAAAGGACAGCCCCTCCTGGTATTGCATGCAAATTACAGGAGGAGAATCACGGAAGCACAGAATATTCTAAAGGAATCGTTTCTCTTCTCTTCAAAACGGATATCTCCTCCACGGTTGATAACAGGCATTATCACCTGACCTGGAAATGGAGACAGCTTGTCACTCAGTAGAACTTTTTTCTTAACATATCATCTACTGCGGCTATCCAGGCTTTTCTATATCGCCTGCCTGCCTTAAGTCTGACAAAAATACGCCTGGCCACTCTACGGTACCCTCCCGGGACAACCGTCATGTTGTCCAGGAAATGCGCTGGAAACCTGTCGATTTCCTCAATCATTGCATCAAACAGGTCAAGGGGTTCTTCTTCATCCGGCTCCAGGACAAACTGCCATAACGTATGAGGCTCGATCTTGATCGCCTGCCTGATTGTTCCAAGAACAAGAAATCTCCTGCCATACAAGCCTGCCCCCTTTATAATCAGCGCACGGCGATTTGACTTCCCCTCGATTCGGCCGTGTATTTGATGAGAAATATTGACAATGACTTGTTCATCAAAAAGGTCGGGCAAACCTCTTCCGGCGAACCTGACAGCCGGACTATCCATCAGCCGGTCGGTATACCTCATGGCCAGTTCTTCCGCGTAACTCATGTCGGCGGAAGAAAGCAACCTTGTCGCTGTGACACGGTAAGGAGGTCGGGATTGACCGTCCAGTCCATATTCCTTTCTTCTACTCCTTAACTCTGTTCCGGGAATCAACAGAGTATGAAGGAACTGGACATGAGCATTCTTTACTCCTGATGCCCAGCGCAGGGACTTTCTTATGTCGGACAATTCCTGGAACGGCAAGCCGCACATCACGTCAACTGTAAGCTTTATCCCGTTTTCTGACATCAACCGTATGCCTCGATCCAGTGCGCCGATGTCAGTGGGCCTGCCGATGGCACGAAGAACCATTGGATCACGGCTTTGAATACCCGCTTCAATCTCCCTGAAGTTAGCCTTATCAAGCAGGCGGGCATGTTCCTTTGATATCTTTTCCGCCCTCAGTTCAGCGAAAAAGACAACCCCGCGTCCGGCATTAAGGCCTGTTAAACCTTTAAGGATGTTTACGAATTCAGGATTGGAATTAAAAGTCGGATCGATAAACCTGATTTCTTTCGCTCCACGCCTGATCAGGATCCCGGCACGGGCAATCACGTCATGTGCCTTGATAAAACTGACGCCATGCCGTTTCTGGTTGTAACAGCAGAATGCGCACCTCAGCGGACAGCCGCGACTCGTCTCCATGTATGCAATTCCATTTGAGTCCGGCACATTGTAGCGATAGGCAGGTGGCGGCAATAATGCACCGAGCTCGCCCTTATTTACATTCTTCTTCCCCCATACATACTTCCGGCCCGAGCGCCACGCAACGGATTTTAACCCGGTTCGTTTCCCTGTCCGAAGTGATTCCAATATTAACGGAAACACCTGCTCACCTTCGCCCACAGCGACAGCATCAGGAAGACAATTTCGGAAAAGAAAGGGATGGTCAGGAGCGACTTCCGGCCCTCCGGCCAGGATACGAACAGCAGGAAGTCTCTTCTTGACTGCACGAAGCACATCCAACGTCCGTTCAATATTCCAGGCATAAAGCGTAGACGCAATTACCGTTGGCCGCTCGCGTTCAACGATGTAGTCAACAAGATGCCCGTCATTCAGTTTATCAGTCCATTGAGGGCAAATAGACATACTGAAATGATGATTCTCTCCGCTTCTCTCCATGGCATGGCGAAGATAAATCCCGGCAAGCCTGAGGTTTTCAGAATTTCCGCCGATATGGTTGTCAACATACGGAAGTTGAATTGACAGTATTTTTTGCCGTTTTTCCATAGCAGCGATTGAGTTTACGTAAAAAAGCCATGGAAGAAAGATGAAACTGCAGGATGATCACGGAAACGATAATCAACAATTACACGAACCTACAACAATTAGACATTATAGCAATCAACTATTTCTTGTGCATTCTCCTGGGTGGCACAAAACGTTTCGGGCCAGGCCTGTTTTCCTGCTGTTGTATATTCTCGAGAGACTTTGGCGATACTCCCCTGGAACTGGTTTCAACATCAAGATACCAATCCCCGTCTGCCTCCTTCCACTTCATGGCACCCAGTTCATGCCACTTGTTGGCAGCCCATAATTTGGGAACCAGGCTGCACTCCATGTCGCCATCCTCCATCTTCACCGAATCAACACTCAGCTTGCGGTGAGGATCGTCTGCAAACTGGACAAACGGAAAGACAAGCGATAACTGCTTCCTCACCCTGTCATCCCCCTGTTCTTTAACATAGTCTGGATTAATATAATCAGATGCCTTCTTGTAATCCTGTTTAAGGACACAGTCGCACAGCAAGTCGAATCGCTGGCGGACCCGCTTTTCTGCAGTTCCAGTGTACTTTTTCTTTGGCTTATCATCTTTCTTTGCAACAGTGGCCACCGCAGGTTGTTTCTCTTTGGGCTTTTCAACAACAGGTTTCTGCTCTAAGTCTTCCTTTGTCGCAGCCCTTGCGGCGGCGGTAATAGATTCTGCAGATACAACTTCTTTGTTGAGCTTAAGGGCCTCTATCTCATTCTTGGCTTCAAG
>Ga0172375_10010637_pt1 | contig 11892 bp, 9 predicted proteins | sample LakKiv1m_FD_114537 | JGI IMG/M metagenome (GOLD analysis project Ga0172375, IMG submission 114537) | Freshwater microbial communities from Kabuno Bay, South-Kivu, Congo - kab_092012_11.1m | ecosystem: Environmental > Aquatic > Freshwater > Lake | place: Democratic Republic of the Congo... | reverse complement strand
GAGTGGTTATTTTGGCTGTAAATTCAAGTAATTTTGATTCAAAAAGCCTGTTTTTACACCAATAGTGGGGGGAATAATCCAAAATATGCAATTTGACTGATTTGGCGACGTGGAATGCGGGTACCAGTAAGATGACAGCCACCACAGCTACCGGCAGGAGATCATACAGGCCGGCCCACCTCGCCAGACCCATCCCCATCAAGACTGCCAGTACCAGTACCGGTTGCCAGGTTTTTTTAAAGAGTATAAAGCCATGTTTGCGGTAGGTTATGACGCCATCCGCTGCCACCCTGGAGTTAAAGAGCGATGCTGCCGCGCGTAAGAGACCACCGCCGGTTCGAAGTTTCACCTCAGGCTGCTGCTCTTCCCCACCAGATTCCCGCTTCTTCAACCGCTCACGCAAGGCAGCTTCGATCTTGCGATTGTCATCCCGTTTTTTGGTTTCTTGAGAGGCCTGCCATTGGTCGTAGATGATTGCCGCTACCGTATCGGGGGATGGCACATCGGTCAGCAAAAGAGGTCCATTGACTGTGTGCACAATCACATGCCCGAACCCCAACAGGCGGCCCACCTGGGTCGTTTGTACATCCACTGATTGCACCATCGAAAGGGGTACCTCCAATCGGGAGTCAAAGATCCAGGCTACGCGCTCCAGCCAGGCGACCCGGAGATCGGTCACTACCGCTGCGTCATTCCACCAATCTGCCGATATCCAGGCTGCCCAAACCAGTGCTGTCAGGGTCAACATGCCTGCCAGCCAGCCCCAACCCATGAAATCGACCCTTGTGTACCAGCCCCAGGCAAACCCCAAAAGTGTAGTTAATAAAAGGACCACGGGAAAGATTAACTTGCGGATTAAGATGGCAGGATGACGCCTTCCTGTGTATATCACTGTTTCACCGACCTCCAACCAATCCATTTTCATGGTTTTCGCCGATTTTGGCTTCTGGTTGGATTCACAGGGGATATTTGCCAATTTTGGAATTCTGATAGAGAGTGCCTGTAGGGCTTCTGGGCGAAGGCGCAAGATCAGGCCTGGTTTCAATACCTGGACAGTTGCCGGGTATAGACCTGCTGAAAAGCATTCCTCTCCCCAGCTGCTGCCGACTTCCAGTAAACCGGTAAACTTACTTTTCCGTCCTATCTTTTGCGACCTATAGCAAATCCCGGAGATTACAAGCCAGAGCGCATCCGCTGGATTCCCTGAGGTGCACACCGTATCACCTCTTTGAGTCTGGAATACCTCCACTGAACCGGCAAGGAGGGACAATTCATCCGGTTCCAAGTTGTGGAACCATCGATGCGATCTCAACGCGGCAATGACTTCTTCGATCATTAATTCTGCAGTAATCCCAGGCATATGCGTTATCAATTGCAATAATCATACCGGAAAAAAATAAGCGCCGGTGAGGGCGCTTACTCCATACGGGTTTTCATCAGGCATGCTTGAAAATTAGTTCGGTGCCAGCTTCATTTACATCCACGGTCACGGTATCACCTGATGTGTATTTCTTCTCCAGCAGATGCACCGATAACGGGCTTTCCACTGATTTCTGTAAAGCCCGGCGCAGTGGACGTGCCCCGAAATTGGTATCGTATCCTGAACGTGCCAGCCAACTGCGAGCCGCAGAAGTCAGTTCAACTTTCAAACCATGCTCACTCAATCGTTCCCGGACTTCCTTCATCTGCAAGTCTACGATCAACTCCATCTGCTCCATGCTCAGGGGCGAGAAGAGGATGATCTCATCGATGCGATTTAAGAACTCTGGACGGAAGGTGCCTTTTAATGCTTTCTCGATCTTTTCCTCGGTTTCCCGCTCTTCTTCCGTCTCTTTCTTCTCTAAGAATCCCAGGCTACCGCCTTTGCGTACGAACTCAGTTCCCAAATTACTGGTCATGATCAGCACGGAGTTGCGGAAATCAACCGTCCGGCCCTGTCCATCCGTCAATCTGCCATCATCCAGTATCTGCAACAGGGAATTCCAAACCTCGGGGTGAGCTTTTTCGACTTCGTCAAACAGGATCACCCTGTAAGGCCTTCTGCGAACAGCTTCGGTCAGCTGACCGCCTTCTTCATAACCCACATAGCCGGGAGGTGCCCCAAACAGGCGGGAAACTGAATGCTGTTCACGATATTCGCTCATATCAATACGGATTAGCGCATCCTCATCGTCGAACAAAAACTCCGCCAGGGCTCGAGCCAGTTCGGTTTTACCGACACCCGATGGACCGATAAATATAAAGGATCCGATCGGTCGCCGGGGATCTGCCAGTCCAGCCCGCGCGCGACGGATGGCATCCGCGACTGCATGGATAGCTTCGGTCTGGCCAATAATCCGCTCGCCCAAGCGATCTTCCATTTGCAGCAATCTGGCAGCTTCCGTTTCCATCATCTGGGATACGGGAATGCCCGTCCACTGATGGATCACCTCGGCGATATCATTTACATCCACCACCTCATCCAGTTTGTGTTCCGCTTCCCACTGGTCGCGCTTTTCGTTGAAGTCATTCTCCAAACGGATGCGGTCCGCTTTTTTACGAGCAGCCCGTTCGTAGTCACGCTCCTGCCCGGCTTGATCCTCCTCCCCCTTTAGCTTTTCCAGTTCAGTCTTCATGGACTTCAATTCAGGGGGCAGAGAGTATAAAGCTACGCGCAATTTCGCGGCAGCTTCATCCATCAGGTCGATGGCTTTATCCGGCAGATGACGTTCAGTCACATACCGTGAAGAAAGACGCACAGCCTCTTCCAGGGCTTCATCTGAAAAGTGAACCTGATGGTGTGCTTCGTATTTATCGCGCAGACCCATCAACATGCGGATGGTATCTTCCACAGATGGCTCATCCACAAATACGGGGGCAAAACGGCGCTCGAGGGCTGCATCCTTTTCTATATGCTTGTGATATTCATCCAGGGTAGTCGCACCAACGCATTGTAACTCGCCACGTGCCAATGCAGGCTTGAGCATATTACTGGCATCCATGGCCCCCTGCGCTGCTCCTGCGCCGACCACAGTATGCAGTTCATCAATGAAAAGGATGATCTCACCTTGAGATTTCTGCACTTCTTCAATCGCAGCTTTCAATCTTTCCTCAAAATCGCCGCGGAAACGAGAACCAGCGATCATCGCGGAAAGATCCAACGAGATTACTTTTTTATCTTGCAGGATCTCCGGCACATCATTGGTGGCGATCTTCTGAGCAAGGCCTTCCACTATGGCCGTCTTCCCCACCCCGGCTTCTCCAATCAAGACCGGGTTATTCTTTGTTCGTCGTGAGAGTATCTGCATCACTCGCTTGATTTCATTATCTCGCCCAATCACAGGGTCCAGTTTTCCTTCACGGGCAGCTTTCGTGAGGTCTCGCGAATATTTTTCGAGCGCGCGGAAACGTGTTTCAGCGTGTTGATCGGTTACCCGTTGCCCACCACGCATTTGCAGCACAGCTTCTGAAACCCGGTCATAAGAAAAGCCCGCTTCTTCCAATATCCGCGCGGCAACGGTATTTTTCTCACTGAGAATCGCCAGAAAGATATGTTCGGTGGAGATAAATTCATCTTTTAGTTTATTGGCTTCTTCATTTGCCACATCCACAATTCGATTCACCCGCGGTGTGATGAATATCTGCCCGGCACCACTACCGAAGATGTTTGCTTTGGGTGTATTTTTTAATACATGGTCTAACCGATCCGATAAGTTTACCGGATCCACTTTAAGGTATTCCAGTATTTGTCCGACCATGCCCTGCGGCTGCTCGATCAACGCCAGCAGAATATGTTCGGTATCGATCTGGTTATGCCCGTAACGCTGAATCAACTCTGCCGCACGCTGCGCGGCTTCGGTTGCTCTTTCTGTAAATCGGTCAAATCGTTTCATCGGTCTATCCCTTCTTTACCAACCTGTCGCATTACTTATGATACAACTTTAACAGGCGAGTATAAGAATCGTATTGGATTCATCCTTATTCTAAACCATTCTACATCACAGGCCAAACCGTGAAGCAGGTTGTACTATAATGAAAGACATGCCTGAGGATCACATCGACCCCACTCCATATCACGACTCCCACATCCGCCCGGTGGATATTCTTCGCGACTTGAACCCCATAGCAGACCTGGTTGAAGCCTGTTTTTCAACCACAATGGATGAGGATGGACGGGCATATATCCGCCAGTTACGGCGCTCGGCTGAAAAAGCCAGCAGGCTCGCCTGGGCGACGCGCTATGTAGAGGATTTTGTTCCGCCGATCAAAGGTTTCATCTGGGAAGAGGACGGGGTATTGATCGGAAATCTTACCCTCATCCCTTTCCGCAAAGACGGACATTTACACAACCTGATCGCGAATGTGGCTGTCCTCCCTGAATACCGCCGCCGGGGAATTGCCGAGAAGTTGACCCACACTGCTCTGCGATACACCCAACAAAACGGAAATTTACCCATCTGGCTGCAGGTACGCGATGACAACCCGGCCGCTGAGACGCTTTACCGTAAGCTAGGGTTTAGTGAACGCACCCGCCGAACCACATGGCATTTCCGTTCAGACCATACCCAGCCGCCCATTCCTTCTGCGCCTGAAGGAATGAGCATTCGAGCATCCTGGTGGCGAGACTGGCGAGAGCAGCAGGCATTGTTGCTTACCTTGAACCCCCCTGAGATCAACTGGAACCTGCAGGTTGATTTCAATGCCTTCAAACCCGGGTTTCTATCGCATATCCTTGGTACTCTGCCTGGAGATACCAACCGTTCCTGGTGTCTTTACCGCGAGAATACGTTGATCGGGCTCATCGCATGGGAAGCAGCCAGAAACTGGGCGGATAACCTCTGGGTGGGCTGCCAAGCTGACGAGGTGGAACCTACTTTATACTATCTGCTTCCCCAAGCGTTGAACGCCATAATGCGTCACCGCCCACAATCTTTGAATATATCTTCTTCTCTGGGTGCTGAACTATTAGAAAAGATTGGTTTTGAACGTCACTACACGTTGATCTGGATGGAATACCAGCCCCGGACATAGAATCAAAAACCGGCCCTGGTGAGGCCGGTCTTGCTTCTCTGTGAGGTGGAGTTATTTCTTTCCAGCTTCTTTGACCAGCATACGAGCCAGGTCCATGAATTCGTCCCATTCCTCTTTGAAGAAATGCAACGTGACGTTGTTCAGTTCCAGGTGGTATGTGGTTTCGCCGTCGCCCTCGTTGGCAGTCCAGGCTAAATAGTTTTCGGTTTCAACAATTGTATTGGTTTCAGTATCAGCCATCTTACACTCCTTTGGTTATTTTCCTTATTATCCCACAAAATCGGGGCTCTGGCACCGGGGTTTTTAACTAGACTTCTTTTTGGGACGAAGGTTACGCGCCAGGCGCAACAATCTAACCCACGCGCGTTTTACCCATCGGATCAGGCGAGCTTCTGGAAGAGGCTTCGCTTCTTCTTCCTCTAAACCTTCCCAGGGATCCTGGTCCAGCAATTTCCTTTTTGTATACCGGAGAAAAAGTTTTAACGTAGCAACCATGGGCGAGGCCAGCATTACGCCAACCAACCCGATCAAGTTTGCCAGGACAATGGCAGCGATCAATACCGCAGCCGGGTGAATCTTTAGGGCTCGGGAAAGAATCCGCGTAGCCACCATGTTATCCAGCAGGGTATCCACTATCAGGGCAATTAATACAACCACCGCAGTATATACCAATGGCGTATTGCCGAAGGGATGCACCGCCTGGAAATAGCTGACCAATGCCAACGTGATCCATGTGACCCAGGCCCCCACATAGGGGATAAACCGGGCTATGCCCGCCAGAAGAGCCAACCCTATGGCATAGCGCACCCCCAAAATAGAAAGGACCAGGCTGTATACAGCAATTGCCAGCACGATCACCCAGAATTGACCCCGCAGAAAAGCATTCCAAATGCGGCTTAGTTCACTCGTCATTCGCTGGATATCCTCGCCGTATCCAGGCAGATGCAATTCGTAATCTCCCTGAGGATTAATGGATGATTCAACGAGGATAAAATAGGAAACAAGGAGAACGAAGAACAGCCAACCGATGACTTCGGCGGCACCGCCGGCAAATTTGCCCACCAGGGAGCCTACTTCACCCAGGAGTGGTTTAACGAATGCCAGTACTTGATTGGCTAAGTCTGATAATCCATACTGTGAGAGGTCAATCTGATAATTACCCAGGTGGAGGGTTGTAGCAGAAAGTTGAGCCAGGGTTTGTGGCAGGTCATTAAAGAACTGCTGAATCAGTTCCACCAGGTTTACTACCTGCGGTGCCAGTGCCACCCCGCCCCACGTAAGCAAGCCAATGACGATCACCACCACAAGTAGATAGATCAGCGAAACCGCAGCCGGCCAGCGGATATGCAAACGTCTGCTGAGGGTGGCTGCCAACGGGTGTACCAGATAGGCAAAAATACCGGTAATCAGGAGTGGGCCAATGATGCTGCCAAAACGGATCACGAGGGCAAAGAAGACAGCTGCAAGGGTTAATGATACGACCAGTTTGATACCAGAGCCCCAGCGTGGTGAACCTGGTGTAGTCTTCTGTTCAATCATCATGTTTCACCAATCCTCATGGACATGCAGGTAACACTGGAACAAGCCAGCACCAAAGGAAATTTGTATCGATGTACCAGAAGAAGAGGATACCCAACAACATAAGGACCCCCACAGCCAGAAGGAGTAAAATCCACCAGATGTTATTACGCTTATCAGTATTCACCCTGTTTCTTCTGGCAGGTGATTTGCTTCGGTAGAGATGATCTACGCCTTCCTGTCGGGCGGCTTCTATAGCCGCGAGCTGAGAATGGGATGGCATCTGACTGGCCTTTTCTTCTTTCAACCGGCTGAAAGGTTGCAACTCGAGGACTAGAGTCTCTCTGCTTCCCAGTCGGATCGTATCTCCAACATTTAATCGCACCGGAGCTAAGATTCGCTGCCCATTATGATATGTGCCGTTGGTTGAACCCTCATCGCGTACATGAACTTCATCATTCACCATGAAAATGACAGCGTGGCGTCGGGATACATCTCCCTCATGCACAGGGATATCTGCCACCGGGTTACGCCCGATGACCACTTCTGGCTTTTCGATCGGGTAAACCGCCCCCATTGCCTGCCCGGAAATGACTTTTGCCTGATATCTATCACCAACCATACTGCCCTCCAGTATTTTGTTATACCTATTGTACAACGACTGGTCAAAAACATTTAATTAGCCGATGTAGTTACCCCATTGAAAAGGTCTGTATGGTGAGTGCCACGGGGAGGTACTGGCCAGGCTTGAGTGAATAGCTCCCTCTGCAGGATGAGTTTTCTCAACCAGGCCTGACCGCCTTTGACTACCTCCGCCCCTCCCTGCGAGACATGGCATTGGGCAGCCCTGTCGCGCACATCTGCCACAGTTCGATAGTTAATACGCGCATGGATGGGGAAGTGCTCTTGCGCTATGGATAGAATATCAATATCCCCGTTAGCTCCGAAATGTCTGGGGTTCTTGCCTGAAAGGATGATCAGTGCAACTGCCATCCAGAGGAAGGAACGGGAGATGGTATGATAAAACAAGCGCTGCGGCTGGTAGGGTAATTCTCCGGCCGGGCTTATGATGTTAGCATCCTTTGCCAGATGAAAAGCCAGGGTTGTCGCCCGTTGGATTGCAATATGGTCCGGGTGGCGGTATCCGCCGATCGGGTCAAAAGTGAGTACCACCTGTGGCTTCAAACGACGCATATAGTCCGCCACTATTCGGGCAACCTCGACCTCCGGGGCAGCTGCCAGTGCCTGGGGATGGTGATTATCCACTGACCCTGGCATCCCCGAATCGCGGTAATTCAAGAAATGGACTCCCTTTAAACCCAGCACTCCAGCCGCGCAACGCAACTCGCCTTCACGCAATTCCGCGATACTAGAAACTCCCTGCAGTAGGGCTGGATCCACCTCACCCACTTCGCCACGGGTAGCACACACCAGGTGAACATCCACTCCCTGGCTGGCATAATATGCCAAAGTTCCCCCCATACCGAAAGTCTCGTCATCGGGATGTGCCAACACAGCCAGTAAAACTGCTTTTTCTTTCAAACTTTGCATAAATCCTCTGGTTAGTATACTGGTAAAGATGGATCCACCGCCGCAGTCCAGGCATTGATCCCGCCCGATAGATGCCGCACATCGGAAAAACCATGAAGCTGTAACATCCTGGCTGCCTCCTGAGAGCGGATGCCGTTTCGGCAGTAGGTGATGATTTTAACGTCTAAGGGTAATTCATCCAACCGCTCAGGCAGCTCTGGAAGGGGTATATGAATCGAATTCGGTAAGTTGGATATTTGCCTTTCGAAATCCTCCCGGACATCCAAAAGGATTACCGGCATTTTTACAACCAACCATTTCTTCAATTCTTCCGGAGAAAGATCGAACGGCGTGGGTGGAAGATCGAATTCCTGCCCGATACGGCTGCCGCACCAGGCTTCATAATCTTGCAGTACCCGGATTGTGGGGGCAGTGCCACAGGCCGGACAGGTGGCTTTTCTTCCGATTTTCACTGTATCCGCTCGCATCTCCAATGCGTCAAATAAAAACAGCCGGCCAGCGAGTAATTCACCCGTACCGGTGATGAGTTTGATCACTTCTGCAGCCTGGATCGATCCAATAATTCCGGGAAGCACCCCCATTACCCCGGCACTGGCGCAACTTGGGATTGCTCCGGGTGGCGGGGGTTCAGGAAACAGGCAGCGGTAGCAGGGTTGACCCGGCAGCCCAAATACACTGACTTGACCTTCGAAACGAAAAATAGAACCATACACATAAGGGCGGTTAGTAAGGACAGCCAGATCATTTAACAGGTAACGGGTTGGCAGGTTATCCGTCCCATCCACCAGGATATCGTATCCACTGGCAATTTCGAGCGCATTTTTGGAATTGAATTGCCCGGAGATGCCATCCACCCGGATGTGTGAATTGGCAGCGGATAGCCTTTTTGCGGCTATTTCGGCTTTGGGGGCTTGCAGGTCATTTTCTGTATACAGCACCTGCCGCTGTAAGTTAGATACATCCACCCTGTCGTAGTCCACCAGGCCTATTCGTCCCACACCGGCGGCGGCCAGATACATGGCGATGGGAGAACCCAATCCGCCAGCTCCAATGATCAACACAGAAGAGGATTTTAATAACTGCTGTCCCCGCATACCGACATGCGGCAGCAATAAATGTCTTGAATAACGCGCGATCTCCTCGCTGGAAAGAGGTGGTAGCTCCATTTATCCTCCCGCGATCCCTGGGACGAGCAGTAATTCGTCATCCGCACTGAGCGTCACCCGTTCGGGCTCTATCCGTTGAAGTTCCTCGCCTCCCCTGAAGAGATGCACATAATGGTGAAGCTTTCCGGACCGGTTTATGATGTGTGGCGCCAGCTCCGGATAGCGAGTTTTCAGGTTGCTTAATGCTTCGGCAAGCGTGCTGCCATCGATAGTCAGTAATGCTGAACCACCTGTATAAAGTTGAAATACCTGAGGTATTTTGATGGTTGCCATAGAATCATTCTACCATAAGGGGTATTACCCGCCAGACACGGTTGGCACCACGCGCAGCGTATCTCCCGGTTTTATGCTAGTATCCATCCCTTGCAGTGTAAATATTTCATCCTGATTTATATAGATCAAGACATTGGCAGATAAAATACCCCAATGCGTGTAAAAATGCATTCGCAAGCCAGGGTGCTGCCTGAAAAGGTCATCCAGTGCTTCTCCGACAGTGGCACCTGTCACTTCCACTTCAGGCAGCCAACCTGTAAAAGGTTGGAAGTATTGCGGGATGAGGATCTTCATACCGCAATCGTACTTGCCGGCTGAGATTTGTCAAGGCTTTTGATTATGGTTACAATTGCCCTATGGATGTTATCCTCACGCACGAACAGGCAGATTTTGACGCGGTTGCCGGCTTGCTGGCGGCTGCCCTGTTGAACGATTCCGCCATCCCAGTATTACCCCGGAAGATCAACCGGAATGTACGCGCCTTTACTTCCCTCTACGCGGCGGATTTACCATTTGTTGAGGCGCGTGATCTCCAGATTACGGATGAGATCAGACAGATCACACTGGTGGATACCCAAAGCCTGGTCACGCTGAAAGGTTTTAATCATCAGACCCACGTCCGGGTGATCGATCATCACATGAAACGCGAAAATCTGGATCCGGCATGGGTATTTCTGGGAGACCATGTAGGCGCTGTTACTACACTGCTGGTTGAGGATCTGCAGGAAAAAGGGATTCCCCTGACAGAAATTCAGGCGACTTTACTGCTGCTGGGTATCTATGAAGACTGTGGATCGCTTTCTTATGCTTCCACTACAGCGCGGGATATCCGCTGTGCCGCATACCTGATTGACCAGGGAGCCAGCCTTTCGCTAACTGTCAATTATCTCAATCCGCCGCTTTCAGAAGAACAGAGACAGGTGTATCACCACCTGGTGGAGGACGCTGAATCGCATACGATCCACGGTGTGCATGTGGTGACAGCGACCGCACTGGCCCGCGGATTGTTGGAGGAGATATCATCCATTGCCCACAAGATGCGTGATCTATTAGAACCGGATGGTTTGATCATCATTGTCGCCACGGATGAAGGCTTTCGATTGGTGATGCGCTCCACAAGCGATCACGTTAATGTAGCCACTCTGGCAGCCCACTTCGGCGGTGGCGGGCATGAACGCGCCGCAGCTGCCCTGGTAACACGTTCCTCAGGACGCTCCGCGGCGGATGATCCCGCCGAACTTACCAGAATACGCGCTGAGTTATTGCGCGTTCTTCCAGCGCATATTACTCCCCCTGTCAATGTGCGATCGATTATGTCCCGGAAACCTCGGGTGATATCCCCTGAAGTGACGGCTGCTGAATGCCTGCGACTGATGCAAAAATATGGTTATGAGGGTTTTCCGGTGGTTGATCAGGGGAAAGTGATTGGACTGCTCACCCGGCGGGCGGTAGACCGGGCTCTGGCACATCGATTAGATTTACCCGCAAGCAGTTTAATGGAAGCCGGAAGGTTTTCGGTTTTTCCTTCAGAACCATTAGAACGGCTTCAGGAGCTTATGGCTGAATCCGGGTGGGGGCAGATTCCGGTTGTTTCATCTGAAACCGGTGAGTTGATTGGCATAGCGACGCGCACTGATCTGCTGAAGTGCCTTCACCCGGAACCACGAAAACATCCACACCACCTGGGCAACCAGCTAGAGGAGGGTTTACCACCGGGCCAACTTGCCTTGTTAAAATTGATCGCTGCCCGGGCCGATGCCCTGAGTATGGCCATATATATCGTGGGAGGACCTGTTAGGGACCTGATACTGAACCGGAAAATCATGGATCTGGACATTGTCGTGGAAGGTGATGCCATCCACCTTGCGACACAGCTAGTGGATAGCCTGGGCGGCAGGGTTACTACCCACCACCGTTTTGGAACCGCAAAATGGTATCTTGACCCTGCCTACGGGTCGTTACGAAGCCAGGTCTCTGGTGTGGATACCCTGCCCCAAAGCCTGGATTTGATCTCTGCCCGGACTGAATTCTATGACCACCCGACCGCGCTGCCGAGTGTTGAGCGATCCAGCATTAAGCTTGACCTGCATCGCAGAGATTTCACCATGAATACTATGGCGCTCAGGCTAGATGGAAGACATTTTGGCGAATTGCTCGATCCATACGGCGGTTATGCGGATCTCAAACGCGGACTGATCCGCGTTTTACACTCGCTCTCTTTCATTGATGATCCCACGCGCGCCATTCGAGCAGTTCGCTTTGAGGGGCGATTTGGCTTCAAGATCGAGGAGCGAACGCTGCAATTAATGCGGGAAGCCGAGATGCAACTGGGGACGATTACCGGTGAGCGTATCCGTCATGAGCTGGACCTGGT
>Ga0172375_10010636_pt1 | contig 11892 bp, 14 predicted proteins | sample LakKiv1m_FD_114537 | JGI IMG/M metagenome (GOLD analysis project Ga0172375, IMG submission 114537) | Freshwater microbial communities from Kabuno Bay, South-Kivu, Congo - kab_092012_11.1m | ecosystem: Environmental > Aquatic > Freshwater > Lake | place: Democratic Republic of the Congo... | reverse complement strand
ATTAAATATACCGGCTACCTTTAAAATACGCTGCTTGCCTTGCGCCGAATAGGTGGAAAGCTGGGAGTTTAGCCCCAAGCCCAGGTATGCAGCCAGCTCTTTGCCGATAATTATCCCGTCATCCCCAAGGTCGCTTAAGTTGCCCTGGATTAAATATCTGTCTATCTTGGTCACCGAAGGCTCTCTTTCAGGATCTATGCCTTTGAGGCCTACGGCAAAAAATCTGTTCCCCTCTTTAAGCAATACCTGCCCCTGGACATAAGGGCTTATACCGATGATATGCTGATGGCCGCTTAGCTTACCGGCAAGTAACGAGTACTGGTCATTATTTATGCCGTTGTATCCGGATACGGTTATATGCGAATAGTTCCCGGCAATCTTATCGCGCAGGTCCTGGTCGAATCCGGTCATCACCGCAATAACTACGATAAGCGCCATTACCCCGATAGCGACTCCCAGGATAGAAATTACGCTGATCAGAGAAATAAACCTTTCTTTCCTTTTAGTGCTGAGGTAACGCCAGCTTATAAACAATGCTGCCTGCATATTATTTTTCCGTACGTAAAAGCGGGAATAAAATCACATCCCGGATCGAAGGCTGGTCTGTTAATAACATCACCAGCCTGTCTATACCTATGCCTAAGCCTCCCGCAGGCGGCATACCATGCTCCAGGGCCAGTATATAATCGTCATCCACTGCCTTCTTTTCCTGGGTATCCAGATCTTTAATCTCTTCTTCAAAGCGCCTCTTCTGCTCCGCAGGGTCGTTCAACTCCGAATAGGCATTACCTATCTCAAACCCCGCCATATACAATTCAAACCTTTCAGACAGATAGGGATTAACCTTGCTGGTCTTGGCCAGAGGACAAAGACTGGTGAAATAATCCGTCACAAAAGTAGGCCCTGAGAACATATCCTGCTCCAGGATATCCTCGATAATCTTGGTAACCTGCGAACGGGAAAGCCTCGCCTTATCCTTGGCAAACCCTTTATCATGCAGTTTTTTAAGCATCTCCTCGGTATCGTCTGAGGGTTCGATAGCGAACCTATCTTTGACCATATCCGCGAAGGATCTCCTTTGCCAGGGCGGCGTTAAATCTATCAGTTTACCCTGATAGGAGAATTTTATATCCCCCAGGGTCTCCTTTGCCACAGAGATAATCAGGTCCTGGCACAGCTGCATCATCCCTTCATAATCGGAATAAGCAGAATATACCTCAAGCATCGTAAACTCAGGATTATGGCGGGTTGAGATCCCCTCGTTTCTGAAGCTGCGGTTTATCTCATAAATTTTATCCAGCCCTCCCACTAAAAGCCGCTTAAGGAATAATTCCGGGGCGATCCGCAGATACAGGTCCATAGCGTATTCATTGTGGAAAGTCTTGAAAGGCCTGCCTGCCGCGCCTCCGGGTATAGAATGCATCATCGGCGTCTCTACTTCCTGGAAGTTTTTAGCGTCCAGAAAATTCCTGATAGAACGTATAATGCCGCAGCGCAGCAAAAATACCTTTTTTACCTCTTCATTGGCAATCAGGTCAAGGTAACGCTGGCGGTAACGCAGCTCCACGTCCTTTAAACCGTGCCACTTCTCAGGCAGGGACCTTAAAGACTTGGAGAGTATGGAAAATTCTTCTACCTTTACCGTAGGCTCATTGGTGTGCGTCTTGAAGAGTTCGCCCTTTATATTAATGATGTCGGCAATATCAACGTCCTCAAATATGCTGAACCGGTCTCGACCGACAACACTCTCTTTAAGATAGAGCTGAATCTTGGCGGTTGCGTCCTTAAGGTCCAGAAAAACAGCTTTGCCGTGAGAACGTTTAGCCATCACGCGGCCGCACAGGCTCACGCGCCTGGCTTCCTGAAAGTTATCCAGGGCAGAAGCGATATCAATACGCTCTGGGTCAGGCCTGTCATAGACAGGTATGCCTTTGGCCTGCAAAGAGTTAAACTTTGCCTTCCTTTGTTCAATGATTTCGTTTAGTTCCATATAGAAGAGTAATTATATAGTAAAATTCACTTTCTGTCAATTAAGAAAACCGGCTTAATTATATTATAACTTAATAAAAAATATAGGCTTGCGTAAAATAAGGCAGGTTGATATTAGGTGGGCAGATTTACGGCTAATCGGCTGTTTTTTCCCTTAATAATTCAATGAGTTTGTTTAATTTTATTACCACCAACACGGTAAAAGTGATGAACCAGACTATCAATAAAAGCGATACAATCCCGCTGATAAAACTCACCCCGCTCGCTTGACTCATGAGCCCTCTCCTTTTTAAGGAATATTTACCGCTCTACCACAAAACCTCTCTGGCCCACATATCCGCCTTATGCATCCATGATTCCCCGGGCTGCTTTTCCGGGGCAGGTTTCTCCGCGGGCATAGTCTTGGTCATAGCTACTACATCCTGCATATTGACCTGCCCCTCCCTGAAAGCAGAAAGAGTCTCGCACCCAGAACTAAAGATAAGCGGACAGGATAAAACAAGGAATAGGAGTTCTTTTCTCATGATATAACTCACACAGCCTCTATGGTTGAGGGAGGCTTACTGGTAATATTATAGGTAACACTCGTCACCCCGGGGACAGAAGCGGTTATCCTGGAAGATAGTTTTTCCAGGATATCAAAAGAAAGCCTGGTAGGGCTGCCTGTTTTGGCATCGCTGCTCTCCCAGCATCTCACCTCTATCTGCAAACCAAAATCCCTCTTGCCATCCCGTATGCCCGTGACCTTGTCTTCGTGCAGAATCGCAAGATATTGAAATGCCCAGGTCTGGGCTAATTCTTCTTCGACGATATAAGTGGCAGCCCTTACCACCTCCACCCTCTCGGGGGTAACCTCCCCGATTATCCTGGCTGCCAGGGCAGGCCCGGGAAAAGGAGGGCGGTTATACATCTTCTCAGGCAGACCTAATGTCTTAGCTAACAGGCGTACTGCCGGCTTTCTCAGCTGCACCAGGGGTTCGATTACTTTGTAACCGTATCTGGCCTGCGTATCAATACCCAACTGTTCCAGTATATTATGCTGCCTCTTAATACCGGCCACCGTTTCTTCTATGTCTGTGTAATTTGTACCCTGCAGCAGAAACTTCGCGCCGCTGTTTCTTACCAGCTTCCCGAATACCTCTTTATAAAAGACCTGGGTTATGGCTTCTCTCTTCTTCTCCGGATCGGTCAAGCCGGTGAGCGCGGCAAAGAATTCCCGGCGGGCATCCACTACTTCAACCACCACCCCCAGCTTCTTAAACATCGCCACCACATCCTGCGGCTCATCCTTACGCATCAGCCCATTTTCTATAAAATATGTCTTAAGCCTTCCCCTCAGGGCCTTATTCCCGAGCATAGTAACTACGGATGAATCCACTCCTCCGGAAAGGGCGTTAACCGCAAGCCCTGCGCCCACGGCGTCTGATATCTCCTTTGATTTCTGAGCAATAAACTCTTCGGCATTCAGATCTTTTATTACCAGCTCTTTAACTTCAGACATTACTCCTCCTAATTTAACGGCCCTTCATCTGGGTCTTTGCAGGTTCATCCTGGGAGTGCTGCATCATCATCGAGCCCAGCATCGGGCCCCTCATCATTTGAGAGGAAGAGCAATTCATCCCCCCCATCATCTTCATTATGGGATGCCTACCTGTAGAAAGCACATAGATCCCCATAGAGAAAACTAAAAGCGTAGAAGCCCAAAGCAGGGCAGCAACCACATAGCCAAAGGCCTTAAGGCCGCTTCCTTCGGTCTTACGCAGCAGGACCAACACAAAGAAACTAATAGTCAGAAGAATAGACGCAGGCAAAATAGCAAAGGTACCTATAAGTCTAGAAGCACCCATCATCATAGTACACCTCCTTAATGAGCAGACAACTTATGGAGTGCGAAGCACGACATAAGTTGTAAGCCGCAGGCTGTCTGCGAATTAATCCCGCGCCAGCGGGAATCTCCGAAGCGCTTAGCTGTCGGGACCACGTCTCACTTCATCTTACCAAATCCAGGGCATTATGCAACAACTATCGGAAAAGACCCCCTGAACAACTAAACCTCTATATCGCGCACCGGGCCGCGCAAGAGCTTCTTCTGGGATTGTCTGTGCTTTGCCTCCAGGACTTTAAGCTTAGCCCGGCGCGAGCGCCGGCGTTTTTGGCGCCTGATCTTTTCGATACGCTGCTGCTGACGGGATAATTCACCCAATAGAAGATTCTCGATCTTCGTAAGTAAAATCTGCCTGGCGACGTAGCGATTCAATGACTGCGAACGCTCTCTCTGGCATTTAACCTCGATTCCGGTAGGAATATGCTTGAGATATACACATGTAGAGGTTTTATTGACGTTCTGACCGCCAGGCCCTCTGGAACGCAGGAAGGTCTCTGTAATATCCTCCTGGCGTATGCCCAGCTCCTTCATCTTTTCAAACAGCTGCCTCTCTTTATCCAGCCCCACCCCGAAATCAGGCATAACTTACTCTCCAGCTAAGGTATAACAACAATAACCCTAAGATCAAAATCTTAACCGAAAGGAATTTTATAAAGAAGGTATCTGGCCTGGGATTCATCTTAGCGCCGGCATAAAGATAAAGATTGTAGATATAGTAGCTAAGGATTACTGCGTAAGCAATAAAGCTCGCCCAGGGGGTACGGTTACGTTCAACAACAAAATCCAACCAATAGATAACCGGGGTGAGTGCGAATGATAACGAGTAAGGCCAGCAGCATTCATGGCAATAAAAATTATATACCTTTTTAAGCAGCGGGAACATACCCTTAAGAGACTTTTTTCCCTACGTTACCCTCAAGCATGCTGATAGCCACCCTTAAGGTAGTCTCGGCGCTGGACTTAGGCACAAAGACATTGATCCCCAGGTTTTCCGTGCCCTTGATAGGCACGCCTCCCTGATGGGCGCTAAACATGACCACCGGTATCTTGGCGTTTATCTTCCTTATTTCTTTGAGGGTATCTATGCCGTTAAGGTCGGGCATGAGGTAATCCAGGACTATGATATCTGCCTTGTTATCTTTGATTGCAGTTATCGCATCTCTGCCGCTGGAGGCCTGGATTAACTTATATCCCCAGGATTCAATGGTCTTACCCATAACCAGAAGAAGATCCGGCTCATCATCCACTAAGAGTACCCTGATTTTATCCATTTATATCGACGCTATTTAACCCTATTAAACAGCTTCTCCCAGGAAAAAATAATAAATTTCCCTAATAGCCATATGGCAAAAGCAACCAGAAAGAAAATTACTAATAGCCGTATAAAAAACGCGAGGACTAACAGCAGGGGAAACAGTAAAATACCTATACCTAACAATACGGATAAAGCAAGGATAAAAAACAACCCTATCAGGAATGCTTTCATAAATTTAAGGATTAGAAATTCTCCGCCAAAACTTCATAAAATGCCTGCGGGTGTTTACAGGCAGGGCATTCCCCGGGGGCCTCCTTACCTTCAAATACATAACCGCAGTTGATACAGTGCCATTTTACTGCTGTTTTCTTCCTGAAGACCTCCCCATTCTCCAGGTTACTGATTAATCTTCTGTATCTGGATTCGTGGAACTTTTCTACCTTGGCGATCTGTTCAAAAGACCTGGATACCTCTCTAAAACCCTCCTGTGCGGCGGTCTTGGAAAAGTCAGAATAAAGAACTGTCCATTCCATATTTTCGCCTGCCGCTGCTGCTTTGAGGTTATCCAGGGTATCTTTTATAGCGCCGGCAGGATAGCTGGCCAGGATTTCGACATCCCCTCCCTCCAGGTGCTTGAAGAAGACCTTGGCATGCTCTTTCTCGTTTTCCGCTGTCTCCGCAAAGATATTGGCAATCTGCTCCAGGCCTTCCTTCCTGGCAGCGCTGGCAAAATAAGTATACCTGTTCCTCGCCTGTGACTCTCCGGCAAATGCTGCCAGAAGATTTTTCTCCGTCCTTGTCCCTTTAATCGATTCGCTCATATAGCCTCCCAACCTTCTATTTTTTTTAAATGTAACTCTTTATTATAACGCTTAAAAACAAAAAACCCAAGCAAAAATATGCTCGGGGGAAAAAAGAAATAAAAATCTTTACTCATAGCGCCTATACGGTCCAGCGCTAGTCAAAAGGCTTCTGCAGGGATATTTCCTCTAACAAACAATACATCTCCCCCTCAGTATCTATTTCCATAAACTTATCCCTGTATTTGTCTGATTTCAATGAATTAACCAGGCGCAACATGGATTCAAACTTAGAGATATCTTTCTTTTCTGTGCATAAAAATGCCAGGATGATCGATACCGGTTTTCCGTCAAAGGAATCAAAGTCTACCGCATCTGTTCTGCAAAGAATGGTTGCGTGGTGCTGGCTCATTTCCAAAAAACAGGCCTCTGGCAGGGCAATACCGTTACCTATAGCGCTGGAGCCCATCCTCTCTTTCTCCAGGAATCTTTCATACAGGTATTGCTGATTCTTTATCAGGCCTTTCTCTTTGGCAAACCTCGAGAGCCCGGATAAGACTTCTTCTTTAGTTGAGCCTGCTAAATGCAAAATAACAAAATCAACGATAGAAGGCCTAAGTCCAAAATCTACTTGTTTTCCTGTCTGGCTATCCCCGGTCTTAACCTCTTTCCTCTTCCTGGAATAAGAAGTAGCCCAGATAAACGCAAGAAACAATAATACGCTCAGTAACAAGATAAATACGGGATAGGCCCTGAATAAATTAAGGTAAATGAGTCTGGGGACATTAAATACGTTATAGAAATCTATCAGCTCAATATTTGAATCGTCCAGGGTGAAATATACCCCGTTTGCGCCCCTGTCTACCAGACCCCATTCTTTAAAGAACTCAAGGGTCAGCGACAGGATAAAACACCCCAATAGATACAGGATAAGAATACCGAATACAAAATACCTCAAGTCTCTGGTTGTCGACCTGGACTTATCTTGATTTTTCACAACCATATTCTAACCTTGGTTTTTTTATTTTATCTTGTAGGAGCTTATCGGAGAGTCCGCGCCCTTCTCTTCTATCAGCCCGGAGAGCCTCCGGGGATTCCAGGGATAAAAAGTTATGTTTTCTTCTTTAATTACCTGCGGCAGGACTGCACTGGTTATTCCCTTCAAGGCCATGGCGATAATTTTATTGCCTTTATTGCGGCTCTTGTTAAGCTCTATATTCACCAAACTGCTTAGATGGGTATTATTCCCTATTAAGCATACTGTTATATCCGAGTGCGCTATCTTTTCTCCTACCTCCTGCTTAACAGCTACGCTAGCCTCACTCTCGCTATCCAGGCCAAGATCGCCTTCATAGAAATCCAGCGCGCAGCATAGCCTTTTCAATTCCGCCAAAATCTTTTTTACCGACAGGTTGTCTTCGCAGGCAAAGCTCAAGAATACTCTTTTCATTTGCCAGGACCAAGTATGAAAACCCGGGCCTCCTGCCCTTCACCCAAAGGCTCTTCGTCGTCATCTTCATTTTCAAAATAATACTTCCACATGGTCTCAAGTTTGCCGTTAACAAAAGGCACCTCGGCTTTGATTTTACCGTTTTCGAAAAAGAACCTCCACACCCCCTGCGCCAGGCCGTTTTTATAAGGCTTCTCGGACCTCAGCTGACCGTTTTCGTAATAATTAAGCACTACTCCCTCCAGCCTGTCTTGTACATATAAACTATCGGACTTAACATTGCCGTTTGAGTAATAGGAACGCAGGAGTCCATCGCGCAAACCCATCTTATAACCCTGCTCCGTCTCCAGCCTTCCGTTTTCGTAGTAATATCTGGCTACGCCTTCTATCTTATTATCTTTGTAAGGTATCTCTGCCTTTATATTCCCTCCGCTGTAATAATCCCTGACCAGGCCTTCGAGGGAACCGCACACATAAGGCTCTTCCGTAGCCAGCTGGCCGTCTTCATAGTAATACTGCACCAGGCCTTCACGCAGGTCATTCTTATAGACTTGTTGCGACTTAAGAAAACCGTTTTCATAATAATACCTGGCCACGCCCTGGCGCTTGCCATCCTTATAGGGTTCCTCTGCCTTTACCTGCCCCCTGACATGCACCATATCTTTCTGCACCTCTCCTTCTGTGGGTTTAACTGCCAGGGGAGGGCTTCCCGCGTAATAACATAAGAGCACCCCCTCGCGCCTGTCTTCTTTAAAAGGCTGCTCCAGTATCAGCGAGCCCTTGGAATTAAAAAGCATACAGACGCCGTGACGCTTACCGTTGCGGTAAGGTTGTTCGGATTTGAGTTTGCCGTCCTTAAAATAATACCTGGCTGTCCCCTCGCGCTGGCCATTACGAAAAGTCTGCTCTGATTTTAATTCTCCGGTTTTATAATAATATTTGGCTGTCCCCTCGCGCCTGCCTTCCTTATAGAATTTAACCGACTGCAGCTTTCCGTCAGGCCAGTATACCCTTTCAAGCCCGTCCTGCTTGCCGTCTTTGAAAGAAACCTCAGCCATCAGCTTTCCGTCACCCCAGTATACCTGTTTGATCCCGTCTTTGACAAACTTGGTGGCCTGGGCCAGGGCTAGATTAACGCACCCCAGGCACAAAGAGAGCCCCGCCAGTACAATGATTGTTTTTTCTCTAAGCCTGCTGAATCTTCTCCGGAACATAAAACGCCCTCTATCTTCTTCTGTTTCTTAAAACGCGCGATATCCCCATAAGGTCAACTTTATCGAATTTTATACCTACCTTATATACGTCCGGAGCAGAGACCATTGTCCAGACCACTTCTCCTTTAGAATATAACGGATCTTTATTATCGGAGATCTGAAGCCACATATCCAAGCGGGTAGCAGGAAGCAGCTTCTCATCGGTAACGATCATCCCCCCCGCCTCCGGCACTAATATTAACGATCTTGCCCGTCCCTTCTTTGGCGCCCTCTAGATACGAGAACCTTACCGGCAACTCTACCTGAAACCTCTCAAATATCCTGCGCTCCTGTCCCTGCATATAAACACCCTCTCATTCTGTCAATAAACCACTAAAAAATAAGCGATCCCCTTTTATATGAGAGGATCGCCGGTCAGATTGATTAATTCAGCCTCATCTTGCCACCTCGCTGGTTCCTTTTATATTTTACTGCATGGTTATAGAGGGGTCAATCTTAAATTTTATAGCAGAGGCGCTCTTATTAAAGATTATTTACTTGGTCTTTTTGACTATATAGCGATTAATATTAAGCCTTCCGGAGCCTTCCGGGCTTAAAATCCAGCTCTCTTTGAATTTAACGTCCAGGGATGCGCCCTTATAGGTCTTAGCCTTCCAGCGCACTGTTAGATCCGCTTTATATCTGCCCTTGGGAAGCTGAGTTACCTTTATCTCTCCTACTTCGTAATTATTACTCTGGATAGTCTCCTTAACACCCTGGTACCAAATCTTGAAATCGCTGTGGTTGCGTATTACTGTTTCGGGTAGTTTCATCACTAGGTCGTCTTTGCTCAGATGGTAAAGCAGGAGAAAATCCGCTACCTGATGGTCCAGCCAGGAAAACCATCTATAGACGAAACTTTTAATGTCATTTTCATTGGGGGCATAAGTCGGCTCTCTCGTGACAGGGGCGGTTTCTTTCTTTTGGCCGGCCGCTGCCTCAGGCGGAGTTTCTTTGGCAAAAGAAAGGATAGGCAGGAGAAGCAAAATAACGGTTAAGGAAAAGGTAAGGCGAAAATATCTCACAGTTTACTCCCGGCTATTTTTATTTATTATACCACGTAATCAGCACAAAGCAAAAAAAACGGCCCACAAAAAATCTATGGGCCATCATTGAATGCGAGGGAGCGAAGTTTTTAAACCCTTAGCCTTGAAAATTCAGGTCTTTCTCGCTCCCTGGGTTAAGGTTAATTCCTAAACCCCACAATGCCTGAATTTTCAGTTGCGGCTTAGGATTAGCCCTCTCCGGGCTAAATAAAGTATAGCATATAAACACTATTTTTCAAGCCGGGGGGAAATAATTTTTTGGGTATTATTTTTTCACTGCCGACGGGCAGATCTGGTTGTAGACGCAATATGCGCAGGCCATATAGGCAGGTGCTGCCCCGAAATCCAGGCTGCGGATACCTAAAGCAGCGCGCCTGATCTTATCCTGCACCTTCTCTAAATCCTCTTCCCCTGAGCTATAACTGCCTATAAGCCCTGATTCCAGAAAATATAGCTCCACGCGTTTGGGGATTGCCCCGAATATCTTCTGATAGGCCAGGGCATAAACAGCCAGCTGATCGCTCTCCCTGGCGCGCTTATCCGCATCTTTCTGTTTATTTACTTCCGAGGTTTTAAAATCGATAATCACCGCCTCTTCTCCCTCGCCGTCAATACGGTCAAATCTGCCGTTAATCTTATTATTCTCAAAGATAAATGAAAAAGGCTTCTCTATATACAAGGGCTTAGAAGGATGAGCCTCTTCTTCCTTAAAGAAACGGATTAGTGCCTCGCGCCCCAGGCGGAAACGTTCTTCCTGGTGCTTCTCGTCCAGGAACCCCTGAGGATCAAAGCTCTCACTAAAAACCCCCAGTATATCCGAAAGTCCAGCCTTCTGGCCGGCCATCTTAATCTGGAAATACTTTGTCACTGTCTCATGCATGGCCCTGCCGTATATAACAGTGTGGTGTTCCAGTATAGGAACGCGTAATATATGCACATATTTATATTTTAAGGGACAGGTAAGATAATCATCTACCTGGTAATAGCTGAGGCTAAGAAGCTCTTCCTGCGAACTCCCCCTGGCCTTGGGCCGGGGAGAATCTTTTATTGGTGCGAACGATTCAATCGTCTCTAACGGGCTGGTATTATGCCTGTGTTTCTGGTCCACCTCTTTTCCCAGGGCTTCAACCACAAATTGGCTGAGGCGCCTTAGCCTCTTGCCTCCATAATCAAGGGCAGAGGTCAGGTATAGCTCCTCCTTTGCCCTGGTCATCCCTACATAAAAAAGACGGCGCTCCTCCTGTATATGAAAATCTCCGGCCGGCAGGATCTCCTTGATCAGGGCCTCGGGTAATTCTATGGTCTGCGAACGGTGCGGCAGGGGGAAACGGCCGTTAACCAGGTTAACCAGGAAGACCACCCTAAACTCCAATCCCTTGGCCTTATGTATGGTCAATACATTAACCGCATCCGTATCCAGATCAGCCTCCACGGTTTCCGGGTCATCGCCAGCTTCAATTAAAAGGTTCAGGTAATTTACGAAATACATAGCACGGTCTTCTTTCGCCACCAGCTCAAAGCCTCTGACGATGTTAAAAAACTTGGCGAGATTTTGAATCTTGGTTTCGCTCTCCAGGCTTTGCTCTTTAGTAAGCCTTTTTAAATAACCGGTATCGGTCAAAAATGCATATAATAACCTGCCGGTAGTCTGTTCGCGCGAGATAGCGAGAAATTTTTCCTGGTCAGACAAGATACGCGCTATCGCATCTTGCGATTGGACACCCACTGCAGACAATTCAGGTATACTGCCTAAATCCTTCATCACCGAATATAGCGACCTGTTCCTGCGTTTTGCGTAGTGCATACACAGGCCCAGGTCCGTAAGGTTAATCTTGTAAATCTCGCAGCTGGCAAGATGGTAAAGGCTTAAAGAATCAGCAGGATTAGCCACCATCCTCAAGAAACTTATGCACAACCTTATCTCTTCCCTTGCGTAAAGCCCCTGGCTTCCGCTAAACTGCCAGGGAATATCCCGCATATTCAGGGCCTGCAGGTAGGCTTGCGCGTCGGAGTTAGAACGTACCAGGATTGCAAAATCTTTATAAGAGAAGCCCCCGCCCCCGGATTTATCCTTGATAATCCCGGCTACCCAGTCTGCCTCTGCGGAGTTCGTATCAAAATAAAGGTGCCTTGGGGCCTCGCCGTTCTTAACGAAGCTGACCAGCTTCTTGTTGATTCCTGCCTTTACTTCAAAGCGCTCCGGGTTATTATTCT
>Ga0172375_10010633_pt1 | contig 11893 bp, 15 predicted proteins | sample LakKiv1m_FD_114537 | JGI IMG/M metagenome (GOLD analysis project Ga0172375, IMG submission 114537) | Freshwater microbial communities from Kabuno Bay, South-Kivu, Congo - kab_092012_11.1m | ecosystem: Environmental > Aquatic > Freshwater > Lake | place: Democratic Republic of the Congo... | reverse complement strand
GGTGAGCGTGTCGACCGACGGCGTGGCGCCGGTAATCAGATCTTTCACGCGCTCGCCCATCAGCGTTGCGCCGGGTGGAACGTCGAGTCTTACCTGGGATGTCAGGGGCGCCACCAGACTGGTCATTGATCAGGGTATAGGCGAGCCGGACTCAAAATACGGGCAGACGGTATCCCCCGGCGGAACCACGGATTATACACTGACCGCCATCAACAGCTACGGGACGGATAACGCCACTGTCACGGTAACCGTGACCTCAGGTCCCTGATAGCACAGCTTTAACCGGACAATTGTTAGTCTAATATCAGAGACTTATAAGTTTAGCGTCAAGCATGCCGGCTCCGCCTCCTTTATGCTAAGAAAAAGGAGGTGTAAATGAAAAAGACGGCAATTATCGCGGTTTTATCAGTCGTATTACTGATGACGGTGATTTCGGCGGGTTGCATTTCCACGGGCATAAGCAGTGAGCAATACATGGCCCTGCAAGGCCAGGTGAATTCACTCAATAACTCCCTCAACTCCACTCAGCAGCAGCTCTCATCAACCCAGCAGCAACTGAATACCGCACAGCAGTCGCTGGCTGAAGCCCAGTCCAAACTGCAGCAGCAGAATACATATGTAACTACTGCGCAGCCGGCCTATCAACCCACCGTTATCTATTACCGGACCTATTCCTACGGCACACCCTGGTATAACTATCCGTATCATCCGTACCCGGCGCCGCGTCCCGGACCCTTCCCCGGCCCTATGCCACCCCCGCCGCCCATGCCTTAGAGTAGCCGGAACTCTCAAAAAGCAGGAAGCGCTGACCGCATCGACCCGGTCAGCGCTTCCTGCTTTACAGCTTTTGAGCTTGAACAGGCAGAGTTTAAGTCACCTGGAGTGGCTGTATTTAAGGTGCTTCTCGAAGTCGGACAGCAATCTGGAGATCTCTTTACTGATGGGCGTCACAGGCCCGCCTGACTGTGCCGGCCGCACCGCCCATACGAGGTTTGCGCCGCAATTCCCACAGAATCTCTCACCGCACACAACCCGCGCCATGCACCTGGGGCAGTATAAATTCTTCAGCATCTGTCTATGTCCTGCGCATTATAATTGACCATATTAACCTGTTAACATAATCAGTATACAGCTCAAATATTGATCAAATATTAAAACGTAGCGGAAGGCAAAGGGGTTTAGGAGGATGGCGGTGATATCGGCAGGTGGTGGCTACAATTCCCTGTAGACGAACCTGTCCTCGAATTTGAATCCCTTCTCTTTAAACAGCATCAGGCAGACGTCAACAACTTCGGGATCGTACAGCTTGCCTTTATTCTTTGATATTTCATTCAGGGCCTTATCGATACCCAGCGCCGCTCTGTAGGGGCGGTGCGACGACATGGCTTCCACCACATCGGCCACAGCCAGTATCTTGGACTCCGTCAGCATCTCTTTGCCCGTCGATCCCTGGGGGTAACCGGAGCCGTCCAGCCTTTCATGGTGCTGCAGGACCATTAATGCGATGGGACGGGAGAACTCGATGTCCCGCAGTATGGAATAGCTGCCGAGGGTATGCGTCTTGATCAGGTCCAGTTCGGTGTCGGTCAATTTGCCGGGCTTGCTGAGTATATCCGACGGCACATACATCTTGCCGATATCGTGGATTTTGGCCGCCATCACCAGGTGTTCGATCCGCAGCTCATCCATCTTCATTTCCCTGGCTATGGCGCCCGCCAGGTCGGCCACCCGGTGCTGATGTTCGGCGGTATATGGGTCTCGCATCTCCACCACCTTGACCATGGTATCCACCAGGGCCCGCAAAGTCCTCTGTGAAGCGTTGACGGATGCCTCGCGCTCTTCCTCCGCCTTCTGTCGCTCTGTGGAGTCGCGGCTATAGGTCAGGGCGGCGTACACATTTCCCGAGGTGTCCCTCAGTGGGATATTGTATATATCGTAAATATGGTGTGAGCTATCGGCCCAGGTTACAACGGTCCCGGGATTCTGCACCAGGCGGCCCTGGAAGGCCTGCATGTCGTCATGGTGAAATCCGGCGATGCCTTTTCCCGGATTACCCAGGCACAGCTCTTCCGCGAAGAAGTCGGTATCCGGCCTGCCCAGCATATTCAGGGGCGACAGGTGCTGAGCCTGAGCAAAGCTCTGGTTGACCAGTATGTATTTGTGCTCGAAATCTTTGACGCACATCCAGTCGGGAGTAGCGTCTATCACGTTCTGCAACAGGTTCTTGGATCTCAGAAGCTCGTCCTCAGCCTTCCTGCGCTCGGTTATATCGGTTATCAAGCCGGAAACCCCCACGATGCGATCTTCCTGGTAGATAGGGCGACTGGAGGAACGCACGAATCTGATTTTGCCGCCCCTGTCCTTCAGGCGGAATTCCCATGGCTCCACTATGCCCGATAGCAGGCGTTTGTAGCTGCCCAGAAGGCCCGGCAGGTCATCCGGATGTACATATGAGGCAAAGGGTTGTCCCAGCAATTCCTTAACTTTATATCCGGTGACGCGCTCCACGACCGGACTTATATAAGTGATGGTCTTTTTAATGTCCAGCGTGAATAAAACGTCGTTGATATTCTCCACCAGCGCGCGGTATTTTTCCTCGCTAGCCTTAAAAGACTCCCCCAGGTTTTTCTGGCTGGTGATGTCCGTGGAGTTGCCCAGGACGGCGCGCCGGCCCCGGTATACGATGGGCACGACTGTCTCGATTATCCAGCGAACCTCGCCCCTGCGCGTACATACCCTGAACTGGTAGGGCGTTTTGCGCAAACCCTTAAGCATGCGCACGGCATTCCTTCTGACGAGCTCCCTGTCGGCCGGGACAACCAGGCTTAAATGGCGAATGTCCCTGAGCTCGTCTTTCTTATGACCGGTGATCTTTTCAAAGGCAGGATTACAGAGCACGAACTTGCCGCTCTGTCCAACGTATTTACCTACAGGGGAATTCAAAAATATCGATTTGAACAGCTGATCACAGCTCTCGCGGTCGATGCCGGCCCATGCCTCACTTAAAGATCGATCTTCTTCATGTCTATTCGGTTTCACCCTCACCTTTACATGCATATGAGTTGAACTTTCCCGGTACCCTCATATCCGACCTCACATGCATATGTCCTATATATAACCCCAGTATGTTCAAATAATCAATATTACTATGGTACTATGACTTAGGTACTGGTCTGCTTGTCGGGCCTGGTCCGAAGAACTACAATTAAGTGACATTGTCTATAAGTGGAGCTGTAGCTAATATGGCCCGGGTAAAAGTCGCTTTAGTCAGGTGCGAGACTTACGACGGAGATGCCGTATATAAGGCTGTCAGGCAGGGATTGGATCTGCTGGGTGGAGTGAAGCTCTTTGCCGGGCCGGGTGAGAAGATCGTTCTGAAGCCGAATGTGCTGCTGGGCTCCAATCCTGCTGCCTGTGTAACAACCCACCCTGCCGTTTTCAAAGCTGCCGGGCTGCTCATGCAGGAAGCCGGCGCGTCCGTTTACTACGGCGATTCATCTTCCATTGGCAAGTGCGAGGGTAATTGTCGCCGGTCGGGGCTCAAGCAGGTCGGAGATGAACTGGGTTTCACTATCGCCGATTTCGACAGCGGCCGGACGGTCAGCCATCCGGAGGCGCTTCTGGTCAAGAGCCTGGTTATCGCCAATGGCGTGCTTGGCTGCGACGGCCTGGTGAGTCTACCTAAATTCAAGACACATGGCATGATGCGGTTCACGGGAGCTGTTAAAAACCAGTTCGGATGTATCCCCGGATTCATCAAAGGGCAGTACCACGTCAAGCTGGCCGACCCTTACGATTTCGCGGCCATGCTGGTTGACATAAACACTTATATCAAACCGCGATTATATATCATGGATGGCATCCAGGCTATGGAGGGCAATGGACCGCGCAGCGGCAGGGTGAGGAAGATGAACGTCCTGATGCTGTCCTCTGACCCGGTTGCGCTGGATGCCACTGCCTGCAGAATGATCAACCTTAATCCTGCCGTAGTGCCGACATCCCCGGCAGGCGAAGAATCGGGATTGGGGGTCTACCGTGCCGAAGGTATTGAGATTGTAGGCGAGAGCATGGAGTCGCTCTATACTCCTGAATTTGAGGTTAACCGTGCTCCACCGCTGCACTGCAGCAGTAACCGTCTGATGAGCTTCGTCAAGAACCAGATCTGTGAGAAACCGGTTATAGATAAATCTAAATGCACTGTCTGCGGTACATGCGTCCTGATGTGTCCTGTGGAGCCGAAAGCGGTGGACTGGCACTCAGGCGACAAAAAGAAGCCGCCCACCTACAAATACGACCGCTGCATACGTTGCTTCTGCTGCCAGGAGACATGCCCCGAGGGGGCGATCTCAATCAGCAATCCGGCTCTCAGCAGGGTACTGCAGAAAGCCTGATCACCTGTTTCAAATCGGCGCGGGTGGCGGATCAGGCAGTACTGATGCAGCCTGCGACCATAATCCTGGGGCCGGCATGTACGCCGATAGTGGGGCCTACCTTGGTGCGGATTATCCTGGCATTGGGGATGGCGGAGCTTATACGTTTGGACAGGTCTTCAAACTCGTCCGGTGTGGTGGCGTCCTCCACTACGATTTCGTCGGGATTGCCCGTCTTTTTAATCAGGTCGACCAATATATCTACGGCCTTGGCGCGGCCGCGAGCTTGTGTGACCGGGTGGATTACACCGTCCTTGAGCGTTAAAACCGGGTTCAGCTTAAGCATTCCCCCCAGCAGCGCCTTGGCCCGGCCGATGCGACCGCCTTTTCTAAGGTATTCCAGGGTGTCGAAAATCATGTAGACACGGATCTTGGGCAGGATATCCTTTATCATCGTGGTGATCTCTTCCATCTTCATGCCCTTCTCAACCGCCCTGGCAGCTTTGAGTGTGGGCAACAGCAGCCCTGCGCAGGTCCATCTGCTGTCGATGACCTCGATTTTAAGGTTGCTGTCCACCAGTTGTTTGGCCTGCATGGCGCTCTCATAGGTGCCGCTGATGCCGCCCGATATGGTCAGCACCAGTATTTCATCCGTTTGTTTGGCCAGCTTCTGATATGCCTCGGCAAACACGCCGGGCGCGGGCTGGGATGTGGTGGGATGCACCTTGCCCTCAACCAGCATTTTGTAGAACTGAGCTGCAGTGAGGTTCACGCCGTCCTGATAGCTTTCGGTGCCGAATAGTACGTTAAGCGGCACGATGGTTATGTCGTATTGTTTTCTTATTTCCTCGGGGATGTCACCGGTGCTGTCGCAGATTATTTTTATCATCGTACACTTTCTCCTCCATTGTAGTGAGTGGGAAGTATACAATCGCAGAGCCCCCGGTTAAATACGTAAGCGTACCTATTTGGTTAACTTCCATTTAACAGGCAGTTCGGCGCCGGCCTTTTCGATGGCGTTGCTGTCGAATGGGGTTTTTGTGGATTGATATGCCATGCCTAGCTCGCGTGCCAGGGCTTCGATCACAGCCGGGTCCTGCAGGTTCCGGCAGTCGCTTTCCGATACGTGCAGAATACCTCTGGTCGGAAGGGGCAGGATGGTATACCAGCGCGCTGCCCTGGCCGTGGAGTCCTTGAAATATTCCTCATCCAGCTCGCTCCACTCCGGGACTTCCTGTATATTCATGACGGTGCTCTGCAGCCCTCTTTTTACATGATTCGGCAGCCTGCGCCACGTCTGGACGGCGATCTTTTTCAGACGTGCATCGCTTATATTGACGGGCGGCTGTTTGGACTGCAGCTCGGACAGAAGGCTGAGAATCAGCCCCAGCATCAGCGGTATGCCGGCATAAAAATATCTTTCCCAGCCCTGCTCTTCCCACATGAAAAATATGGTCCAGGCTGCGTAGACGGCAAAAGCCCAGTAAAATGTGTGTATGCCCATCCTCTCCCTCAAGCTCAGCTCACGCGCGGGCACCATGAGAAAAGCTGCCAGGCATGCCAGACCCAGACATACGACACCGAGTACTTCACCCGCATTCTGGATTCCCATAGATCACCTCCAACTGCTAATTATAACAGCAGATATTCCGGTATCAATAGGTATTTAGTCATACCCCCAATGCCCCTAACGACATTTGACTGTCCCGGGAGCCGCTCCCTGCTCCTCCTCGTTTACATAAGTATATAACATGATTGTTAAGGTATAATTGACACAGGTGAGAGGCAGGAGGGTTTTTCATGTTGATCTATGTGTCTCTGGCCATCGGCTGCGCCGGGCTGGGTATCCTGTTGACGCTTGTGCTACTAATAGTCAGCCAGTATTTCCGGATTGACCTGGCTCAGAACCTGTGGCTGATCAGCCTGCCCATCGTCATTACCCTTGCGCTCAATATCTGGTTCATCGAGCTGTACGACAGGTTTAAAAAGAAATAGTCTGATCGTCCGTCTATTTATGCAGTTTGCAGGTAAGTGCGCCCGAAGGGCATTTGTCTATGGCACTTTTAATAGTCTCCGCTTCGGCGGCATTGATATCCACCCAGGGACGCCTCATCGGTTTAAAAACATCGGGCAGGTTGGAGAAGCAGTTGCCGGAATGAATACACTTCTCCGAATCCCAGAAAACCGTGATTTTATCGTTGCTGTAGACCCTTTTCATATTACTGACGATTATACATCGAATTGGGCATCCAGGCCTGTCATTTTGTATAATATGCGGATTACCATTAAGGAAATGAAAAAGATGCGTTTGAAACTGCCCATTGTTTCCCTGGCGGCTCTTGTCCTGCTTGCATTGCCGTGTTTCGCATGTTCGTCGATGCCGGAACAGGGCTTTACCTATGATCCGTCTAAAAGTTATGCCTCTTTCCTGGTCCTCGATAACGAGACCGCAAAAAACTCCCTGGCCTTGATGAAGCAGCGTTCTATCGGTGAGGGTTACGAGATAGGTCCTGTTGAGTACTACAAACAGGGAACAAAGGACTTTGCTCCCATATTGAAGGAGCTGACTTCCAGCAAACAGGTGGTGGTGGTCTGGATCATCAGCTCGGTATGGGATATCCCCGATATTAAAAAGGGCATGGAGGGACTGGAATACGTCGGTCCTTTCCGTTACGTGCCTATCTCGGAAGAATCGGGTCCTATCAAAATACAGCCGTAGCCTCTGATTAACGCCCTTGATTGAGTGACTTCAGCAGGGCTGTTAGCAGCGCAAGGCCCTGGGCGTTAACCTTTAGCTCACGGGCGCGCCGCAGAGGCTCAGCGAAGATGGCGTCGATCTCCATGGCGTTGCCCTCCACGAAATCGATCATGGTGCTCGGCCTGTAGGCTCCCATGGTGGAGGTCTTCTGAAACAGACTATTTATTATTGTATCGCGGTCGATGCCGGGCTTTTCGCCGTGATATGCCAGGTCGGCATTCCCCGCGCAAATAACCTCCTCCATCAAAGCCTTTGCAGCTGCGCGCAGGTTTGCATCCGACATGATGCGGTCGGTCGTGATGCCTCCTCCGGCCACGCACAGTCCGCTGAATGGGATATTCCAGCATAGCTTCTCCCAGCGGGCCCTCAAAAGCGAGGACGCGGAGACGATGCTGGTCTTGCTGCCCGACCACAGGGTGAGGGCGCTTTCGATCTCGGCCGGGTCGTTTTTATAGTGTCCCAGCGTCACCGTTCCATAGGCCAGATGATGTATATTTCCCGGGCTGCCTCTATTGATGCAGGTGAAGGCCAGGCCGCCGAATATACGTTCTTCGCCGAACCACCCGGCGAAATGGTCCTCCAGCCCCAGGCCGTTCATCAGCACCAGTATGCGCGTATGGGCGCCCACGCAGGGCCGGACCAGCTTCTGCGCATCCTTGATGGAAGTTGACTTGAGCGCGCAGACCACCCAGTCCACTGTTCCTATCTCCGTGCTGTCGGTGGCTGTGAAAGGACGCTCCAGCTGGAAATCCCCGTCCGGGCTGGTTACGTTCAGGCCGGATTTACTGATAGCCCGGTAATCACGCCTGACCAGGAAGCGGACATCGTGTCCGGCCTCGGCCAGGCGCCCCCCGTAATAGCTTCCCACGGCGCCGGCGCCTATTACAGCAATGCGCTGCGTTTTTTTCATGCAAATATCTTAACAGAGAAGCCGCTTTGTATTGAAATCGGTCGCCTAACTGAACACCCTGCCGATCTTTGCGAATATAAATATAATACCGTCGCCCATCCTGTCCAGTCCGCTGATGATGCAGGCGCCTGTCTTATCGACGATCTGCGAAAGGGGATTGGTCCTGGTTGTCCGTGGCGCGGTTTCGGCGGTATCCCTCGCACCGGTCATACTCTGCCGGCGGTGGATCTCCTGCAGTTCCGTTATGGCCCTGTCGCATGTGGAGGAGAGGTCGTTGCCAAGGTGGGGATGGCTCTGCTCGACGCGCGCTATATTGTTTTTAAGTTCGTGCAGGGCATCGATCATATACCCTATTATATTAAAGCTTGCTCAGCCCATTTTCAACGTTATGCCCACCGGGCAGTGGTCCGAACCCTGTACGTCTTTAAGAATAAATGCATCTGTCAGCGATGCCGCCAGGTTGCGCGAGATAAAGAAATAATCGAGACGCCAGCCGATATCCTTTTCCCGCGCTTTGAATCGATAGCTCCACCATGTGTAATGGCCGGCATCCTTATGGAGGTGGCGGAAGGTGTCGACGTACCCGTGATCGATCAACTTATCCACCCAGGCGCGTTCCTCCGGAAGGAATCCGGATGTCTCGCGGTTTTCCCTGGGCCGTGCCAGGTCAATCTCAGTATGGGCCACATTGAAGTCGCCGCAGATAACAATTTTTTCGCCTCGATCCGATAATCGGTCCAGGTGTTCCAATAATGCATCGTAAAAGGCCAGCTTGAAGGGCAGCCGTTCCGCCATTTTATCGGCATTTCCTGCTCCCTCTTTGCGAGCGGTCGCCACCTCACGTGGTGAATAGGCCTTGGGGAAATATACATTGAAGAGCTTGAATCCAGGGTGTTCGGTCATCAATACCCTTCCCTCGCTGTCGAACCTGTCGACCCCCAGCCCGCTGCTGTGGGAAAGAGGCTTATTACGGCTGAATGTGGCCACACCGCTGTAGCCTTTCTTCTCTGCGAAGTTCCAGAGCGTAAAGTAGTCGGCCGGGTTTTCGAGGGTGGGCGGGACCTGGGGCTGTTGCAGCTTCGTTTCCTGGAAACAGATGACTTCGGGGGATTCCCTTTTCAACCAGTCGAGAAAGGACAGCGGCCGCTGCCCGGCCGGCGCCAGGTTGGCCTTATCCAGCATGTTTCGCATGCTGACCACGTTCCAGGAGACAAGCTTGATCTGATCGGTCATCAGCTATTGCTGGTCGCCGCTTTCGTCCGACCACTCCTGCATGACCTTTTTAATGCGCAGGGCCAGATTAGGATTGGAGCGCAGTCTATCGATGAAAACCGGGCAGCCTTCCAGCATCGAATTTTCGGCGGCTGAGGCCAGGCCGCCCAGCAGCTGGTTGAGCCCCATGTCCTCCATGCCGGGAGGCGCGGAGAAAGATATATTCGAGCCGAGCTGCTTTTTGAGGTCGAGCTCCGTTACGCGAACCGGCAGGACGCAGTTCTTATACCAGGGGCAGGTCTTGCACTGTAACAGCGATTGGGCTTCGTCAAGGATATCAGCCATATATTTCTCCGGTATATTAATAGACTATTTTAATCCTTCCCGGCCCCCGCCGCAGAAAAAGCTGCATTTCGGGCAGTACCTGGAGTCCTTGGAAATATTATTGCCGCAGTTGGGACAGATGGGTTGCAGAGGGATCCCGCAGTTGCCGCAGAAGCGGTCATAGGGGACGCGGGGCCACCGGCAGTTGGACTGAGGGCAGTTGGAGTGGACGGCGCCCAGGATGCCGAGCTGCGTATTGCAATAGCTGCACGCCGTGCTACCCGGCGTATTTTCTTTCCAGCAGATGGGACAGAGAAAGTTTTGCTGCATGTTAATCCCTTAGATGCTTAATATTGTATGTCGGATGCGGGATTGGAGCAACGTATGATCGATATCAGTTAGCGTGTGGACTTTTAGCCCGGACATTCTTTTATTGGCTTACGGCTGTATCGAACTGCATATCGGGGCTGACGCCCTTGTTGCCGGCCTTATCATATGAGATGGCGCGATAAGTGTACGAGGTCTTCGGCAGGAGGTTGGTCAGGCTCACGCTGTGGGTCAGCGTGCCCGCGTTGACGCCGGTGCGCGGGTCGTTTTCGATCAGTGTGGTTGTGTTGGCATACGGCCAGATGCCGTATTCCACCTGTGTGCTGGAAGCCTCGTCGGTCACCCAGGAGATAATGGCCGCACGGTTTGCGCCTTCGCTGACCCTGAGCATGGTTATCACCGGGGCTTTGGTATCTTTGACCGTTTCGACTTTTGTCTCTGTGCCCGTCTTGATCCAGCCGAACTGGAAGGCCAGGATGAGGAAGATGGTCAGACCGACTACCAGCACTACCAGCGAGGAGAGGAGTATCGGGTTGGTATTGCGCACGAACTCTTTGAGCCTGCCGGCCAGGCCGTCCAGCCCGCCTCCCGCGTAGGCTTCGCCGCCGTGAACCGGGTATGGTTTATAATCGCCGGGCTGGCCGTATCCGGCCTGATAGTCCGGGTAGGGTGGTTGCTGTGGTGGATAACCGGGTGGAGGATAGGGTGGATACTGCGGAGGGTACTGGCCCTGGTCAGTTTGCCCGGGAGGGTACTGCGGATATTGCGGGTACTGCGGATATGGCTGAGGCTGCTGGGGTTGGGGCTGTTGGGGCTGATACTGCGGTTGAGCCGGCGGAGCACCAGTGTGCGCGAGAACTGTATGGCAGGCGTGGCAATACTGGCTGTCGATGGCGTTGCCGGCATGGCAGGATGGACAATAGACGACAAGCGTATTTCCGCAGTAGGCGCATACCCACTGTCCCCGCAGGTTCTGTGCGCCGCACTTAGGGCAGGCAGCTGTTGATTGGTACATTAGAAAATCTGTAAATGCAGGTAAAGGCGGGTTATTCCGAAGGCGTTGTGAAAGTATTGGTGGCGGATACGGCATCAGCGCTGCCGTCGGTATGTGACAGTACCCGGTACTGGTATTCAGTATTTGCTGTTAATCCCTTGACGATGACCCCATGATCGGTGACGCCGATGCTGGTTCCGCTCACGGGGTCATCCTGTATCGTTGTCAGATTGCCGAACGATCCCTTGGGACCCCATTCCACCTGCGAACTGGATGGCTTGTTGGTCTTCCAGAAGATGGCTACCTCCTTGATAGCCTTGGAGGTTACTTCCACACCACTGATGGTGGGCGGTACGGTGTCCTTCTGTTTTCCCTGGGATGTGGTTGTGGTGTTATCGCTGCCGAAATTAAGTATGCCCTTCAGGTAGCCCTGGCTGTAGGCCCAGTAGCCGAATCCTGCCAGTCCCGCGATGAGCACGACGAGCAGCAGGATGAGCATGCCTTTGCCGCCGCCCTGCTGGGGTGGCCTTGCGCCCGGCGGATATGCGCCGCGCGGAGGCTGCTGCGGAGGATAGCCCGGTGGATATCCCGGTTGCTGGGGATACCCCGGCTGTTGTGGATAACCAGGCTGGGGAGGGTAGCCCGGAGGTTGCTGCGGATATCCCGGCTGTGGAGGATAACCCGGTTGCTGCGGGTATCCCGGCTGCTGCTGTGGGTATCCGGGTTGCTGTGGGGGATAGCCTGGCGGATAGCCCGGCTGTTGCGGGTATCCCGGTTGCTGAGGATATCCCGGCTGTTGTGGATAACCCGGCGGATAGCCCGGTTGCTGAGGAGGATAGCCCGGTTGCTGAGGAGGATAGCCCGGTTGCTGAGGAGGATAGCCGGGCTGCTGAGGCGGATAATAGCCGGTCTGCTGCGGCATACCGCCGAATGTCATGCCGCACCTGGCGCAGAAAGTGCTGCCGGGGCCTGCCGGGGTTCCGCAATTGGGGCAGACG
>Ga0172375_10010631_pt1 | contig 11895 bp, 10 predicted proteins | sample LakKiv1m_FD_114537 | JGI IMG/M metagenome (GOLD analysis project Ga0172375, IMG submission 114537) | Freshwater microbial communities from Kabuno Bay, South-Kivu, Congo - kab_092012_11.1m | ecosystem: Environmental > Aquatic > Freshwater > Lake | place: Democratic Republic of the Congo... | reverse complement strand
TTCAAGGTGATCTTGTCGCTGAGGCCGGCGATGTCCTGCAGCAGGCTCAGCAGCTCCCGGGATTTCTCGCCGTCATCGAGGGACGCGACGATCTCGAAGGGCTGGGTGACCTTCTCCAGGTAGGCTTTCAACTGGGTCTTGAGATTGGTGTCCAACATGAGCAGCGGTACCCCGTTCGGAATTCAGGAAATAAAACGCCCGGACGGTTCGCGTCCAGGCGTCGGGTCGAAGGAGCGAACAGCAGCTCCCTCGACAGGCAAGCAAGGCAGATAGACGTTAGATCTTGCCGACCAGGTCCAGCGACGGAGCCAGGGTCTTCTCGCCTTCTTTCCACTTGGCCGGGCAGACTTCACCCGGGTGAGCGGCGGTGTACTGAGCAGCTTTCAGCTTGCGCAGGGTCTCGGACACGTCACGAGCGATCTCGTTGGAGTGGATCTCGACGGTCTTGATCACGCCTTCCGGGTTGATCAGGAAGGTGCCGCGCAGAGCCAGGCCTTCTTCCTCGATGTGCACGCCAAAAGCGCGGGTCAGTTGGTGAGTCGGGTCACCGATCAGCGGGAACTGAGCCTTGCCAACGGCCGGCGAAGTTTCGTGCCAGACCTTGTGCGAGAAGTGGGTGTCGGTAGTGACGATGTACACCTCGGTCTCGGCCTTCTGGAACTCGGCGTAGCTGTTGGCAGCGTCTTCGATTTCGGTCGGGCAGTTGAAGGTGAAGGCAGCCGGCATGAAGATCAGCACGGACCACTTGCCCTTCAGGGACTCTTCGGTGACTTCGATGAACTTGCCATTGTGGAAGGCATTGACTTTAAACGGCTGAACCTGAGTGTTGATCAACGACATGCTAACTCCTCGGGGTTTTGGAAAAGGAATTCAAAAACTTTGACGGCGCCTACGATAGCGCACCCGACAGCATACTGTTAATTGATTAAGGGAATAGCCTTCATTGCTTTTCACTATCAATGAAACATTTCAGTTGCAGTCTTTCAGGCGGCATCGGCAGTGACCCGCGATTGGCTCCGCGGTTCAATCCGGCCAGAACGCGCGGATGGCCGCAATGCCTTGCGCGCCTATCTGCCGAGCCCGTCCCATATCGTCTGCCTGTAGCCCACCGAGCAGGAAAACCGGCCGGTCGAAGCCTGACAGCAAGTCCGCTGCAACCTGCCAGCCCAGAGTAGGCGCGCCGGGATGAGTCGCCGTGCTCTGCACGGGCGACAAGGTGACGAAATCTACCTCCAATGCCGCTGCCAGTGCCAGCTCTTCTGCCCCATGACAGGATGCTGCCAGCCATCGCTGCGCTTGCACCGGCCGCCCGCTTCCGGCCCGCCGCAGCTGTTCGGCAGTGAGGTGCCAACCCGCGCCGGGAAAGTCCTCGACCCACTCCAGTGGGCCCTTGAGCATCAGTTGGGCACGTCCCGCGCACAGGGCCAGCACACGCTCGGCAAGCGCCCGATAGTCCGCAGGCGGGAGGGACGGCGCACGCAACTGGATGAGCCGAATGCCTGCATCCAGCGCCCGCGCAATTCCTTCGAGCAAACGCGGCACGGCAAGGCCGTCCGGGGTGATCAGATAATGCTGCGGGAGACGGGCAGCGGTCACGATCGGCCGATTGGCGGCGGGAAAACTGTAGTCGACAAGCTCCTCCGGGGCGACCCAGGCCAGCGGCTGGCCCTCGGCACCGTGCGGCTCGCCGGCGAACGCCAGCACTTCCCAGACATCCAGCAGGACCTGCTTGTCCGGATAGTCGTGGCGTACCTGTATCAACGGTTGGGCCTGGGTCACCTCGATGCCCAACTCCTCCTGCAGCTCACGGGCCAGCGCCGATTCCACGCCTTCACCGTCCTCGACCTTGCCGCCCGGAAATTCCCACAGACCGCCCTGATGCTTGTCGAGTGGGCGTTTGGCGATCAATACGCTCGATTCCGGCCCGCGGATGACGGCCGCAGCAACATGGATACGCTTCACTTCATCACTTCCTGCACGGCTCGTTCGCGCCAGCGCTGAAAGGCTGGCCATTGGTGGATCGTCTCGACATAAGCCGTCGCGATGGGTGGCAGCTCAACCCGATAGCTGCGCAGGCGCGACGCCACCGGCGCGTAGAAGGCATCGGCGACGCCTGGCTGACCGAACAGGTAAGCTCCGCCGTGGCCGAAGCGCCCGCGGCAGTCGGCCCAGATCGCGCAGATCCGATCGATGTCCTCCTGCACCGCTTCCGGCAACTGCGCCAGCGCCTGATCACGCGCCATATCCATCGGCAGGTGACTGCGCAGCGCCTGAAAGCCGCTGTGCATCTCGGCACAGATGCTGCGCGCCAGCGCTCGTGCATAACGCTCTTGTGGCCACAGCTGCGCCTTGGGCGCAACCTCGGCGAGGTACTCGGCAATGGCCAGCGAGTCCCATACCGGGCCCTCATCAGTCAGCAGCACCGGCACCTTGCCGGTTGGCGAGTAGCTGAGCAGGCGCGCCCGACTCTCGGGTCGATAGAGCGCTACGGGGATATCCGAAAACGCCTGGCCGGACAGATCCAGAACCAGGGCAGCCCGCAGCGACCAAGACGAGTAGTTGCGGTCGCCAATAACCAGTTGCAAAGCCATGATCGATGCGCCTCACGTCGACAGAGGAAGTCAGCGGACGTTAAAGCTCAACGCGTGGAGAAGGCAATTCCCGCTGCACATGGGCCCATGCGCAACGGGAATAGCGAGGGGCGAGGCGATCAGGTCCGGTATTCGGCGTTGATCTTCACGTACTCGTGGGACAGGTCGGTGGTCCAGATGGTCTCGCTGCAGCTGCCGCGGCCCAACTCGATGCGAATGCTGATCTCCTCACGGGCCATTACCGCGGCGCCCTGCTCTTCGGTATAGCTGGGCGAGCGGCCACCCTGGCTGGCGATGCAGACCTCGCCGAGGAAGACATCGATCTTGCTCACATCCAGATCCGGCACACCGGCATACCCCACGGCCGCGAGGATGCGCCCCCAGTTCGGGTCGGACGCGAACAGCGCGGTCTTGATCAGCGGCGAATGGGCCACGGCGTAGGCGACGTCCAGGCATTCCTGATGATTGCCGCCCCCGTTGACCTGCACGGTGACGAACTTGGTCGCTCCCTCGCCATCGCGGACGATGGCCTGGGCCACTTCCATGAACACCTCGAGAACCGCCTGCTTGAGCTTGCCGAACAGCTCGCCGGCGGCGGATGTGATCTCCGGCAATGCAGCCTGGCCGGTGGCGATCAGCATGCAGCAGTCGTTGGTCGAGGTATCGCCATCGATAGTGATGCGATTGAAAGACTTGTTCGCCGCATCGCGCACCAGATCCTGCAGCACGTTGCCGGCCACCTTGGCGTCGGTGGCGATGTAGCCGAGCATGGTGGCCATGTTCGGCCGGATCATCCCGGCGCCCTTGCTGATACCGGTGACGGTGACAGTGACGCCGTCGTGCTGGAACTGTCGGCTGGCGCCCTTGGGCAGGGTGTCGGTGGTCATGATGCCGGTCGCGGCCTCGGCCCAATGATCGGGCGAGAGGTCGTCGAGCGCGGCCTGCAATGCCGACTCGATCTTCTGCACCGGCAGCGGTTCGCCGATCACACCGGTGGAAAACGGCAGCACGGCAGTCTCGTCAACGCCGGTCAGCGCTGCCAGCGCGGCGCAGGTGCGACGGGCGTCGGCCAGCCCCTGCGGCCCGGTGCCGGCATTGGCGTTACCGGTGTTGGTCAGCAGGTAGCGCACCGGACCGTGCATGCGTTCGCGGGTGATCAGTACCGGCGCGGCACAGAACGCGTTGGTGGTGGTCACTCCAGCCACTCGCGAACCTTCGGCGCAGCGCATCACCACCACGTCCTTGCGGCCCGGGCGCTTGATGCCGGCGGAGGCGATGCCCAGCTCGAAGCCGGGAACCGGATGCAGTGTAGGTAAAGGACCAAGACCGACAGCCATGGAGCGCTCCTTCAAGACAGTGGTGGCCAACAGGCCAGGTGACGGGGAGAAAAACGCCGCGAGCGGCACAGGCCGGTCGCGGCGTGGATCAACGGGACAAGGTCGGGCTTACTGGACCTGTCCGTGGCAATGCTTGTACTTCTTGCCCGAGCCACATGGGCAAGGCTCGTTGCGACCGATCTTAGGCTCGGTGCGCACCGGCGCCACCGCGACATCGGGCTGGCCGGCCACCTCGGGCTGTTCTTCGGGCTGATCCAGCGCGGACACCTCGGCGTGCTGGAACTGCATGCGCTTGGCCAGCTCCTCGGCCTCGCGACGCAGACGGGCCTCTTCTTCGGCCGGGTCTTCGCGGCGAACCTGCACGTGGGAAAGCACGCGGATGCTGTCGCGCTTGATGGATTCCAGCAGGTCCTGGAACAGTGCGAAGGACTCGCGCTTGTATTCCTGCTTCGGGTTCTTCTGCGCATAACCGCGCAGGTGAATGCCGTGGCGCAGATGGTCCATGGTCGACAGATGTTCTTTCCACAGGTCGTCCAGCACGCGCAGCACGATCTGCTTCTCGAAGGTGCGCAGCGCCTCGGGGCCGGCCAGCTCTTCCTTCTCCTGGTAGTCCGCCAGCAGCGCCTGCATGATTTTCTCGCGCAGGGTCTCTTCGTAGAGCTTCTCGTCCTCGTCGAGCCACTGCTGAATCGGCAGGCGCGCGCCGAAATCGCTGTACAGCACCGCCTCCAGACCGGGGATGTCCCACTGCTCGGGCAGCGACTGCGGCGGGATATGCGCGCTGATGGAGGCGTCCAGCACCTCCTGGCGGAACTCGGCGATGGTCTGGCCGATTTCGTCTGCCGCCAGCAGGCTGTTGCGCATGTGGTAGATCACCTTGCGCTGCTCGTTGGCCACGTCGTCGTATTCGAGCAGCTGCTTGCGCATGTCGAAGTTGCGCCCTTCGACCTTGCGCTGCGCCTTCTCGATGGCATTGGTGACCATGCGGTGCTCGATGGCCTCGCCGGACTCCATACCCAGCGCCTTCATGAAGTTCTTCACCCGGTCGGAGGCGAAGATGCGCATCAGGCTGTCTTCCAGCGACAGGTAGAAACGGCTGGAGCCTGGGTCCCCCTGGCGACCGGCCCGGCCACGCAGCTGGTTGTCGATACGCCGCGACTCGTGACGCTCGGACGCGATCACGTGCAGACCGCCGGCCTCCAGCACCTGCTGGTGGCGCTTCTGCCAGTCGGCCTTGATCTGCGCGACCTGCTCTTCGGTCGGATTCTCCAGTGCCGCGACTTCCACTTCCCAGTTGCCACCGAGCAGGATGTCGGTACCACGACCCGCCATGTTGGTGGCGATGGTCACCGCACCCGGGCGACCGGCCTGGGCGATGATTTCGGCTTCCTTGTCATGGTGCTTGGCGTTGAGCACCTTGTGTTCGATGCCTTCCTTCTCCAGCAGACGCGACACGTACTCGGACGTCTCGATGGTCGCGGTGCCGACCAGCACGGGGCGGCCCTGTTCGCGGCATTCCTTGATATCGGCGATGATCGCGGCGAACTTCTCTTCCTGGGTCAGGTAGACCAGGTCATTGAAGTCCTTGCGCGCCAGCGGCTTGTTGGTCGGGATGACCACCACGGGCAGGTTGTAGATCTGCTGGAATTCGAAGGCTTCGGTATCGGCCGTGCCGGTCATGCCGGCGAGCTTCTTGTAGAGGCGGAAGTAGTTCTGGAAGGTGGTGGAAGCGAGGGTCTGGCTTTCCGGCTGGATCTGCAGCCCTTCCTTGGCCTCGATGGCCTGGTGCAGCCCTTCCGAGAGCCGGCGCCCCGGCATGGTCCGGCCGGTGTGCTCGTCGATCAGCAGCACCTGGTTGTTCTGCACGATGTATTCGACGTTGCGGTGGAACAGCTTGTGGGCACGTAACCCGGCGTACACGTGGGTCAGCAGGCCGAGATTGTGCGCCGAGTAGAGGCTCTCGCCTTCGGCCAGCAGGCCGACTGCGGTGAGCAGCTCTTCGATGTACTGATGGCCTTGCTCGTTCAGTTCGACCTGACGGGTCTTCTCGTCGATGCTGAAGTGCCCTTCCTGGGTAACGACGCCTTCTTCTTCCTCGATGTGCTGCTTGAGGCGAGGAATCAGCTGGTTGATCTGCTGATAGAGCTTGGAGCTGTCTTCGGCCTGGCCGGAGATGATCAGCGGGGTACGTGCTTCGTCGATCAGGATGGAGTCGACTTCGTCGATGACCGCGAAGTTGAGTTCGCGCTGGTTCTTTTCCTGGAGGCTGAACGCCATGTTGTCGCGCAGGTAGTCGAAGCCGAACTCGTTGTTGGTGCCGTAGGTGATATCGGCGGCATAGGCGGCGCGCTTTTCTTCCGGCGGCTGGAACGGCGTGACGATACCGACGGTGAGGCCGAGGAATTCATACAGCGGACGCATCCAGTTGGCGTCGCGGCGGGCCAGGTAGTCGTTGACGGTGACCACGTGTACACCCTTGCCGGCCAGTGCGTTGAGGTACACCGCCAGGGTTGCCACCAGCGTCTTGCCTTCACCGGTGCGCATTTCGGCGATACGCCCTTCGTGCAGGGTCATGCCGCCGATCAGCTGCACGTCGAAGTGGCGCATGCCCATGACGCGCTTGCCGGCTTCACGGCAGACGGCGAATGCTTCGGGGAGGATCTGGTCGAGGGTTTCGCCTTTCTCGAGACGGGCCTTGAACTCTTCGGTCTTGCTGCGCAGTTGCTCGTCGGAGAGCGACAGCATCTGCTCTTCGAGTGCATTGACGGCTTGCACCGCCTTGAGCATGCGTTTGACTTCACGCTCATTCTTGCTTCCAAAGAGTTTCTTCAATAAAGGCGCAAACATATCGACAAAGACTTCCATGCTGGGGATGGAGGCACGTCCGTGGGGTCACGGCAACGTGCAAAGGGGCCATTCTACTCGGAAACGGCACTGAGGAAAGGTGCCTGACTGCGCAGCACGGCGACCCGCCAATGGCGCTGGCAGGCGGCCGTTCGCCGCTCAACATGGGGCTCGTGACGCCTCATTTCAACCACACGCCTTCCGTACTGGCCGGCTTCGGCCGTGCGGCCTTCTGTTACCATGAATGCCGTCATCCCGGATCTTCCGACCATCATGGCCTTTCGCCCATCACCGGCCCGCGCACCCGCCTCACTGTTGCGCGAAGCAAAGCCGCTCCGAGCCTTGTTTGGGGAGGCGCTGCGACTCGAGCGTCTGCAGCGGTTGCTGGAGAGTCAGCTGCAGCCTGCTGCGCGTGAGCATTGCCGCGTGGCCTCCTGGCGTGAGGGCTGTCTGTTGCTGATCGTCACCGATGGCCACTGGGCCACACGCTTGCGTTACCAGCAGCGCCGTCTGCAACGCCAGCTGGAAGCCATGGAAGAGTTCGCCGGACTGCTTCGTATCCAGTTCAAGGTACAGCCACCGCCGCCACCGAGGCACCAGCCTGCCGCTACACCGCCGCTGTCGAGCAACGCCGCGGACAGCATTCAGGCGGCCGCCCAGGGCATTCGTGATCCGGCGCTACGAGCCGCACTCGAGCGCCTGGCCAGCCGAGGCAAAACCAGCGACTGACATCCTGCTACAAATGCGCGCCCCATCCTTGCGCAGCCTCGCCCGGCACGGGTTAGCATGAGCCGGTCAATGCGGAGGTCTTCCATGTCGCTTAGCCGTTTGTCCGCAGGGGCGCGCTCATGCTGATCGGCGCCCTGCTCATCCTCACCTGGCTGGTACTGCTGGTCCGCTACCCACTGAGAGCGGTGCCGATCTCGCTGGGGGCCGTGCTCGGTCTGGCACTTGTCGCCGGCTGGGTGCTCTGGCAGGAACATCGTGAGGAGCAGCTGCTGTCGCGCCTCGAGATCCGGCTAACCCACGACCCGCAGCGCTGCCCGGGCGCTCAGCCGCTGCATGTGCAACTGGTCAACCACACGGACAGGAAGCTGCAGAGTCTGCAATGGGAGGTGGCCGCCTATTCCCCGGGCTCACGCACCAACCTTGCGCGCCGCGCCTATGACGCTCCCGCCTACCAAGGGCCCGGCGATCTGCAACCGGGCGCGCGCTGGGAGTCCTGCCTGCCGCTGCCGCTGCTGCGTAGCGGGTATCGCGCCGCGACTCTGGAGTTTTACGCCGAGCGGCTGCAGGGGCATTTCGCTCACTGACGCAACGGCACGCTACCAATCTTCGCCGCGCCCGCTTATCCTGTACAAATAAACAGTATCAATCTGCCAATGACCGAGGTGGTAAATGGCCGTCGAAGTGGTGTACCGCAGCAGTCGGGACCTGGAGCGTTTGTTCATGGATAAAGCCGAAGCCGATCGTCACGACAAAATGCTTGAGCTGGCCGAGGCGCTCGCGGCCGTACTGCAACAGGCATCGCCCTCGTTGAGTGAGCAGCAGGCCGAAGATATCGGGATCTTCATGGCGCGGCACCGTGAGTTGTTCGCCAAGGCCTTCAAGAGCAGCCCGGAAGCGCTGGCCGAGCTGAGCAGCCAGGCGTAACGCCAAGGAGCATTGCGGCGTTTTGCAGCAGTCAGGACACGCTGCGCCCGGGAAACTTGTCATCGCCTTACCGGGTCCATTGCTGGCAACCCCCTATACAGGTACTTAGGCATGACGAGTCCATTCCAGAAGATCAGTGATGTGTTTCGTCCCCGCTACAACGTCAACTTCAGCATCGAGAAGCCGGACGGCAGCATCCTGCTGACCCTGACCGGCGCCGAAGGCGTCGCGGTGAAGCGCTTCATCAGTGCGGAGCAGTGGCGCGATCAGCAACAGCTGCAACGCCTGATCACCAGCCTGCAGGTAAGCCTCGCCATCGAACGCGGCGAGCAGATGCCGCCACGCGCACTTCACGGAGGTTTGCAGCCCGCCCCGCTGTAGCGGCTTCAGCCTGACTGCCTGCAGGTTGCCGCGTTTCCCCGATCGTCCTCAAAACAACAACAAGAACTCTTTCCCGCTGCCGATCAACGTATCCGCAGCGTATCGTTGCGCCTGGCGTCTGACCCAGGCGCAACGGTGTTCCCCGGCATCAGAGCCAGGCAAGCGCCTTGGCCTTGGCCACCGCCTGAGTCCTGCGCGCGACCCCCAGCTTGGTGTTGATCCGCCGCGCATGAGTCTTGACCGTATGCAGCGAGATGAATAACTGCTCGGCGATCTCCTGGTTCGAACAGCCCTGAGCGATCAGGCGCAAGACAGTGAGTTCGCGATTGCTGAGAACGGTTTCCTCCGTCGCGGCCTGAGTAGTCTCCGGCTCGCGCTCGTATCTCAACAGACGCTGCCGCAGCGATTCCCCCTTCACCGCAGGCAGCACCCGCGCCAGCCACTGAGGTTGGCGGTGCGCCAGTTCGTACAGCGGCTTGACCAGTTGCTGCCGAGCCGCCTCTCCCAGCGCCAGACGCACCTCGGCCTCCGCTTCCACCGCCTGGCCATCGACGTGCAAGGCCTCGGCCAGGCTGAAACGGCACTCGCACGCCAGCCCGAGGCGCTGCGCAGCGAGGTTCTGCTCGATCTGTTCACGTAACGCGGCAATCGCTTTCGCCGGCTGCCCGTCCAGGATGTCGATCACAGCCAGATAGCGGCGCACCCTTGGCAGCAATTCATAGAAGCCGGACGGCGACAGATAACCGCGACCTTCGTAGAGTTCCAACACCTGGCAGAGTGCACTGCGGGCCTTGCGCAATTCCCCCTGATGTAGCCAGGCCACTCCGTTTATCAGCGGCAGGATGCCGCGGAAACGTGCCTCAGGGACATGGCGCCACTGTGACAGCCGCTCGGCGTCGCGCAGCCAGTGATAAGCGCAGGCGAACTCCTGATTGCGCGCCGCCAGCTCGGCAAGCCCCACGTAACCGAAGAAACAGTAGGAGTCGCCGCAGGTTTCGGTCTCGGCCTTGCCCAGCTGGTAGGCCTCCTGCGCAGGCTCGTCGAGCCCCTGATAGGCCAATAGGTGGCCCTGCAACAGCTGCAGCCGTCCGATCAACGGGCTGTGTCGAACCGACTCGCGCAGGGCCTGCAGTGCCTCGTTAAGCACCCCGACTGCCCGCTCGAACTCGCCGGTCAGCTCCAGCAACTGGATTCGGTCGACGCTGAGCATTACCTCATAGAGCACACTGCCCTTGAGCCGTGCGAGCTTCATGCCCTCGCTGTTGTAGTGCTGGGCAAGCTCCAGCTCGCCTTCGGCCATGGCTTGCTGCGTCAGAACCTGCAAACAGAGGACGCGTTGCGCCCAGGCGTGGTCGGAGAGCACTTCCAGCGCCTGCAGGCAGTGCTGTCGCGCCTCGGGCTCGCCGCGCAGACGCGCCAGAAAGCCCCGTAGCGCCTGCCACTGCGCCAGCAGCTGCGCCTGCCGGCGCGCGTCGGGCTGAGGGAAGAACTTGGCGAGCTCGGCCAAGCAGTCATCCACCTCGTCGAGTCGCGCCGAAATGATCAACGCCCAGCCCTGTAACACGATCAATCGCGTAGTACTGGCGAACAGGTCTTGGGGTAGCTCGCTTCGCCATTTAAGGAAGCGCGACACGTTGTCGCCGATCAGTAACTGTTCCTGGCCGTAGCGCTGCAGGTAATTGGCCGCCACTTCCGGCTGCCCGGCCCACAAGGCATGCTCCACTGCTTCGCGCATCTCGCCGCGACTGGCGAACCACTGACAGGCACGCAGATGCGCCTGAGTCGGCGCCGCATTTTCCGCGGAGCGCTGCAGCATCAGGGCCAGAGGCTTCCACAACCTGAACCACTCCCCACAGTTGTCGATCTGCCTGATGAAGAGCTGGCGTGTCTTGAGGACATCGAGGATCTCGCGGCCCACACCGTCGAGGACGTGATCGCACAGTTCTGCGGAGAAACGCGGCATGCGCGCCAGGGCCAACAGCGCGCGCCGCACCTCGTCGCTCAACCCCGCCATCACTTCCCGCTGCACGTAATCCCTGAGCAGCGGTGTGCCGGCCAGCAGCCGCTCGCGCAGGGCGTGTTCGTCGGCGTTCAGCAGCATCAGGCAGACGCCGGCTGGCCAGCCCTCCAGGACGCGCTGCAGCTGCTGGAAGCTCTCTGGGGAAAGGGCCATACGATGGACCTTGAGCACCTGTTCAAGCTCATCGGCCGTGAATGCCAGCGCTTCGGCCTCAAGTTCGAACAGGTGCCCCTGCAAGAGCAACCGGGGCAGTTTCCACGCCGGCTGACGCCGACTGGTGACCCACCAGCTGACCGTGGACGGCCCCATGTCCAGTAGAAGATCGAGGCAATCATCGAGTTCGGGACTGGAGTCCCGCGGGTAGTCGTCGAGCATGATCCAGACGGGCTGGCGGATGCGACGCAGCAAAGCCAGCAAGTCGTTTTCAGAACCGCCGCCTGCGGGCTCCGCCAAGGCAGCACCGAGCTGCTCATGCAGCGCTTCCACCGTGCAGGCTCGTCCACCAAGGTCCAGCCAGACCAACCGCGTGTCCGCCGGCACCTGCCGAGCGCACTCGCTCATCAGCACGGTCTTGCCGAATCCTGCCGGAGCGCAGATCAAGCGCAGCCGGCAGTCGCTGTCGAGCAGCGCCTGCGTCAATCGAGGCCGCCGGACGTGCAGCGGAGGCAGACGGGGAATAGACGGGAATTGCCCTGCGGGACTTGCCTCTGCACTGAGCGCATCAGGAATGAAGCGTACGGACATGGCAACGGTTCTCTTGTTCTGATCAATCCATTGAAACACAGCGCAGTGCGTGCCAGGCGTTACGCTCGGTTATCACGGCCGTCAGTCGAAACGCCATCCCTGTCATTGCATGCGGCCGCAACGTTGGCTAGCAGGTCCAGCCGGCGCGATAGCGTTCTGACACTGGAGCTCTTAATCGGAAATTATCATCCGCTGGTTGGAAGCAAAAAAAAAGGTTCATCGCGCTTTCCCGGGGAAGGCGGCCTTGATTTTCAGGAAGAAGTACTCCGAGTCCCGGAATCCATAGGCCATGCGCTTGATTACCTTGATGCGGTTGTTAACACCC
>Ga0172375_10010630_pt1 | contig 11897 bp, 5 predicted proteins | sample LakKiv1m_FD_114537 | JGI IMG/M metagenome (GOLD analysis project Ga0172375, IMG submission 114537) | Freshwater microbial communities from Kabuno Bay, South-Kivu, Congo - kab_092012_11.1m | ecosystem: Environmental > Aquatic > Freshwater > Lake | place: Democratic Republic of the Congo... | reverse complement strand
TACTGGTGTTGACAACAACCGAGACGCCCAAAGCACATTTCAATCCCATCTGGCAAGGGCTTCCTCAATGGCCATATGTTCAAAAGGATCTGCTAGGCGTGCAGAGATTCGATCCAAAAGAGCGTTTCCCTGTCAAGAAGACTTTCTCTTTTACAAACCATATCAAAGTCTATGAGACTTGCCCCCGGCAATACCAATTCTTTCGAGAATACGAATTCGCTCCATCCCGATCGGCAGAGATTTTCTTTGGTACATTAATCCACCAGACAATTGAAGATATTCATCGCTGGGTATTGGAAGGGCGCGAACTGCATGAAATCAATGATGACATACCCGAAATGTTTTCCGCCAATTTCCGCAACTTGATCAATGCCGGCTATCGACCCATAAGTGAGGTTCAGCGTGATCTGGCCTTTCAGCAAATCATGAATTATTTCACACAAAACCAGGACCGAATGCATCAGGTGATTGAGACGGAAGTGGATGTCTCGCTCGAAATGGACGATTACATCTTGACGGGCAAAATCGATTTGTTATTAGGAGAGGACAAACGTTTAGAACTGCTTGATTTCAAAGCCCAACCGCGGCCTTCTGCTGGTGACCCCCGGATACCGGGTTATCTTCAGCAGCTACTAATTTACGCCCACATTTTGGAGAACCGTTATAGCCAACGACCTGACCGGATGGCATTGTATTGGACAGGGGAAAGCCTCCGAGAAAATGCGCTGATGGTTTTTCCGTACCAACCTGAGAGAGTAATGCAGGCAGGAACGCATTTCGATCAAGTAGTTAGCGAGATTCTGGCAGGTGATTTTAAAGTAAAAAAACCACCTCAGCGCAAGATTTGTTCAGAATGTGATTTTAGAAACTATTGCATTAGCACAGGAACCATTCAACAATCTTTATAAGGTGATCACAATGACTTCTTATTCAAGTCGAACGGCAAAAAAGCACATTTCTAAAATTCGGAAAGAAAAATTTAGTCTACGGTCTGATGGTCGGTATAAAGAAAATCCACTTTCCAGTGACCTTCACAGAGCCATCAATGAGCTTTCGGTTGGCTTGAATTCCGAAGACATCCACTTCATCCTTGAGCTGATACAGAACGCTGAGGACAATCACTATTCCGATGGGGTAGAACCAAAATTAGAGTTTATTATCCTTGATGAAGATCCAACTAACTCATTGGGTACGGATGGCGCCTTGTTAGTCGTCAATAATGAATTGGGTTTTCAAACGAAGCATGTAGAAGCCTTATGTGCCATTGGCAAAACCACAAAAGATCGGACTGAATTTGAAGGTTATATCGGAGAGAAAGGAATAGGTTTTAAGTCGGTTTTTAAAGTTACTAACTGCCCAAGTATATTCTCCAATGGATATCGTTTTTACTTTGACCGGCAGGAGGATCCACTAGCAAAACTTGGTTATATTATTCCGTATTGGATAGATTATCTTCCACAACCTGTTCGAAAGTATCAACGATCAACCTGTATTTTATTACCCCTATTGCAAGGCAAAACGCAAGATGTAATCAGTCGATTAGCCGAGATATCTCCTCTAACAATATTATTCTTGTCAAAACTCAAAGGGCTAAAAATCATCGAACCTGATAAGTCACCATTATCAATAAGGCGTAACGATAGCAATTATCCGGAAATCGAATTATTTACAAATCAATTCAAAGCAAAGTTTTGGATAGGGAAAAAAAAGATCTCTTTATCTCATATCCAAGAGCCTAAACGAGAAGGGATCATTTCACGGACTATTACGGTTGCTTTTCAACTAGATGAAACTGAGGCGGATCAGAATGTGTTCGTATACCTGCCAACGAAACTCAATAGTGGATTACCTTTTATAATTAATGCAGATTTTTTAACTACAGCGGATAGAGAAAGTATTTTAGTCGATTCCTTATGGAATCAATGCTTACGAGATGGAATATCTACGGCGTTCATTGATGCCTTTGAAGGATTGCTCGGAAACAATCAATATCGCCTAAATGCTTACCGATTTATACCCCTGTCAAACCAATTTCAGAATGAATTCTTCCAACCAGTCACTGAGAAGATTTGCGAAGCTCTGAGCACACGACCGATTGTTATATCTTTTGATGAAAACAGGATGGTCCCCCCTTCACAATCCCGATTAGCACCAAATCAGTTTAGAGAGCTGCTAAAAGATAATTTTCTTCCCCAAACATTGAAGGAAAACCCACTCGTACACGCTGATTTAGAACATTATCCGGACCAACTTCAGGCAATCGGAGTGCGCTCGATTAATTCGAGTGAAATCCTCGATTGTCTTAGTAATGAAGATTGGCTAGATGGGAAATCTGTTGAATGGTTTATCACTCTATATTTTTACTTGAAAAACCAAGAGTGGGAAAATAACAATGTTCTTAGAAAGTTAAATATAATCCCATTGCAAGGAGGAGGGCGTTCCAATAGTTATTCAACATCAATATTTATTCCTTCCAGTACAGGCCAGCGAATTTTAGAAAGGCACGGTAGGTTAGTTTCTGGTAAGGGGATAGCATTTCTCGATCCAGCTTTATTTAAGAAAATTAAGGATGACAGTGAACTGCTTGCCTGGTTGCAAAAAGAATTGGGTATAAAAGAATTGACATTGGGTAGCTATTGTCTTGAGTTGGCTCAATTTGTTGCTAGAAATAAAAATGACATTGAAACTTCAACAATCTTTGAATTTACTAGATTTATTTGTGATCGTTATGACGATATCGAGGATGGTCCGCAGAAATCGATCAGTGGAGCCTTGCCAATAATTCTTACCGATGGCAGCTCCTGGACTCCATATTCAAATCAAACGAGGACGCTGGTTTTTCCAGAAAATATGGATCCCCTTGTCGGTTGGCAACATGTATTTCCTGATTTTCAAGATCGTGTACATTTAGCAGTGATTTCCCGGAAGTATATCGAAGATTTCCCCAAGATCAGCCGAAATAAATGGAGAAGATTTTTTAGGGCTTTTGGCGCCACGGAATTCCCACCCCCCCGACATAAAAAATGGGATTTTTATGCTACATCGTACCCAATTGACATGCCCGAAACAGCAAAGCAGTTCATCAAGGAAAACTTAATTTATTCTCGGTGGCAATATGGGGCGGATGATTATTTCGCCCCTAGTTGGATTAAAGCAATTGATAGATCAGAAGACGGCAGAAAAATTCAGGAAAACTCAAGAGCAATGTTGAGATGGATCAAGCACTATACGTCAAATTCGAATAAAATGTCGTTTCTGACGGGAATATATAAATACTTTTATTTCAAATGGAAGGAATTGCCATATCAATCTGAGATCATGCATTACCTAACCGAATCCTCGTGGTTTCCTAGTATAAAAGGATACTTGAAACCATCGGAGGTTTTTCTTGATAGACCTGAATTGAGAGAGATATTTGGAAACCAGCTGCCTTATGCCCCTAAAGATGTGGATGAGAAAACTGCTGAACTTCTTGGCATCCGCTCAACAGCCACTTCCAGTCAACTTCTTAACTACCTAAAAGGAATCGCCCAGAAGCCAGCATCTCAAGCCAATTGGAGAGTTGTGGAGCGAATCTATGATTTCCTGAGTGCCCGCTGGCGACCTGAGCTTCGGCAGGAATTCGAACATGAATCACTTATTTTGATTCGACGTCCTTCTCCACGTTGGGTTAGTTCAGAACAGGCTTTGTGGCCTGATTTGAGTTCGATTTTTGGTGAAAGTTATGTGTATTTGTCCACCCAATACGAATCCCGCTATGATTTTTTTGTGAATAAAGTTGGAGTAGAACGAGAGATTGATGAGGAGCAATATGCTCGTGCTTGGCTCAATATGAGTCGACAAAAACAACAAGATCCAGTAAGGATAAAACAGGCACTAGAGAAAATTTATCCAGTCCTGCTAAAAGTAGCAAATAAGACTCCACTCCCGGAATGGTGGAATGATTATGTCATTTCAGTAAGAATTTGGACTCAAAATAGCAGATTTGTGGCATCATCTGAAGTTTTTTTTCCAGACGATCGAGATCTGGAGCAACTTTTTCGTAAAAAAGGAGTGGAGTTCACATGGCTGCCAAAGAATGCCGATAGTTACGCACAATATTATCCACTTTACTCTTCTTTAGGTGTTCAATCCCTCGTAGATCATGTGAATCTTTCGGCAGAAATGGGTATTGATGAATCTGAAATAGTGCGGTCTACCAATCCCTTGCTTACATTAGCTGCAAAACGGGCAGTCTGCTACTATTTATGGACTGAACGAGATATGAATCCAGAGTACCGGAAATTACGCGAAAATGGCATATTAGAGGATTTCCTTAGGACCGAAGAATATATTGTGCCGTCATTAAGTGTAAGCTACGTTCTTGGAGATCGTATTTCAACTGATGATGAATCTGTGGCTTACTGGGATCAACGAAAGAGGCGTTTATATTACCTTGATCCAGTCGCTCATGAGCGCGTGAAAGTTGAAGTATCCACCATCCTCGCGCGCAAACTCGCACGCGAATATCGTAAACTTGACGATTTCATTGGTAGATTATTGGAAGCGACCGATCCCACAGCAGATGCTATTATTCGCAAGAAAAATCTTTCGTTTTCTCGAGAAGATTTGCGTTGGCTTCAATCTATAATGAATTTCACGCATACTCAATTACCAATAGGAAACTTGGATGAAGAGCCTGACAAAAGTATAGCCCCGTTAATTGATGAACCAATTACTAATGAAACTACGGCTGTCGAAACAGCTTTGGAACAAATTTTTGGTGGTGAGCCTCCTGATCGCGCAGATTCACCCAATACTGAATCAGAATATGCCCGAAATTCCCGGACCAGAGATGGTATTCATTCAGACAGTTCATCTAGGGTAATCCCTTATGGAAGCAAAGATGATAGACCTCAATCTCGTAGCAGTGCTTACATTCCTATTATCGTTGAGCAGGATTCTGAAAATTCTATATTACAGGATGCGAAGAAGACTAGAGAATACTCTAGAACCGATGAGGAAGTAATTGTATTGGAAAGAGTGAAAAAGGAAGATCTGGAGAAGTTCGAACGCAAATTGGAAATTATGCCTTATGCGAATGAAGGTTATGATCTTTTTACTACCGATCGTGATGGACGAAAATTCTACATTGAAGTGAAGTCCTTTTTGGGTGCATGGACATTGGAAGGTTTTTGGGGAATGACCCCAACTGAATTTAAGTACGCAAAAGATTTGGGGTCCTCTTATTGGTTATACTTCGTCGAATATAAATTGGACCCCCAAAAATTCCACATCACACGGATTCAGGACCCTTTTAATAAGATAACACGATATATCTTTCCTGAAGGTTGGCGAAAACTTTCGGAAGAAAGAGACTGATTTGTAGTGCTTTTGATACAGTCTGGTCTTCACATTATCCTGAAAATCTATATAAAAACGCAAAAAGGATCTGATGAATAGAAATGGCAAAACGACCCATTTTCATTCCAACAATAGATAGTCCTGAATTCGTAAAAACTAAAGAGATCGAATTCAAGTGGGTACCTGGCATGGCGTTTTCGCAGAAGAAAAAGAATGTGCAGTCGTTCCATGCGGCGGCTAAAGCGCAGGGTATCGAGCCTGTGCTGGAGATTTCCACCAAATCGCAGATCTCACTTGGCGAAGCGCTCAGCGCTTTCAACTTGAAGGTGAGAATCCCGGCGCTTGGGCAGATTTCCGTTGAAGCTGCCTTTCAAGGAAGCAAGGTTTTTGAACTCGGCGGACCCTTCAAAGAGTATTACAATATGACTGGACGAGAGATAAGGCATGATGAACGGCTGCGCAATTCAGGGAACCTGCTCCGGTTTAATCTTGCTGAAGATATCTGGGGGCTGGAGCCCAAGACAGCCTTCTATGATTGGCTTTACCTGACTGCATTGACTCAGAATGAAAGTCTGGGTAAACAATTATTAGCGTTTCGGGGTTTTACGGACATTGAATTTAACCCCAATAAATCCATTAATTGCCAGGCCTATTCTGCGGCTTTATTTGTTGCTTTATCCAAACGAGACCGGCTTAATGAAGCCATTGCGAGCAAAGAAGCTTTTCTTGGAATTATTGCAAATGCCCAGAAAACTGCTCAGATTATTCAGGGTAAATTATGCTAACAAAAAAATGGGCTAACGAGGTCATTGGTTTTATGAATTCACCTGCCCTTCTAGCGAAAAAGCATGACCTGAGCAAGCATTGGAGTTGATCTCTGAATTTGAAAAGACCTGCGGCAAGTGAATGACCTGCCTGATAGAACTGGATTTGGATGATCTTCTCATGTTCCAAGGAAATTTTTTCCCTGGAGATAAGCTCCAGATTGACAAATTGTGGGGAAGTATCAAATGACGCATATTAATGGAGATCCAGGCGAGGAGCCTGGTGACCGACAGGTATATCAGGCTCTCAGTACTCTTTCTGATGATTTCATCATCTATGCCCAGAAGAAGCTGGTGCGCGGCTCCAAAGAGCGCAACCCAGACTATGTGATTGTCCACCCCGATTTGGGTGTGATTGTGCTCGAAGTAAAAGATTGGATCAAGATCGAAAAAATAGACGAAAAACACGCCTGGGTTTATCGCAGCAGCAATGGGCGAATCGAACAAGAAACCAGCCCGGTGGAACAAGCGCGCGGCGCTGCACTAATCCTGGCGAGTAAACTGGAGGATGACCTGGCATTACGGAATTATGCCGGCAAGCTGAATTTTCCATATCGCTACGCCGGCGTTTTACCGCAGCTTCCGATGTCAACCATCACCTGGCTTGAGAAAGCCTGGGGCGAAGGCGCTGTGCTGGGCAAGAATCATCTCAACCCAGATAAACTCCGTGAAAACATCGAGCAGATTCCTACTCCATTCTTTGCGCCGATGACGATGCGAGAACTCAACGCGGTGCGCGCCATTCTCGATCCTTGTTTACGCATTTCGAACAGAGGCAATGGCGCTTTTAAGGGGGTTTATGATCTTGAGCAGGAGGCAATTGCAAGGGAACGGATCGGAAACCAAGCTGACCTCCCATCAATGGGTCAATTGGAATCATCGGGTAATGAAAAAACCAGCCAAACATCCTTTATCACTGGGACGACCCCCTCCGTTTTGAATCGTTTAGGTCGTCTGGAAAATACCACCCCGGAAGAGGTCAAAGAACTGAGAGAGCCCGGTTATATTCGGCTTGTGCGCGGTTTTGCCGGCACCGGGAAAACGGATGTGCTGATTCTACGCGCCCATTACATCAAACAGCAGTATCCAGATAAGAAGATCCTGGTTACAACTTTCAATCGTCCTTTGCTTGATGAGCGTTTGATCCCCGAATTGACGGATTTGGCGGATGTGTACTCCTTTGATGCGTTGTGCTCCAGTGTTTTTCAGAAAAAACACGGCACTTGGGTTCTCCCGCAATCTACAGAAGGTGTGGTTGCCCGGTTAGCCATCTCAAATCCACTCGTGGAAGAATTTGGCCAGCGTTTTCTGGCGGAAGAAATCATCTGGATCAAAGAAAACCAGCTTAATTCACGCCAGAAGTATCTAAATACTCACCGCGAAGGCCGGGCCGGCACGAGCCGATCCCTTTCTCGCAAGAAAAAAGCCCAGGTCTTCGATTTATTTGATTGTTACCAAGATGAGCTGCACGCCATTTCTCCGCACGATTGGCCAGATTTGCACGAGAAAGTGCTGCGTGAACTGAACGACGATACAGAACCGGATAAACAATATGATGTGATCCTGGTAGATGAAGCCCAACATTTTGCACCGACCTGGATCCGAATATTGCGTCATTTTCTCAAGCCGGATGGCGCGTTATTCCTGTGCGATGATCCTTCCCAGAGCGTTTACCGTCTGTTCAGTTGGCGTCAGAGGGGTATCGAGGTTGTTGGGCGAACGCGCTGGCTGCGCGTCCCCTATCGAAACACACGCCAAATTTTCGAAGCCGCTTTCTCGCTGATTGTTGCCAACCCGCTGGCCCGTAAGATGATGGAAGAGAGCGAAGATTTCATCCTGCCAGACCTTGAGAATGACCACCTGCGCGATGGCGAGCTACCGCAGGTATATCATTTTAAAAACACGGTCGACGAGAAGGAATTCATCCAGGGTAAGGTTGCCGATTTGATCAAGAGCGGGTTGTTGCCAAGCGAGATTGCCATTATGCACACTCAAAAGCATGTCATCCACAGTTACCATGATGCGGCCCAGAAAGGAATCCTGGTGGACGACCTGCGCCGGCGCACCGGGATGGAATTCCCGGCGGTGATCATCCCGCGCGTTCAGGATCTGGTGGATCGCGATACCCAATACAATTGGGAGGACGACCAGGCACGCCAGCAATTGACCTTTTACATGGCGATGACGCGCGCCCGGGACCATTTGTATTTGCTGTACGAACAGAAATGGCCCAAGCCTTTCGAGCCGATTCAATCGAAGGTTGTTTGGCATGTAAATTAAATATCAGACACCTCCAATCACGAAAATATGCCAAGATTAATTCAACGAGCCGTTTAGGTAATCAAATCTACTTCTCAAGCAGTTGAAGTTTGGGATGATTGGAGAGAGCGCTTCATTCCCTAGTTCGTTCAGAAAGCGAGTTGGAACCATGATCGAAAGACTGATTGAAGAGTTGAATGAAGAACAGCAACTCATCGTCAAACATCTTGAAGGTCCTATTCTTGTTGTGGCTCCGGTTGGAACCGGAAAAACCCGTGTTCTGGCTGAACGTGTGGTTAACGCGGTACATCATGGTCTTCCGGCAGAAAAGATTCTTTGCCTGACCTTTACAAATCGGGCGGCGCAGGAAATGCGCGATCGACTGGCCAACTATTCCTATGATGCCGCTCGCCGGGCAACCATCAAGACATTTCACGCGTTATGCACCTTTATGCTGCAAGTAGAAGCACGAGAAGTTGGCTTGCCAGCCGATTTTGTGATCTACGATGATGTAGACAGTCTAGAGTTGGTCAAGGAAATTTTCGTTATTAAGAAAGACAAAGACGCTAAAGATATACTCTGGAAAATATCAGACTGTAAAATTAATGCACGCGGAAAAGAGTTAAGCCTGAACTGCCCAGCAGATTATATTTATCGCTCATTTGGCAGCAAGTCGGCAGCTCTTGCTGGGCGGTACCAAGAGATTCTGCGCCAACGGCATGCGCTGGATTTTTCGGATCTAATCTACTTCACGAGGGCTATGTTGGTTGAAAGACCTGATATTCTGGCCAGATGGGAGCAGCGCTATGATTTCATCCAGGTCGACGAGGTTCAGGATACTCAGATTTCAGAGTACGAGATTGTTCATTGTCTGGCCAAACGCAGCCGGAACATTGCCATGATTGGAGATGTGGATCAGACAATTTACGGCTGGCGCGGCTCAGAACCCGAGCGTGTTCTGGGACAATTTCGTGCAGATTTCGATCCGGTAGAGTATCCCTTACTCTACAACTATCGAGCTACCAGTGTCCTGTTAGGTGCGACCGATTCATTTGCAAAATCATTCGTTAATCGTTACACAAATATCGTTCCATCCCTGAAATGCGAAACGGGAGAACCAATTAAAGTACATCAGGCTGGCAGCTGTAAGGCAGAAGCTCGATGGATCGGGGATCAGATCCGAGTGCTTGCAAGAGGTAACCGAAATTTCGCATATAAGCGGATCGCAGTCTTGACTCGCACAAATCGACGGAGCATTGTAATCTCGGAAGTTTTACAGGAGATGGGTATCCCTCACCTGACCGTAGAACAGTATGAGTTTTTCCGGCGGCAGGAAGTAAAAGATGCCCTGGCGTATTTACGGTTGCTTCTGAATCCTCACGATACCAGCGCCATGCAGCGGGTGCTGTTGCGGCCAGGGCGGGGCATCGGTGAAACAACGATTTCAGCGCTTACAACAGAAGGCGAAACTTGTGGATTACGATTGACTGATCTCATTGATGCACGCACTTTTGCCAGCGGCGACCCTTATGGTGATTTGCTTGACTGCTACCAGAATGGTGAACTTGTAGTATTTGATCTCGAGACCACCGGCTTGTCCGTGGGAAAAGACGATGTTGTCGAGATTGCGGCAATTCTTCTATCAAACGGAAAGCTAGCGAGTGAATTTCAAACATACCTCCGTAACAGTGTTCCGGTTGGCGAATCCCAGAGAGTGCATGGTTACAGTGACGACTTTCTATCAAGAAATGGGCAGGAGCCGAGGCAGGCTTTGCACGAATTTCTAGAATTAACAGATGGCCAACTCTATGTAGGCCACAATGTCGGTTATGATATCAAAATGCTTACCAGCCACGCACGCCGGTTAGGATTAGAAGTAGCGCAATTGAAATGGGCGGACACCTGGAATATTGCCAATCGTCTTATCTCGACTCAAAGTTATCGATTAGATGCTCTGGTAAATTTGCTTGGTCTTCCTAACCGCCCTACTCACCAGGCGATGGATGATGTGCGTGCTACAGTAGATCTACTGGCATTTCTCGTCCCAAGAATAAACTCTACTACCAACCAAAGGCGAGCGTTGGTCAACAAATATGGCAAAAACTTTATTCCCCTGGCGGAGCAATTCAGTAATTGGCAGCAGCTTATGATCCGGTTCAGGCCAGCTGAACTCCTAGTGAGCGTATTGGAGAGTTCGGGGTTGAAAAGATATTACGCTGGAGATGCGAAACGCATGGCTCATCTCGACCGGCTTATTAATATCTTTGAAGAAAACGATCAAGTGGACCAACACACCGAGACAGCTCTGCGCAGCCTGGTTGAATTTACAGCGCTGGCTAAGAATGTAGATTATCTGTCTGAAAACGATAACCAGGCTCCAGTTATCACGGTCCATCAAGCCAAGGGACTTGAATTTGACACAGTCTTCATTGCCGGCGCAGTCGAAGGTGAAATGCCGGACAATCGAAATACCGAGGATGAGAGATTACTTGAGGAACAGCATGTTTTTTACGTGGCGATGACACGGGCAATGAAACGGCTGTATATTTCTGGGCATTGCTACGATGAATGGGGGCGTAGCTGTAATCTCAGCCGATTTATCAGAGCGATCGAAAAGCAGTACCTGAGCTATCAATAATCTGTAAGGAGTAATTTATGCCCAAAATCGACATCACCCGCACCGAACTGGTTTGGCCTGGAAAATACGACGAAGACGGCAACCTGGCGCCGCCGCGCCGGGTGAGCCTGCCGTTTCAGGTGATCGAGCGCGTCAACGAAACCCGCGCCACCCGCCAGCAGCGGGAGGAAGAAAAGCAAGGGCATGTGGCCACCCTGTTCGATTACTGGCAAGAAGAAAAGGCGCAGCCCACAGATACAGGCGATGGCTGGCGCAATAAGCTGATTTGGGGCGACAATCTTTACGTAATGGGATCATTGTTGGAGAAATATAATGGAAAAATTGATTTGATCTATATTGACCCGCCATTTGCTACAGGTGTTGATTTCTCATATACTGCAAAAGTTGGTGATGAAGAAATATTGAAAGAGCAATCTGTGATCGAGGAAAAAGCATATAGGGATACATGGGGTAAAGGCCTCGATTCATATATTCAGATGATGTATTCTCGTCTTTTTTTGATGCGAGACTTGCTATCGGACACAGGAAGTATCTTTGTCCACGTCGATTGGCATGTAAACAGTCTTCTAAGGTTGGTTTTAGATGATATTTTCGGTAGAGAAAACATGGTAAATGAGATTGTTTGGCATTATCGGCGCTGGACAGGCTCTGCAAAGAACTTTCTAAATATGCACGATACAATATATTTTTACTCAAAGAGTCCAAATTATGTCTTTAATGAGCAATGGATACCTTACACAGAAAGATCACTCCTAAGCTTATTTTTCGCACTTTACCAATTGAATAGAGAGACCGAAATGAACCTAACCAGGGCCGCAAATCACAGCTGAAGC
>Ga0172375_10010629_pt1 | contig 11897 bp, 8 predicted proteins | sample LakKiv1m_FD_114537 | JGI IMG/M metagenome (GOLD analysis project Ga0172375, IMG submission 114537) | Freshwater microbial communities from Kabuno Bay, South-Kivu, Congo - kab_092012_11.1m | ecosystem: Environmental > Aquatic > Freshwater > Lake | place: Democratic Republic of the Congo... | reverse complement strand
GCAAAATAAAAAGTGAAAAACGAATTTTTTATGTCATTATATCCAGATACGTCTACAGGAAGACTCTGTGGTTTACCTGTTTTTACCAAATGCTTTACATTTGCCGACATTTTAAATTATCGAGAATTAGATATAAACCCTAATCTTCGAATAGGAATTGGGACGACAAAGGAGAAAAATGTTGGAAAAGTCAACCTGCTTTTTGATAGAAATATTGCATTTGATAAATCGCTTTTTGATTATTTTTCTAAAATGACAGGACAAAACTATACTCAAGATGCTTTGGATTCTTTATTTGACGTGACTGGTTTTAAGGAAATAATTCCTTTTTTAGATATTAATGAAGAACGTATTAACTTTTCTGATTTACTAAAAATTCCTAATAATTTTTTTGTGACAATGAACCCCGAAAACATTACATTCTTAGGCAGAAAACTTAACGAAAATCAAGAACTAATAAATTTTTCAAAACAGAGCCGTAGTATAGGCTATAGACTAGAAGTATTTCTTACATATCTTAGAAACTTTATAGGCGAAACAAATGCGCGATTAAACTATTGTTTAGAACTAAAATACCCTAACCTGTATTCGTTAAACGAACATTTAATTCTTTTAACAGCAAGAAATGAAATCAATGATGAAACAATAGCTGAAGTTGTCAAGCCTTTCTTAAAAGTGGAAATGATTTAAGATTTAATATTGAGACTAATAGGTGATTAGTATATAATTGCATTTACGGAGTTATTTATTATTTTAGGAATCATAGCTCAATTGGTTAGAGCGCTTCCCTGTCACGGAAGAGGTTGCGGGTCCGAGTCCCGTTGGTTCCGCACATTAAAATCCTTCTTTTTAGGGCCGAAGCTTGCTCTTGCGAGTCCAAGAAGTCCTACAGAATAAATAAAATCCCTCAACATAAAATCTACTGGACCTATTTCTAAAAAGGAATTAGTTTTTTTTAAATCGATATAGAAATACCCATTGCTACCATTTAACATATCATATAAGGATAAAGGTTTTAAAACTTCTCCATTTCGATTAACTCTTCCGTGTTGAGTAATATTCTTATAGGCAAATTTTAATATTCCTTCGTAGTAAGGAAAAATATCTGTTAAAATATGACAAATTCCTTCTTTACGAAGTCCATGATTTAAAAAACGAAAGAGAGGAGGCAATTCGTCAACCAGTGTACCGCTTGATTCAGGATAAGTAATTCTTATTTCGTCAAATAAATTTTCTTCCGGTATAATCGAATAAGTTGTTCCTTTGGCAAGAAAAATTCTTTGTCTTATATCGTTGATCGTTTTTCTATATTTATTATATTCGTCATTTATTTGATTTTTTTTATAGTCATAAGATAATGCCTGAGCAATTGCAGTGTAATCATCCTGAAGTGTAGGATCTTCAGTAAAAAATTTCCAATCAATTCCCCCTTTTTCAAATTGTTGATAAATTTTTCCAGCAAACCTCTGTGCATGAGGATCAAGAACTATGACTGCAGTATTAGAATGCGAATTGGCCACCTTCAACGCTTCGAGTCCAGTTCCATCACCGATGAGACACATTGCAGATTTGAAAATCTGACTCCCAATATGAATACCATCTTTTTCTCTTGAAATAGGAATACCTAAATTAGTAGAAAAAGAATGTTCATTTATATTACGAAAAGTTTCAATCATGGCTAATTATAGTATATTATAGGCTATTTTTCAACTTTATTACTACTTTTCAATTTCCTTTTTATTTTTGTTGTATAATAATAATATTAATAGTTTATTAATATTCATATGAGTCCAACTTTATTGATTATTGCATTTGCGGTAATACTCATCATCTATTTTGTGGCTACGTACAATGGTTTTATTGTTTTAAAAACCCGTATTCAAGAAGCTCTTTCCGGTATTGACGTACAACTGAAAAGACGTGCCGACCTGATTCCTAATTTAGTGGAAACAGTCAAAGGCTACGCCAAACATGAAAAAGAGGTTTTTGAAAATGTCACTAAAGCACGTTCAGCATTAGTTTCTGCAAAAAGCCTTAAAGACAAAGCAGAAGCCAATAATGAGTTAACCGGAGCTTTAAAAAACCTTTTTGCGGTTGCCGAAGCTTATCCTCAATTGCAAGCCAGTCAGAATTTTCAGGATTTACAAAAACAGCTTGAGGATACAGAAGACAAAGTCGCTTATTCGCGCCAGTTTTACAACAGCAATGTCCTGGATTTTAATACCAAAGCTCAAACATTTCCCAACAATGTAATTGCCTCCATGTTTGGCTTTAAGGAATTCGAATTTTTTCAGGCAACAGAAGACGAAAAGAAAAAGGTTGATGTCAAGTTCTAAAAATGTCAATTTATTCTCAAATCAATAAAAACCGGTGGCGGACCTATTTAATTTTTTGCATATTTATTCTTTTAACCTGCGGTTTTTTTTACCTTATTGGAAAAACTGTTGATTCTGCCAGCGCTTATTTAACTCTTGGAATTATTTTTTCAGTTGCGTCTTCATTTGGCAGTTATTTTTTTGCCGATAAAATTGTGCTTTTTTCCACCGGCGCTTTTCCTGCTGATAAAAAGAGGTTTTTTGATTTTTATACGGTAACCGAAAATTTAAGTATTGCTGCCGGCTTGCCAATGCCAAAACTTTATGTCATTGACGATTCTGCACCTAATGCTTTTGCCACTGGCCGCGATCCAAAACATGCTGTTGTTTGTGCTACGACCGGTTTACTTTCAAAGCTCAGCCGAGCGGAAATAGAAGGAGTAGTTGCCCACGAACTTTCCCATGTCAAAAATTATGACATTTTACTGATGTCAGTAGTTTCTGTTTTAGTGGGAACAATTGCGTTGGCTTCCGACTGGATGATGCGCGGATTTTTATGGGGAGGATTTGGAAAAAGGGACCGTGATAATGACCAAAATAATAACCCGCTCATGCTTATTCTGGCAATTTTAGCTTTAATTATTGCGCCGCTAGTTGCTATGTTAATTCAAATGGCAATTTCCCGTAAACGTGAGTTTTTAGCTGATGCTAATGGCGCATTGTTAACTCGTTACCCCGAAGGACTGGCAAGAGCGCTGGAAAAAATCGCTAGTGATCACGACCAATTACAAACTGCATCTAACGCAACCGCGCATTTATTTATCAGTAGTCCTTTTAAAGAAAAAAATTCTTTCAACTGGTTAACAAATCTTTTTAGTACACATCCGCCAATTAAGGAAAGAGTTAAAATTTTAAGAAGTATGTAATTTATGTGTGGGATAGCTGGATATTACGGTTTAAATGATGAAAATCTGTTGGCAATTTTTTCCCAAGCCATGTTACATCGTGGTCCTGACGGTGAAGGGAAATTTGTGGATGATAATTTAGGACTACTTAACCGACGTTTGGCAATTATTGATTTAAAAAGCGGTGATCAACCGATTTATAACGAAGACAAATCAATTGTGGTTGTTTACAACGGCGAAATTTACAACTATCAAGAGCTACGATTAGAATTGAAAAAAAAAGGCCATGTTTTTAAAACCAATTCTGATACCGAGGTAATAGTTCACGGTTACGAACAGTGGGGAGAAATGGCTTTTGATCGCTATAACGGTATGTTCGGCATTGCCCTTTATGATATTAGGAAGAAAAAACTTATTTTAGCTAGAGATCATTTTGGAATAAAACCACTATATTTTTCTTTAGTTGGCAAAAAAATAAGCTTAATATTTGCCTCTGAAATAAAACCTCTTTTGAAAAGCGGTTTGATAAAAACGGAGCCAAACGATAAAGTAATTTACCGGTATTTGAAATACCGCGTGCATGACGACAGCAAAGAAACTTTTTTTAAGGGAATTTACAAACTGCTGCCGGGTGAAATGGCAATAATCGAAAATCATCAGATTAATTTTAAAAAATTCAGTAATTTAAGCGAGGATTTACTAAAAATAAAAATTGAAGAAAAATCAGTAGGTGAATTTAAAAAGGAATTAATTCAGGCAATTAAATATCGTTTGATTGCTGATGTGCCAGTGGGAACGTGTCTTTCCGGCGGACTTGATTCTTCGACTGTGGTTGCTGTAGTCAATCAACTGCGAAAAGGAAAATCCCAGGAAACGTTTTCTGCAGTTTTTCCCGGGTCAAATAATGATGAAGAAAAATACGTGGACGCAGTGACTAAGAAAACTAAAAACGTGAAAATCCACAAAGTTTTTCCAAAATCTGAGGATTTTGTTAAGGATTTAGAGGATTTTATCAGGACTCAGGAAGAGCCGACTATTTCTTCTGGACCTTATGCGCAATACCAGGTAATGCGAGAAGCTCACAAATACATAAAAGTTTTACTTGACGGTCAAGGATCAGATGAAATGTTGGCTGGATATTTGCCTTATTATTTTGTTTACCTCAACCAACTTAAAAGTGAAAAAAAATACACAGTTTTAATCAAAGAAATATTTTCTGCAAAAGACATTCTAACTAAATATTTTTGGATTAAATTTTTGGAAAAAGTTGGAATTAACAAACAAATTTCCGTCAACAATTTATTAAAACCTGAATTTCTTAAAGAATATCAAGCAGAAAAATTTAAAACTACGAATAATCACCTCAAAGCTCGTTTATTGGAAGATGTTTTTAAAAACAGTTTACCTTCATTACTGCGTTATGAAGATAAAAATGCCATGCGTTTTTCCATTGAAGGACGCGTGCCATTTTTGGATTTTAATTTAATTAAAACTATTTTTAGCCAGCCAGATAAAGCAGTTATTGAAAACGGATGGAACAAAAACATTTTAAGAAAAGCAGTAAAGGATTTATTGCCAGAATCGATCGTCGAACGTCGTAATAAAATCGGTTTTACCACACCGGAACAGGAATGGTTTTTAAGACTGAAAAACCGTTTTTATACCGTGTTCATGAGTGAATCATTTAAAAACCGCAAATATTTTAACCAGAAAGAAGTAATTAACGCTTTGCAAATGTTTATTGAAGCAAAAACTGATGACTCGATGCTTTTCTGGAGAATGTTCAATTTAGAGCTTTGGCTAAGAGAATTTATCCCCACTTCGTCCTTCGAATCGGTGAATTTAACGAAGGATGAACTCAAAGGTAAAAAAGTCGAGATTGAGATTTACGGAAAAAAATATTTGCGCTATCCCATAAAAACAGAATTAGTAAAAAAAGGCGATAAAATCAACCAATTTATTTCTAAATATCTTGTCCAATCGATTAATCGATTGGACATTAAAAAATCTTTTTTTGTGGTGGTATCGGAAAAGATTGTGGCGATTTCTCAAGGAAGATCGTATTTTCTTTGGGAAATTAAGCCAAGCTTTTTTGCTAAAACACTTTCCGGTTTTGTAAAAAAAACTCCTTACGGAATTGGCTTAGGAAGTCCTTGGACGATGCAGCTAGCAATTCAGGAGGTAGGTCTGGCCAGAATTTTATTGGCATCGGTTGTCTCAGTTGTCACAAAACCTTTTGGAGCAAAAGGAGTTTTTTACAAAATTGTTGGACCGGAAGTTGCCGCAATTGACGGTCCGACAGAATACTCGGTTTACCCGGCCAATGTTTCAGCTAAACTGGCGCCAAAAGATCCGCAAAAAGTCTGCGAACAGTTAAAAAAATATCTATCTTCAAAGCTGGAAAAAAAACACTTGGATAAATTTATGGGAGCTGTTATCATAGATGCCAATGATCTTGGCCGCAACGTGATGGGTAACTCAACTGATCTAGACAATGGCTTAATTGAAGAAATTTTTAGGGATAACCCAATGGGTCAAGCCAACGAACAAACCCCCATGACAATTGTTAATTTAGTTTAATTATTTTCGCTATAATTTACTTAATATGTCAAGGACACAAGCATTATCTAAAGACGAAATTTTGCATTTAGCAAAATTAGCAAAATTAAATTTGACTGACAAGGAAATTGAAAAATATCAAGCACAACTTGGCGAAACCATCGAATATGTCAAAAATTTGGACGAACTAAATACGGAAAAAGCTCTACCAACAAACTCTGTTGTTGACCTTAAAAACATCACTTTTTCTGATGGAGATAAAAATGAAAGAAATCTTAAAATAGATAAACTGTTTCAAGTTGACCGGATGATGTAAGCATGTTATTGGGAAAATCATTATTACAGCTAAAAAAATTAGTCGCTGAAAAAAAAGTTTCTTATAAAGAAATAAATGATTTTTTTTTAAAGCGAATTCAAAAATATAACTCTCAACTCAATGCTTTTTTAACTGTTAGCAAAAATCAGGAAACAGGATTGCCAATCGCCATTAAAGATAATTTTTGCGTTAAGGGTTTGCGCACTACTGCTTCAGCCAAAGTATTAAATGATTTTATTCCGAATTACGAATCAACTGTAACTACCAGACTTAAAAAAAACGGCTTTAATTTTTTAGGAAAAACCAATATGGATGCCTGGGCACATGGTTCATCAACTGAAACATCAGACTATGGTCCGACAAAAAATCCCTGGGATCTTTCACGTTCTCCCGGAGGATCATCAGGAGGAACAGCTGCAGCAGTCAGCGCCTATTTAGCTCCAGCAGGTATCGGTTCAGAGACAGCCGGATCAGTCCGTCAACCTGCAGCTTGGAGTGGAATTGTCGGACTAAAACCAACTTTTGGTCGTGTTTCTCGTTACGGAGTGATTGCCATGGGATCATCTTTTGACTGTCCCGGACCAATGACTATCAACGTTGAGGACGCGGCTTTTCTACTAAAACAAATTGCCGGTAAAGACCAATTCGACGCTACTTCTTCACCTCAACCGGTTGTCGATTACCAAAACCTCATGAAAAAAACACGCAAATTCACGATAGGCATTTCCGAAGACTATTTTACCAATCTTGAAAAAGGACTGGAAAAGAAAATTCAAGAATCAATTGAGATTTTCCAAAAAATGGGCCATACGGTCAAAAAGGTTAAGCTTTTATCCCCAAAATATTCCATTTCCGTTTACACGATTTTACAAAGAGCGGAGGTTTCCTCAAATTTAGCCCGTTATGACGGCATACGTTACGGCAATGACCGAACTCATTTTGGCGCTGAGGCCAAACGCCGAATTATGCTTGGTACTTACGTTTTATCCTACGGATATTACGATGCTTTTTACAAAAAAGCTCAAAAAGTAAGAACCTTAATTATTGAAAATTTTAAGGAAGTCTTTAAAGAAGTCGATGTGATATTAACTCCGACAACTCCTGTTGCCGCGCTTAAACTAGGTGAGTTTGAAAAATATCCTTTTTTTGGGGAAATGATGGATGTTTTAAATGAGCCAGCGGCAATTGCCGGAATTCCAGCAATTAATATTCCAGTTGGATTGGACGATAATAGTTTGCCTGTTGGACTTTCAATCATGGGAAATTATTTTGACGAAGCTTCAATTTTAAATTTAGCTTATCAGTTTGAAAATGAAACCGATTTTTTTGGAGTAATTAAAAAAGGCATTAGTAACTATGGAAAATAAATATCAACCGGTAATTGGTTTGGAAATCCACGTTGAGTTAAAAACAAAATCAAAAATGTTTTGTCAATGTAGCGCCGATTATTTTGGCCAAAAACCTAATCTCCACGTTTGTCCAGTTTGTTTAGGTCTGCCAGGCGCTTTACCAGTCCCTAATGAAAAAGCCATTAGTTGGATGCAAAAAATTGGCGCCGCGCTTGATTGCGAGTTAACTAAGGATTCTAAATTTGACCGCAAACATTATAATTATCCTGACCTTCCTAAGGGTTACCAGATTAGCCAGTATGAAGAGCCGTTTGCCATTAACGGGAAAATTAAAATAAAAAATAAACAATTCCGGATTCGACGCGTGCATATGGAGGAAGACACGGCTAAATTGATTCATGAAGATAAAGGAACTTTAATTGATTTTAACCGGTCAGGAGTGCCGTTGGTGGAAATCGTGACCGAACCGGATTTTAATAATGCCGAAGACGTAAAAGCGTTTTTGGAAGAACTACAGGTGATTATCAGGTATTTAGATGTTTCTGATGCTGATATGGAAAAAGGCAGTATGAGGTTAGAACCAAATATTTCTGCCATGAAAATTGGTTTAGGAACATTACCTCCCTATAAAGTAGAAGTAAAAAATATTAATTCTTTTCGCTTCGTCAAACAGGCAATTGAATATGAAATAAAAAGACAGGTTGAACTTTTGGAAAAAGGCGAAACGCCTATTCAGGAAACGCGTGGTTGGGATGATAAAAAAAATAAAACCTTTTCCCAGCGTACTAAAGAAGAAGCACAGGATTATCGCTATTTTCCCGAACCAGATATTCCTCCTTTTACTTTTGAAAAAAAATATTTGTATGAAATTAAAAAAAATCTTCCTGAATTACCTCAGCAAAAAGTCGATCGGTACATAAAGGATTTTAAAATCAAGGAAGCTGATGCTTTTGTAATAACCAGAAATATAAAAACCGCCGCCTATTTTGAAACAGTAGTTTTGAAAAACAAAAACTACCAACAAGTTGCCAATTTAATAATTAACAAAAAAATTAGTACTGATTTATCTCCAATTGAGTTTGCAAAAAAAACTGACGAGTTATTAGCTACAAAAACAACAGATATGCAGGCGCTTAATAAGGCAATTGACAATGCAATAAAAAATAATTTCCAGGTTGTCAACGATTATAAAAAAGGAAAAACCAATGCAATTATGTTTTTAGTGGGACAGGTAATGCGCGAATTAAAAGGCAATGCCGAGGCAAAAGTGGTTATCGATAGTTTAAAAAAAATAATCGGTTAAAAAGTTAACAAGTTAAAAGGTTATGTCATTCATTCACCTTCATAATCATACAGAATATTCTTTACTAGATGGCATGTGCAAGATTGATAATCTCATTGCCAAAGCCAAAGATTATGGCATGAATGCTGTCGCCATCACTGATCATGGTGCATTATACGGAGCTTTTAAGTTTTTTCTTAAATGCAAAGAGGCCGGAATTAAACCAATTATTGGCGTAGAAGTTTATAAAGCGCGTAAGTCCCGTTTTGATAAACAACCTGGTGTTGAAAGAGATCAGAATCATTTAGTGTTGTTGGCAAAAAATCTGCAAGGTTATCAAAATCTTTTGAAGATAGTTACTGCGGCAAATTTAGAAGGTTTTTATTATAAACCCCGTGTTGATTTTGAGATTTTGGAAAAATACCGTGAAGGCGTGGTTGCTCTTTCCGGTTGTTTGGCTGGTGAAATTTCCTCCTTAATTTTGGAAAATTCCGTTTCCGAGGCGGAAAAGGTTTTACAAAAATATGTAAAAATTTTTGGAAAAGATTTTTATCTGGAATTGCAACGCCACCCGCAAGTGACAGAGTTGGAATCAGTCAATCAACAGCTAATTAAATTTTCCCGTAAATACGGCGTGCCAGTAGTGGCTACCAATGACTGTCATTATTTAGAAAAAGAAGAAGCTTATGCACAGGAAGTATTGCTTTGCATCCAGACCCAACGAACAATTTTGGAAAAAAACCGGCCCGTATCAATGATTGATGTTCCAGATTATTATTTTAAATCTCCGGCGGAAATGAAAGGCAGTTTCCTGGATATTCCAGAAGCCATTGAAAATACAGTAAAAATCGCCAATGAATGTAATGTGGAAATTCCCTATGGAAAATGTATTCTGCCAATTTACGAAGTCCCTAAAGGAAAAACCGGAGAACAATATTTGCGTGAGCTTACTTACGCACGTATGAAGCGTGCTGACAAATATCCGGAAGATATTTTAAAAAAACGCTTGGATTACGAGCTTGACATTATAATTAACAAAGGATTTGCTTCTTATTTTCTAATCGTTCAGGATTTTGTCAACTGGGCCAAGTCCCAGGAAATCGGAGTTGGGCCAGGAAGAGGATCTTGTGCCGGTTCTTTAGTGGCCTATGTTTTAGGAATTTCCGATATTAATCCTCTCGATTATAGTTTGCCTTTTGAAAGATTCCTAAACCCGGAAAGGCCAACGCCGCCGGATATTGATACGGATTTTGCTGATGTCAGGCGCGATGAGGTTTTAAAATATGTTACCCAAAAATACGGAGAGGAAAAAGTGGCTCAAATTATTACTTTTGGAAAAATGGAAGCGCGCTTAGCAGTTCGCGACGTGGCTCGCGCTCTGGGAATGTCTTATTCTCAAGGAGATCGTATTGCCAAAATGATTCCTCAAGGAAAACAGGGTTTTAATATGACCATTGCTCAGGCGCTAGAAGAATCTGCCCAACTAAAATTTGCCTATCAAACAGAAACTGATACTAAAAAAATTCTTGAAGTCGCCCAAAAAATTGAAGGACTTCCTCGTCATTCTTCCGTGCATGCTGCCGGAGTTGTTATTGGAGACAAAGATTTAAGCGAGTATGTGCCCATTCAAAGAGATACTAAGGAAGGAAAGATTATTACTCAGTATGATATGTACAGTCTTGACTTAAACTCGGTTTCCGGAGGAAAAGCCATTGGACTGATGAAAATGGACTTTTTGGGACTACGCAATTTAACTATTTTGGAAAATGCTTTGAGTTATATTCACAAAACTACAGGAAAAAAAATTGATATTCATCATGTACCACTTGATGATAAAAAAACTTACGCACTAGTTTCTCGAGGCGAAACCATCGGAGTTTTTCAGCTTGAGTCACCGGGAATGAGACGACTCGCCAAAGACCTTCAGCCAAATAAAATTAGTGATATTACCGCTATGGTCGCTCTTTATCGTCCAGGACCCATGGATCTGATTCCGACTTTTATTGAAAATAAAAAAAGTTCAAAAAAAGTCAAATATCTGCATCCGGATTTAAAGCCAATTCTTGAGGAAACTTACGGAATTTTAGTTTATCAGGAACAGGTAATGGAAATTGCCCACAGCATCGCCGGCTATAAAATGAGCGAGGCAGACAATCTAAGAATGGCCATGGGAAAAAAGAAAAAAGCTTTAATTGAAAAGGAAAAAATTAAATTTATCGACGGCTGCTTAAAAAATAAATACTCACATCATTTTGCCGAAACCACTTTTAATTTTATGGAGAAGTTTGCCGCCTACGGATTTAATAAACCTCATTCCGCCTCCTACGGCTTGATTGCTTACTGGACAGCTTACATGAAAGCCAATTATCCGGTAGAGTTTATGACCGCTTTATTAACTGCGGAGCTTCAAGGTGTTGCTGGGCCTATGCGAGAAATTAAAATGGCACAGGCAATTGAAGAATGTAAACGCATGGAAATTTCGGTTTTGCCACCTGATATCAATAAATCAATTCATAACTTTGCCATTGAGGGAAATGCAATTCGTTTTGGTTTATCGGCGATTAAAAATGTAGGATCGGCCGCAATCGAATCAATTCTCGAGGCGCGTGATAAAAAAGCTTTTCACGGTTTTAAAGACTTTCTTTACCGCGTTGATTTGCGCAGAGTCAATAAAAAAACTGTTGAAAGTTTAATTAAAGCCGGTGCTTTTACCGAATATGGCAATAAAGCGACTTTAATGATTAATTATCCAGTTGCCGTTAAGGAAATTGCAGATTTAAAAGAAGAGTCGGATAAAGGGCAATTTGGTTTATTTTCCCAAGACGTGGATTTAGGAAAAATAAAAGACAGCTTTAAGGAAATTCTCGAACTTTCCGAGGATGAATTATTTGCCATGGAAAGAGAAGTAATTGGTTTTTTGATCAACAAAAATCCACTAACTAATTATCAGAATATTATTACTAAAAAAGCCACAAAAAAAATCGGTGAAATTAATAATGAGGACACGGGAAAAATGCTTATTCTTGCCGGTATTATCAGTGGCAGAAAAGTAATTAAAACCAAAAAGGATAACTCGGAAATGGCTTTTATTACTGTCTATGATGAAACCGGATCCATCGAAGTGATTGCCTTTCCCAGGACTTATGCCAAACTAAGATCGGTTTTAGCTAT
>Ga0172375_10010627_pt1 | contig 11900 bp, 12 predicted proteins | sample LakKiv1m_FD_114537 | JGI IMG/M metagenome (GOLD analysis project Ga0172375, IMG submission 114537) | Freshwater microbial communities from Kabuno Bay, South-Kivu, Congo - kab_092012_11.1m | ecosystem: Environmental > Aquatic > Freshwater > Lake | place: Democratic Republic of the Congo... | reverse complement strand
ACTCGAACATCGTCACATTCATGTGCGGAGTCCGAATGAGAATGGGCATCTCGAACGGTTCAATCGCACGATACAAGAGGAGTGTCTTCGGCGTATTCCGAGGTCACTCCGTAGCTGGCAACATGAGATTCCTGAGTACCTCCGTTTCTACAATACGGAACGTCCACACAAGGGACTTCAGATGAGAACTCCACAGGAAGTGTTGCGAAGCTATTGATTAGAAAACGTGGGATTTTTCAAGGGGTTGTATTTGAAGTGTGATGTGCTACCCTCGAAAATGAAGGCGCTTTCACAAAGCGCGAGATGAGCAGAGGAGGTATGTATGCGACTCGACTGGAAAGGGCGAGGATTAATTTTTGGAATGTGGCCTAGCGCCAACGAATACACACGCATTCGACAGGCGTCACACGAGGTAGAGCAGTGGTACAGCGATCTCATGCAGTATCACAATGCACTTCGCGCCTACAGCGCTGATGATGGCCGCTTTCCTGAGTTGGCCGACTGCGTTGTTCGTTTTTGGATGCGTTGGCACGCGCTCGAGCATGGAGAGCCATCTTGTGAGCATGTGCAGTCGTGGAGATCACGAGAGCGTGACCTTCGCATAGAGATGATTCGTTTTCTCGCGAGCCGTCTCGGAGTCGATATCTTGTTCGAAATGAACCGTCTCGTGCTCAAGGCATCGCTTCCCCTGTTTGGAGTGCTCGGCGAAGACATTGCACGCGCAGACGCGGCATACAAACAGTTCATGTATCGAGAGCAGTGGTGGTGGCCGTACGAGCTTCCTCCGCCCAAGGGTTGTCGCATCATTCAGCCTCCTGACTGGAGCATGGTGCCCAATATCCCAACCGCATAGCAAATCCCCTCCGGCAAAAGTCGGAGGGATTTTTTGTATGAGCCCTCCTCCGCAGAGCTTCAGAAGGGCACACCCTCCTTCACGCGTCGTGTTTCGAGGGGTATACATTCCACACGTTCGTTCTATCTTCTCTCTTCTCTCTTCTCTATAATATAATCATGTCCTTTCTTTCACAGTTGAATGTTCGCGCACAGTGCGAAAGGTATCGTGTTTCAATCTGGGCCTGCCCACAGTTCCTTTTTATTTTAATGGGGGCACTCACCATGATTGCCATTATTTCGACCGCAACGCTCGCCGAGCGGTATGCGGGGGACCCCATGATTACCATCGGAGGGGCATCAATTGTTGCGGTGCTCTTCCTTATTATAGGGCACACCGTGGTGCTTTCGTTTGACCGCCTTGCGTTGGCGGCAAAAACGCAGGCCGAGTTCGTGAGCGTGATCAGCCATCAGCTGCGCACCCCTCTTTCGGCGGTACGGTGGCAGCTCGACGTGATGGCGGAACGCCTCAAGAAAGGAAATACCGATGTGCAGGGGGTTCTCGCAACCGTGCAAGACGAAAATAACCGCGTTATTCGGCTCGTATCCGCCCTACTTGAGGTCAACCGTATCGAAGAAAAGCGTCTGGGCATTCACCTTGAGCGTATTGCGCTTTGGGACTTAGCAAGCAAAACAGTGGAATATTACCGTACGTTTGCCGACACGCTTCGGCTCGAAATTCGTCTTGAGCGCGAGGCAGAACAAGCATACTGGGTGAACGCCGACGAAGGAAAGATGCGCTGGATACTCGAAAACCTTATCGACAACGCGATTCGCTACTCCGACAAGGGGGGGCGCATCACTATGCGATTGTCGCATGAAAAAAAGTTTGTGAAGTTCAGTATTGAAGACCAGGGCATCGGTATACCCGTCGAAGATCAGCGCCAGCTCTTTAAGAAGTTTTATCGTGCACAAAACGCGCAACAGGTTCAAACCGAAGGATCGGGGCTCGGGCTCTTTATTGTAAAGTCATTTGTCGAAATTATAGGGGGCACGCTCCATTTTGAGAGTGAGGAGGGGGTAGGAACAACATTTTGGTTCTTTTTGCCTTCGGTGGAATAGCGCGCTGGCACAGCCAGCGCAGGATGTATGATGTAAGAGCTTGTATTCGTATTGTCTTCGTAACTCTTAACTCATACGTCTTAACCCCCGAGATCACCCAAAAGTATGCACCTCCATTCTGTGACGCCCGTTTCGTGCTTCGTGTATAATGAAGCTATCTTTATTCTTATTCCGTAAAAAACCGTTATGGCAAAGATTCTCGTGGTTGAAGACGAAGCAGTATTACAAAAGGCGCTTGCCGATATGTTGGGGGACGCCGCGTTTGAAGTCGCACAAGCTATTGATGGCGAGCAAGCAGTTGAGATGGCACACAGTGCAAAGCCTGATTTGATTTTGCTTGACCTTGTACTCCCCAAAAAACACGGGCTCGAAGTACTTCAGGCCCTCAAAGAAGACGATGCAACAAAAATGATTCCCGTTATTATTTTGACGAACCTCGAAGACAAAGATGACATTTCTCGGGCGCTTGAGCTCGGAGCGAAAGGGTACTTGGTCAAAGCGAACTACGACATGAAAGAAGTTATCGCAAAAGTCCAAGAAGCAATTGCCCATGCAGGTTAGTCGTGACCAACTCCGCAGTTTTTTGGCAGATGCAGGCCTTGTTACCGGTGTCGATTTTGATGCACTCGAGCAACAGGCGCAAGCAACAGGAAAAAGTGTTGAAGATGTCATTGTAAACACCGGAAAAGTCCCCGCAACTGAGTTTGCGAAACTCCAGGCGCATATTTTGGGCATTCCGTTTGTTGATCTCGAAAAAGAAAAAATCCCCTACGAAGTGTTGTCGCTTGTTCCCGAGCCCATCGCAAAACGAGAAAACGTTATTGCATATAAACGTACCGGCAACGACATGGAAGTTGCGATGCTCGACCCCGGTGACCTCGTCACACTTGAGTCACTTAAAAAAACAACAGGGCTGGTTATTAAACCGCGACTAACAACGAGCGCATCTATTACGAAGGCGCTCGAACAGTATCAAAAGTCACTGCAAGCAGAATTTGGCGACATCATTAAAAAAGAATCCGATGTTGTTGCGGGCGACTCGCCGCTCACCGTGTCTAAAGATGTTGTTGAGGCGGTATCAGGCGAGGATCTCAAAAAACTTGCGACCGACCTTCCTATTATTAAGATTGTCGATACGCTTTTGCGCCACGCTATTCTGCAAAAAGCGTCCGACATTCATATCGAACCGCAAGACAAAGAAATGGTCGTGCGTTATCGCATCGACGGACTGTTGCACGACGCCATGACACTCCCCAAGCAGGTTGCTGTAGGTATTATTGCGCGTATTAAGGTGCTTTCAAATTTACGACTCGACGAACACCGACTCCCGCAAGATGGACGTTTTGCAATCGAAACGAGTGGCTATAAAATTTCGTTTCGTGTTTCTATTCTTCCTGTGTTTGATGGCGAAAAGGCGGTCATGCGTCTTCTCCCCGAAAACACCGAAGGATTCAGTATTGAAGCGCTCGGATTTCATGGCGACGCACTTGAGCGCATGCATCGTGCGGTGAAAAAAACTATCGGCATGATTTTGGCAACTGGGCCCACCGGAAGCGGTAAAACGACGACGCTGTATACACTACTCGACGTACTCAACACTCCCGACGTCAACATCTCTACCATCGAAGATCCTATCGAATACCGCATGAAGCGCATTAATCAAACACAAGTGCGGCCCGACATTGGTTTTACGTTCGCAAACGGACTCCGGTCGCTTGTGCGTCAAGACCCCGACATCTTAATGGTTGGAGAAATTCGTGACGCCGAAACCGCGGGGCTTGCGATCAATGCCGCGCTTACCGGTCACCTCGTGCTTTCAACGCTCCACACCAACTCTGCCGCGGGTGCACTTCCGCGTTTAGTCGATATGGGTATGGAGCCGTTTCTTATTGTTTCGACAGTCGACACCATTATTGGGCAACGACTCGTACGACGCATCGCTGAGGGGGCCGGAGAAAAATATTTCCTCACAAAAGACGAAGTCGCTTCGATCGGAAAGGAGCTCGATCTTGAGCGCGTGCTCGAGCATCTCAAAACAGAAGGCATTGTTCCTAAATCAACAACGGTCGAAAAAATTCCATTTTACAAAACAAAACCCACACAAGATGCGCCCGACGGCTTTAGGGGGCGACTCGGTATTCACGAAGTACTCACCGTAAACGAGACTATCCGCGCTCTGGTGATGCAAAACGCAACCGCAAATACCATTGAGGCACAAGCAAAAAAAGAAGGCATGCTCTCTATGATCGAAGATGGTATTTTCAAAGCTGCACAGGGACTGACGACCATTGAAGAAGTACTGAGAGTGACGCTTGAATGATTCACCAGATCACAAGATCATGAAATCACTAGATCAACAGACGAGCGTGTCACGTAGCGTTCATGTTGATTATCGGAGAGCATTACGAAATCGTTGTGCAGATTTTGTGCATCAAGTATACCGTGTGACGAAAACCTTTCCTCGAGAGGAGCTATATAGCACCACTTCGCAATTGCGTCGAGCCGCACTCTCCATTCCTTTAAATTACTTTGAGGGATACGCGCGACAGCGAATAGCTGTTCAGCGTAATTTTCTTGAGATTGCATATGGATCTGCAAAAGAAACTGAGTTTCTCCTTGAATTTGTTCGTGACGAAGGCTATATAGCTCATGAGCAGGCGGACAAGCTACTTAAGGAAATTGATGAAATTGGGGCGATGCTATACAGCGAAATTCGCAAAATAAAGACTTCCGATGGAATATAAACAGCCACACATACCACTGATTGTCTTCGCGTGTTTTAATAGTGGTACGTTGTCGAGTTGATCTTGTGATCTGGTGATTTAATGATCTAGTGACATCAAGGTATGAAATATCAATACAAAGCCAAAAACTTCGCGGGCGAAGAAAAAGAGGAGATTGTCGATGTGATTGACATGAGTCAACTCGCCGCCGACCTCAAAAAAGACGGTTATATTTTGCTTGATGTTGAGCCGGTAGACGCGGGATCTGTCGCGGCAGGTGGAGGACTGCTTACTGCGCTCAAAAAAATAAACTTTGGCAATATTCAGCTTTTTAAGCGCGTAAAGCTCGACGAAAAAATGATTTTTAGCAGAAACCTCGCCGTCATGGTGGGCGCAGGTCTTTCGGTGTCACGCGCCATCGAAGCGCTCGCACACGGTACAAAAAACGAATACTTTAAAGAAGTTCAGCTCGACATTCTCGAGCAAGTTAAAAAAGGCACCACACTCAAAGAATGTTTTGCCTCGCATCCCGACGTATTTAACTCGCTCTATGTTGCTATGATCGAGGCGGGCGAGGAGTCGGGAAAGTTACAAGACTCACTCGACATTCTCGCCAAGCAAATGAAGACAGATTCAGAACTCATGAAGCGCGTGAAGGGCGCAATGACGTATCCGCTTGTGGTGCTCTCGGTGATGGTGCTCATTGGAATTGCGATGATGATCTACGTGGTTCCTATTTTGGTACAAACATTCGAGGAGCTTGAAGTAAAACTCCCTCCAACCACACAGCTTGTTGTGTATATTTCAAAAACCATGAGCACGTCGGGTCCGATTTTACTTGTCGTTATCGCTGCGCTCGTGTATGCAATTCGGAAAGCTTTTCAAACCACAAAGGGTAAGCGTATGCTCGACAAGGCGTTCGTCAAAGCTCCGGTCGTGAGCAATATCACAAAACAATTTAATACTGCGCGTGCTGCGCGCACATTGTCATCACTTCTTGAGTCCGGTGTGCCTATTAGTGAGGCGCTCGATATTACGAGTCGTGTTATCCAAAATCACCTTTTCGCGGATGTTTTTCTTGAGGCAAAAGATGTCATTCAAAAAGGAGAAAAACTCTCGGCGGTGTTTGCGAAATATCCTGAACTCTTTTCGTCACTACTCTCCGAAATGATGGCCGTGGGGGAGGAGACGGGCGCCACAGTAAAAATGCTTGGCGAGGTCGCCGCATTTTATGAGGGAGAAGTCGAAGCATCTACCAAAAACCTTTCTACAATTATTGAACCCCTCATGATGGTGGTCATTGGGTTTGCCGTGGGATTTTTCGCCGTTTCGATGATTCAGCCTCTCTATTCGGTGATAGGACAACTCTAAGCTGAGAATGTAGAACGAAGAGTGTAGAGACTTACTGTCCGCAAGGTCAGTCCTCGTAACTGCTCGAGGTCTGACCTTGTTTTTCTGATCGTGGGATTATGCACAATCCAGTATTGACAAGACGTAAAATCCTGATACACTGACCATACAAAGTGCCGAAAGGCTCCGAGAAACCCCGCCAAAGGCGGGGTTTCGATTTTCAGAGCAATATCTTTAGTTTTTGAATAATTTCTTGTAATTGGTTCGCTGGGAGTTCGTACAGCTTTCGGCGCATTCTTGAGACGCTCACGAGACGTAATTGCGCAAGAATGACCGCAACCTCTATTCCGTTCGGGTCGGTAAAGTTATGAAAAAAATCGAGACTCTTTTGTTTGGTGGTGAGTGGAACAGCCCAAAACATATGATTGTTAAACTTCTTCGTGATAAGCATGGGTCTAGAAAAGTTGCTTCCGGAACCATTTTGCTCAAAACCAATATTTTTTCCAAGGTGCGCCATCCAAACTTCCCCACACTTCGGGAAGCATTGTGGTTTTTCGACGCCAACATGAAGACTCTTTTTCAGCACGTTCCACTTATCAAAATCATCCATAACTCAGTTTACCACGCCTCGTACATGTTATGGCATTCATCCCGCGCTCGCCCGTCCGTAGCCTCTAGCGAAGGAGGGAAGCTCCAAAAGAGCAAAGTGGGACAACCGCTCTATTCGGTGATAGGACAACTTTAAGCTGAGAATGTAGAACGAAGAGTGTAGAGACTTACTGTCCGCAAGGTCAGTCCTCGTAACTGCTCGAGGTCTGACCTTGGTGTAGTAAAAATTTCTTCTAGTTTTTTAAATCCTCTTCGTTTAAGTTTGCTTGTCGTAGTATTGATCGCAAAGTGCCCATAGGGATCTCGTTCCGATTCGCAGGAACAACAACTGTCAGCACTTTCTTTCCCATTTTTCTAAACTTTACATGGCTTCCTTTTTGTGAAATGTACACAAAACCCTTCCGCTGGAGGAGGGCAACAATGTGACGTGAAGAATAGAGCTTGGAGTCTGTTCAAAATCTAATGCCTAGAGAAAATGCCCAAATTTCGAGCGAAAATCGCGAAGTCCGACAAGGCATATCGAGATACGCCGAGGAGGAATGAACGATTTGCAGCAGGAATTTTGGCATTTTCGCAGGCAAGCGAGCGTTTGGTGGTTTAATGCGGTTAGATTTTGAACAGGCTCTTAGGCACAGCCAAGCGAAAATTCTACCAGCTCGGGGCGTTCCACCTTCGTTATGCGCGCGGCAGATTTTGCATCTTCGAAGAAAAGAGCAATAGCCTCATCAAGGTTGCCGAGCGCTTCCTTTTTTGTTTTACCAAAGCTCGAAATATCAACATTAAGACACTGGGCAACGTAGTATTTGCCCTCTCTCCAAACCACCGATTGTAATGCGTGAAGCTTCATGAATTTAGGATAACAAAACAGCTCATTTTATGCAAAAGAATTCGAAGGGGCTGGCCTTTTAGACTTCGTCATTTGGAATTTTCTGAGAGGGATTGTTCCAAATCTTGATACTTATGTTTTGTACGTAACGACAGGCGCCTTGTTATGCTCATCGTTCCAAAGGTACCATAATAGCATGTCTCGCCGCGCATTTTCTTTGGTAGAAGTCCTTGTCGTCATGGGTCTCATGGGGCTTATTTTTGGGTTGACGGTGTATGCCATACAAAACGCGCGGTTTGGCAAACGACTCGATGAAGCCGCAGAGATTGTTGCATCAAATCTCGAACGTGCGCGAAACTATTCACTTGCGGCAAAAATAGGTTCAGCGAACGCGCCCACCGTATACGGTGTGTGTTTGGCGCAGAGTTCAATTAGTTTTCATGAGGGTTCGGGTTGTGGCGACGCCGCCGCAACAAGCTATGCCTTGCCGAACGGCATCACGATTGCGAATGGAACGCTTCAGGCGGGCGATGACATTGCGTTTCGTCGGCTGACGGGTGAAGCAACAAAATACGGAACGATTGTGCTACTATCACCAAACGGAGAAGAGCGCGCAGTCCGTGTATACAGCTCCGGAGCCATTGAGCGCGGCGTTGCAGCTTCGGTGGCGTTTCAGGGTGGGGGGCGTCTAAAGATTACGTTCAGAAATGATGCAACAAACGGCGCGGGAGCAGAAGTATTTCGTCTTCCTGTGCTCATAAAAATTACGAGCACAACCCCAGGGAGTAGTAGTTTGTATACAAGCGTTCCAAGCCAGAGCGATACCGCAAACAAATTACGATTTGTAGATGCAAACGATTACACATACTTACCGTTTGAGGTGGAGTCGTGGAACCAGGCGGGAACTTCGTATGTGTGGGTGCTTGTGCCAAAAATTGATAATTCTACAACAGACTTTATATATGCGTATTACGGAACCCCTCAGCGCAACGTGCCCGAAAACAACTTCCGCGACACCTGGGCCGACTACACGGGTGTGTGGCATGTAAATGATGCGAAAGATAGCTCCCCAATAAAACTTGGTGACGCGGAAGTTTCCGGGGGTGTGAGTCTCGGCGCGAATTCTATAAATGTGTTATCAGGCGGGGCTTTGTATGTGCCTTCTGGTTCGAACAATTACGTTTCTGTATATCCAGAATACCCACTGGGTTCATATACCATTGAGGCGTGGTTGTATTCTGTGGCGAGCGTTCCTGCTGGCGGATATACCATATTTAGAAAACAAAACGAATCGAATGCACTCGGAGACAGCCTGGGAATTGTTGCGACCGGATATTTTGGTGTGGTGTTTCGTGCATGGCACCCGTCTGGCATTGAAGCCAGTGGTACACAGGGCGTAACTGGAGGGGCTTGGCATTACGCCGTGTCACGACACGCCTTTGATGGTGTGAATGGTGTGCTGGAGTTATTTCATAACGCTATAAAAAGTAACCCAACAAGCACCGGTGGTACGGGTAGTTTAGGAAATTATCCTTTCCGTATGGGTGGCAACCCTTACTCTCCTGGATTTGGGGGCTATCTTGACGAACTTCGTATCAGCGAGGTTGCCCGAACCGACGCATGGATTAAAGCGTCATACAAATCAATACTTAATCCCACAGCATTCACAGATATCACAAGCTCGCCGTTTTAGTATTTTCAACACAACGGATGTTTTACGTGTATTGTCTCAAAAGTATTCGTTATAATGAATGGTATACAGGACATACAAACGACATCGCACGAAGGCTACACGAGCACAATGCAGGAGAAAATACATCTACCGCAAAGTATAAGCCATGGAAGCTTGTGTATTACGAAGCGTGTCTCAATAAAGATGATGCGATTCGTCGGGAGCAATATCTTAAAACAAGTCAGGGTCGAAGAATGTTAAAATTACGTTTGCGGTCATATATACATGAGCACACGAGCGCACAAAACGAGAACATATAGCCGGGCCTGTCCGGTAGTGTATTTTGGCAATGAGTCAAAGGCACACACGGTGTGTGCGTTGCCAAAATCTACTACCGGGGGGCGCCCAGTAGTGCATTTTTGCGATGTGGCAACGCCACGCCTCGTCGGGGTTTCGCAAAAATCTACTACTGGGGTGGGATTAGTTGAAGTCGTCATTGCAGTTTCAATTATTGCGGTTGTACTTGGGCTTGCAACGGGTATTGCGGCACTTTCACTCCACATAGCAACAAAGGCAAAAATAGATATTCAACTTACTATGCTTGCCGAGGAAGGAATTGAGGGGGTGCGGGCGATTCGTGATTACAACAACGCGAACAATATCAACTCAGCAGACGGAGGACTGCCCTCAATATACTCGGGTACAAAATGCCTTGCGTTGAATGGTGCGGTGCTTAGTCTTGCGGCGATTGGTGATGGAACGTGTATCGTACTTCCCACAGGCTTTAGCCGAACTGTCGCTGTTACGAACGCACAGGCAACAAATAAAGACGCGACGGACGGAAGTAGTGTTTTGGGTGGGGCAGATCCCGACGACAGAACACGAAAAGTCACCGTCACCGCAACTGCCCCCGACGGTTCAACAAAAACACTGGTGACGGTGCTTGCAAAAATAAAATAACCCTATGCGACATTTTTCTCACAAAAATAAAGGCTTCTCGATTATGGAGTTTTTGATATATATTTCGATTCTCGTTGTTGTTATCACCGTAGCAACAACAGTACTCATTGGGTTTGGAAGGGCATACGCAAAGGCAAAAGCAATTCGCGCGGTCAATCAGGCGGGAGTACACATGCTCGACCGCATCACGCGCGAAGCGCGCAAGGCAAGTAAGGTTGTTGTTGACCCGAATTGTACGGGCACTAACTGCAAAATCACTTTAGAAAATATTCCCGCAACCTATGCCGAAGCGGTGCGCAACGATGGTGCGATCAGTCACTGGAATTTTGAAGAAAAAAACGGAGATTTGATTGATCAAATAGGGAGGGTGAATGGAAAGCTTTCGAGTCTTACAGAAAATGGTATCTTGCGCAATCAACAAGCACAAGTGGGGAGGGGATATTACTTTAATTATAACGGTACGACAGATGGCGCATCAGTCTTATTAGAGGAGGCGAACGTATTTGACAGTCTACAAGAGGGCGCAATTGAAATGGTGATCAAGCCAGATACAAGAAACCAATCAACTTTCCAGGCAGCAATCGTTGCGGAGAAATACCCCATGGGCGTAATTGAAGGGAGTCTTTGGGGAGTTGGCGCTGGTTCTCCGAATGGCAAACCAGACGTTATTGACTTTGGGGCCATGGGAAGTAATGGAAATTGGACAGGTTCGTCTTATTTGCAATACAATCCGAGTCTCTGTGGGCACCAAATGCATCCGATATGCTCGAATCATCAATACCCCAGAAATAAATTTTATTATGTCGTTGTCCAGTCTAGAAAGGGTATAGGAACCGAAGTATACGTAAACGGACAACTACAAAGCAGTGCGATTCCCGATACGTGGTTTGGTTGGAAGGTGCCAGCAAATTGGAATAAACGGTATCGTATTGGCAATGGATGGATGCTTAATAGGCTTAACGGAAAGGAGCCCAGCGTTCAATTTCTCGGCATTATCGACGAACTCGCCATTTACCCCACACCAAAAGACGCGGCGACATGGGCAAGTCACTATCAAACCGCATTCCCCACGGTCAATGGAGGTGGAGTGACGGTGGACAAAACCATCACCATTCAATCAAGCGGCATCACAATTAAAGCGGGGAGTGATACCGCCGTACCATTAAGTAGTGATGCGGTTGCGAGAATTTCGGACATTTCAGCAACAACGCTAGGAGCGCCTGGAAATAATGGAACACAGGGTCTCCGTATTCAGTTTACGGTATCTGCGGGGTCGGGAACCGCCGCGTCATCCGCGCAATTCCAAACCATTATTGCTCCGCGCAAACAATAATGTCCGCACATTTTTACACGCGCATAACTGAAAGAGGCCAAGTTGCACTGGTGGTTGCAACGGTTATGCTCGCGGTTTCGATTGCGGTCATTGGCACGTTTGCGTCGGTCGGTCTCGCAGAAGGTCTCGCCGCACGCACGCTCCAAAACTCAAAACAAAGCTATTACGCCGCCGAAGGCGCGCTTGAGTACGTCACCATGAAAATGAAAGAGGACAATAGTTTGCTTCCTACGGGAAATCACACAATTATTTCGGGTGCAAATCCCGTTACTGCAAACGTGACGTCAGTAGATGCGGGGGCGGGAACATATTACACTGCAACGAGTAAATTTGGTAACGCCCAGCGTAGTGTTGCGTACGTTGCTCCGGGCGGAGTGACATTCAGCATGCCGTTTGCTGCGTACGCAGGGTATGCGGGTATTTTGTTTGATAGTGCAAATGCGCGTATCGCGGGTAACGTCAGTTCATTTGGGT
>Ga0172375_10010625_pt1 | contig 11901 bp, 14 predicted proteins | sample LakKiv1m_FD_114537 | JGI IMG/M metagenome (GOLD analysis project Ga0172375, IMG submission 114537) | Freshwater microbial communities from Kabuno Bay, South-Kivu, Congo - kab_092012_11.1m | ecosystem: Environmental > Aquatic > Freshwater > Lake | place: Democratic Republic of the Congo... | reverse complement strand
GAGGTCCATCACGAGCTCGACGGTGTCCAGGGAGTCGGCCCCCAGATCGTCGGTGAACGAAGCTTCGGGTGTGATCTGTTCCGGATTCACCGAAAGCTTGCGCTCGATGATCTCGTAGACCTTTTCCTGAATGGAGCTCATGTCAGCCGTTCCCTCCTTGGGAAGGTTTCACGTAACCATGCCGCCGTCGACCACGAGCGTCTGCCCGGTGACGTAGGCGGCGTCCTGCGACAACAGGAAGGCGACGGCGCCGGCGACGTCCTCGCCCTGGCCGAAGCGCTTCAACGGGATGTCCCCGAGCATGCCGGCGCGCACCGCGTCGGACAGGCCCGCCGTCATGTCCGTCTCGATGAAGCCGGGCGCCACCGCGTTGCAGGTGATCGCACGACCGCCCAGCTCGCGGGCCACGGACTTGGAGAAGGCGATGACGGCTGCCTTGCTCGCCGCGTAGTTGGCCTGGCCGGCGTTGCCGGTGAGGCCGATCACCGAGGTGATGTTGACGATCCGTCCGATTTTCTGCCGCATCATAGACGCGGTGACGGCCTTTGTAAAGTAGAAGGTCCCCGTCAGGTTGACGTCGAGCACCTCGCGCCAGGCGGCGTCGGACATGCGCACCAGCAGCCCGTCGCGGGTGATCCCGGCGTTGTTGACCAGGCCGTAGACCGGGCCGAGCTCCTGCTGGACCCGGCCGACCGCCGCCTCCACCGCCTCGTAGCTCGACACGTCGCCCGGCAGCACCAGGTGCCGGCCGGCGCCGGGCAGCGAGGCGGCGACTTCGGCCAGGGCGTCGGCGTTGCGGGCCACCAGGGCCAGGTCGTAGCCGTCCGCCGACAGGCGCCGGGCGATCGCCGCGCCGATGCCCCGGCTGGCGCCGGTGACGATCACGATGCGGTTGCTCACGGGTCATCCTTCCGCTGCGGCCGGGTCGGGCCGGGATTATGCCAACAGGCCCCGGACGGTGTCCAGGACGTTGTCCAGCTCCTCGGCCGTGCCCACCGCCAGGAACGTCACCTCGGGGTACTCCCGCTTGGCCAGGTTGGACAGCACCTTGCCGGGACCGACCTCCAGCACGACGCGCGGGCGCTCCCCCGTCACGGCGCCGGACACCAGGGCCGCCAGGCCCTCGTGCCAGCGCACCGGCGAGGTGAGCTGCCGCCGGAAGCCATCGCGCAGCTCCGCCGCGGTCGTCGACGGGGCGGCCGTCACGTTGGCCACCAGGGGCGCCGCGGGGTCCGCGATCGCGACGTCGGCGAGGTGGGCGGCGAAGCTGTCCGCCGCGCCCGACAGCAGCGGCGAGTGGAAGGCGCCGCTGACGTTCAGGCGCAGCGCCCGCTTCGCGCCGGCCGCCTTGAGCGCCTCGCAGGCCGCGTCCACGGCCGCGATCTCGCCGGAGATGGCGATCTGGTTGGACGAGTTGTGGTTGGCCAGCACGACCACGCCGGCGTTGCCGGCGACCTCGGCGCAGACCCGCCGCACGGTGTCGGCGTCGAGGCCCATGATCGCCGCCATCGTGCCGGGGCGCTCCTGCCCCGCGGCGAACATCAGCTCGCCGCGGCGGCGCACCAGGGCCAGGCCGTCGCGCGGCGAGAGCGCGCCCACCGCCACCGCGGCCGAGAACTCGCCCAGCGAGTGGCCGGCGACCACGCTCGGCGCGATCCCCAGCTCGCGCAGTTCCAGCGCGACGGCGACCGAGTGGGCGAGGATGGCCGGCTGCGCGTTCCAGGTCTCGGTGAGCGTCGCCTCGGGGCCCTCGTACATCACGCGCGTGAGCGCGAAGCCCAGCGCGTCGTCGACGGTCGCCAGGAAGGCGGCGCCGGGCCCGCCGCGGGCGGCCAGGTCGCCGGCCATGCCGACGGACTGCGAGGCCTGCCCCGGGAACAGCATGGGAACCTTGAACATCGCCGGCCTTTCGCGGGTTGCGGATCAGGCGCGCGCGGCCAGCCGCTGCTGCAGCAGGCCCGGCAGGTCGAGCCTGGCCATGCGGCCCGCGGCCAGCACCGCGCTCTGGATCGCGCGGGCGGGGCTGGCGCCGTGACAGATGATGGAGGAGCCGCGCACGCCCAGCAGCAGGGCGCCGCCGGTGGACGTGTAGTCGAGGCGGTGCAGCAGCCCGCGCAGGCCCTCCCCCGCGTCGACGGCGCCGCCGGCGAGGAACTGCCGGGCCGCCGTCTGCAGGAAGCCCCCGAAACCCTCGACGAGCTTCAGCGCGATGTTGCCGGTGAAGCCGTCGGTGACCACGACGTCGGCCGCGCCGTCCAGCAGGTGGCGGCTCTCCACGTTGCCGACGAAGTTCAGGGGGGCGTCGCGCAGCAGGGCGTGGGCCTGGACGCAGAGCTCGCTGCCCTTGGTCGGCTCCTCGCCGATGTTCAGCAGGCCGACGCGCGGCGTCGCGACGTCCAGCAGGCGGCGCGCGTACTCGTCGCCGAGCAGCGCGAAGACCAGCAGGTGCTCGGGGGTGCACTGCACGTTGGCCCCGACGTCCAGCAGCAGGAAGCGGCCGTTCAGGGTGGGGATGCCGGTCGCGATCGCGGGGCGGTCGACGCCCTCGAGGCGCCCGAGGATCATCAGGCTGGCGGCGACCTGCGCGCCGGTGCTGCCGGCGCTGACCACCGCCTGGACGCGGCCCTCGCGGTGGTCGCGGGTGGCCCGGACGATGGGGGCGTCGGGGCGGCCCTTGACCGCCGCGGCCGGCGATTCGCCCATCTCGATGCGGTCGCGGCAGGCCACGACCTCGACGGGCAGGTCGCGCGCGCCGAGGTCGCCGAGCTGGGAGTCCAGGGTGTCGGGATCCCCGTAGAGGGCCAGGGCCAGGCCGGGCTCGGCGCGCGCGGCCGCCACGGCGCCCGGGACCACCACGGAGGGACCGAAGTCCCCGCCCATGGCGTCCACCGCCACGACCACCTTGCGCGTCGCGCTGACGTCCATGCCCGACCTCCCTGCCGGTTCCCGCCGCCGAGTAGCTCGATGTAGCCAGCTCTTCTCGGCTAGCTCTTTTCGGCTAGCTCTTTTCGACAACGATCACTTCGCGGGCGCCGTAGTGGCCGCACGCGCGGCAGACGCGGTGGGGGCGGCAGGGCGCTCCGCAGTGCGCGCACTTCGACGCGCTGGGGGTGGCCAGGTGCCAGTGCGCGCGGCGGGTGCCCTTGCGCATGTGGCTGGTTTTCTTCTTGGGAACAGCCATCTCGATGCCTCGCTTCCGATGTTCAGGAATCCAGCCCGTCCCAGCGGGGGTCGGCGGGCTCCCGGGGGCAGTCGCAGTCCTTCAGGTTACGGTCCGCCCCGCAGGTGGGGCAGAATCCCAGGCAGTCCTCGCGGCAGACCCGCTTGATCGGCAGGTCCAGCAGCGCGGCCTCGCGCAGGGGCTCGTCCAGGTCCACCTCGCCGCGCGCCTGATACAGGATCCAGGTGTCGGGCGACTCCTCGTCGCGGGCCCCCGGCTTCGCCCGGATGATCTGGATGTCGACGCCCGCCTCGTAGGCCAGCGTGAAGGCCTCCAGGCAGCGATCGCAGACCGCCGGACAGGACACCGCCAGGACGCCGGCGACCAGCACACGGCTGTCGACGTTGTCCACCGCCAGCTCGCCGCGGACGGACAGACCGCTCCCGCCGCCCTCCCCGTCCTCGACGAGGAAGGTCTCCTCCACCTCCAGGGCGGAGCGGCCGAAGGGCAGGGTGTCCAGGTTCAGCTTCATTCCGGGCGCACGCTCGCGTCCCGACCGGGCCCACCCCGGCCCGGCGCCGTGCAAGCGCCCCACGTTACGAGCGCGATCGCCGTCTGTCAAGACGCGCGGCCCTGCCCCCGGCCCTCGCCGAAGACGATGCCGATCTCGCGCTGGGCGTTCTCGGGCGAATCCGAGGCGTGAACGGCGTTCTGGGACAACGACGCCCCGAACAGGTCCCGCAGGGTGCCGCAGGCGGCGTCGCGGGGGTTCGTCGAGCCGACCAGTTCGCGCAGCTTGACCACCGCCTGGTCGCGCTCGAGGTGGATCGCCACGACCGGGCCCGACGCGATGTAGTCCACCAGCTCGGGGAAGAACGGCCGCTCGCGGTGGACGGCGTAGAACTCCTCCACCGTGGCGCGGCTGAGGCTCTTGAGCGCCAGGTTGCGGATGCGGAAGCCCGCGCGCTGCACCTGGGCCAGGATCGCTCCGATCTGCTGGGATTCGGCGGCGACGATCTCCGGCTTGATCATCATGTAGGTCTGCTCCAACGCGACGTCCTTTCGACGGATCGGTTCAACGCTTCCAGATCTGCTGCAGCAGCGGCACCACGTCCGCGGGGCGGTCGGCGACCGGGATGCCGGCCGACTCGAGCGCCTTCTTCTTCTCGGCCGCCGTGCCCGAGCCGCCGGACACGATCGCGCCGGCGTGGCCCATCCGCTTGCCGGGGGGCGCCGTGCGGCCGGCGATGAACGACACGACCGGGATCTTCATGTTGGCCTTCACGAAGTCGGCGGCCCGCTCCTCGGCGTCGCCGCCGATCTCCCCGATCATGACCAGGGCCTGCGTCTCGGGGTCGGCGTGGAACGCCTGCAGGGCGTCCATGAAGTTCGTGCCGATGACCGGGTCGCCGCCGATGCCCAGGCACGTCGTCTGGCCCAGGCCCGCGCGGGTCAGGGCGTCGACGACCTCGTAGGTCAGCGTCCCGCTGCGGGAGATCAGGCCGACCGGCCCGGGCGCCACGATGTTGGTGGGCATGATGCCCAGCTTGGCCGACTGCCCGGGGTTGATGAAGCCGGGGCAGTTGGGCCCGACCAGGCGCACGCCGCGCTCGGCGAGGTAGGGCATGACCTTGACCATGTCCAGGGTGGGCACGCCCTCGGTGATGCAGACCACCAGCTTGCAGCCGGCGTCGGCCGCCTCGAAGACGGCGCCGGCGGCGCCGGCCGGCGGCACGAAGATGACCGAGGCCGCGGCGCCCGTGGCGGCGACCGCGTCCTTGACCGTGTCGAAGACCGGCACCTTCCCCTCGAAGGTCTGGCCGCCGCGGCCCGGCGTGACGCCGGCCACGATGTTGGTGCCGTAGCCGAGCATGGACTTCGCGTGGAAGCTCCCGTCGCGGCCGGTGATGCCCTGGATCAGGATCTTCGTTTCGCGCGTGCAGAAAATCGCCATGGTTCGCTCCTGTTCTTGTCGCCGGTTGCGGTGCGGCGGGTTCTACTTGCCGGCGAGTGCCAGGGCCTTCTGCACGGCCTCGTCCATGGTGGCGGCCCCGACCAGGTCGGTCTTCGCGAGCAGCTCGCGGGCCTCGGCCTCGTTGGTGCCGGTCAGGCGCACCACGATGGGCACCTTGATCTCCATGCGCTCGGTGGCGGCGATGATCCCGCGGGCGACGTCGTCGCAGCGCGTGATGCCGCCGAAGATGTTGAACAGGATCACCTCGACGTTGGGGTCGCCCAGGATGATGCGCAGGGCGTTGACGACCTTGTCGGGGTTGGAGCTGCCGCCGATGTCCAGGAAGTTGGCGGGGCGGCCGCCGTAGTACTGAACGAGGTCCATGGTCGCCATCGCCAGGCCGGCGCCGTTGACCAGGCAGCCCACGTTGCCGTCGAGCTTCACGAAGGAGAGGTCGGCCTCGCGGGCCAGCCGCTCGCTGGGGTTCTCCTCGTCCAGGTCGCGCAGCGCGGCGTAGCCCGGGTGCCGGAAGAGCGCGTTGTCGTCCAGGTTGATCTTGGCGTCGATCGCCTTGCCCATGCCCTGGTCGGTGAAGATGAAGGGGTTGATCTCGGCCAGGCTGGCGTCGGCGGCCAGGAAGGCCTTGTAGAGCTTCTGCATGGCGTCGGCGAGCTGGCGCGCCCGCTTCACGTCCGGATCCAGGCGCAGGGCCACCGCCATGGCCTCGTGGTCGAGCAGGCCGAAGCGCGGGTCGATGGCGTGCTTGAGGATGGCCTCGGGCTTCTCGACGGCCACCTTCTCGATCTCCACGCCGCCCTCGGCGCTGGCCATCAAGAGCACGCGCCGGCTGGCGCGGTCCACGAGCATGCCCAGGTAGAACTCCGCGGCGATGGTCTCGGCCGGGGTCACCAGCACCTTGCGCACGGTGTGGCCCTTGATGTCCATGCCCAGGATGTTGCCCGCATGCGTGCGGACGTCGTCCTCGGTCTTGCAGAACTTGACCCCGCCCGCCTTGCCGCGGCCGCCGGCCAGGACCTGGGACTTGACCATCACGGGCAGCCCGTGCCCGCGCGCGAGCGACAGGGCCTCCTCGACGGTCGTGGCGATCCCGCCCGGCGGCACCGTCAAGCCCGCGTCGCGGAAGATGTCCTTCGCCTGGTACTCGTGGATGTTCACTGATCGACCTCCGGCTGTGAATCATGAACAGCGTCCGGGACGGAAAAACGGGGGAGGGCGTCGGCCCTCCCCCGCCGTCGCGTCACGCGGTGAACTTGCGCAGGACGTCGGCCAGGTCGGGCTTGCCGATCTCCTGCAGGTCGTAGCCGACGCGGACCGTCGGTTTGCGGATCTTCACGATGCGGTTCAGGTCGATGGGCGTGCCGATGACCACCGCGTCGCACTCGACCGCGTTGATCGTGGCCTCGAGGTCGCGGACCTGCTCCGCGCCGTAGCCCATGGCCGGCAGCAGGGCGCCGATCTCGGGGTAGATCGCGAAGGTCTCCGCGAGCTTGCCCTTCACCCAGGGACGCGGGTCCACGAGGTCGGCCGCGCCGGCGCGCATGGCCGCGATCACGCCCGCGCCGTAGGTCATGCCGCCGTGGGTCAGGGTCGGACCGTCCTCGACCACCAGCACGCGCTGGTCGCGGATCAGCTCCGGGTGGTCGATGGTCAGCGGCGAGGCCGCCTCGATGATCACGCAGTCCGGGTTGATGCTGCGCACGTTCTGGCGCACGGTCTCGATGTTCTCGAACTCGGCCTCGACGACCTTGTTGATGACCACCACGTCGGCCAGGCGGACGTTGGTCTCGCCGGGGTAGTAGGTCAGCTCGTGGCCGGGGCGGTGCGGGTCGGCGACCACCACCAGCAGGTCCGGCTTGTAGAAGGGCGTGTCGTTGTTGCCGCCGTCCCAGAGGATGACGTCGGCCTCCTTCTCGGCCGCGCGCAGGATCTTCTCGTAGTCCACGCCGGCGTAGATCACGCTGCCGCGCGCGACGTGGGGCTCGTACTCCTCCATCTCCTCGATGGTGCAGTCGTGCTTCTTGAGGTCCTCCACGGTCGCGAAGCGCTGGACGGCCTGCTTCTCGAGGTCGCCGTAGGGCATGGGGTGGCGCACCGAGACGACCTTCTTGCCGGCCGCCTCCAGGATCTCGGCGATCCGGCGCGTGGTCTGGCTCTTGCCGCAGCCGGTGCGCACCGCGCAGATGGCGATGACGGGCTTGCTGCTCTCCAGCTGGGTCAGCCGCTCCCCGAGCAGCTTGAAGTCGGCGCCGCAGGCGTTGACCAGGGCCGCCTTGTGCATGACGTCCTCGTGGGCCACGTCGCTGTAGGAGAACACGCAGCACTCGACGCCGTGCTCGGCGATCAGGTCCGGCAGCTCATCCTCGGCGTGGATGGGGATGCCCTGCGGATAGAGGCGCCCCGCCAGCGCGGCGGGGTAGCGGCGTCCGTCGATGTCGGGGATCTGGCGGCGGTGAACGCCACCACCTCGTACTTGTCGTCGTCGCGGAAGACGCAGTTGAAGTTGTGGAAGTCGCGTCCGGCGGCGCCGATGATGACGATCTTCTCCCTGCTCATGTCAGCCTCTTTATGTGAACGTGTGCGCGTGCCACGAATCCTCCCCTGCCGCTGCGCAAGGCGGCGGCCGTCGCCGGCTCAGGGGAGACGTTTCACGGCGGCGATGATGGCGGTCGTGGAACGGCCCGCGCGCATGGACACGCGCACGACGTCGCCCCCCCAGCTCCGCACCTCAGCGGCGCCGACGATGTCCGTCTCGGCGTACTCGGCGCCCTTGACCAGGACGTCCGGCCGCGCCAGCAGGATCGTCTCCAGGGGCGTCGGCTCGCCAAAGATGGTCAGCGCGCCGACGGGGCGCAAGTGGGCCAGGACGGCCAGGCGGTCGGGCAGGGAGACGAGGGGGCGGGCGGGGCCTTTCAGGGCGCTGACCGAGGCGTCGTCGTTGACCGCCACCAGCAGGACGTCCCCCAGGGCGGCCGCTTCGGCCAGGTACTCGACGTGGCCGCGGTGCAGCAGGTCGAAGCAGCCGTTGGTGAAGACGAGGCGGCGGCCGGCGCGGCGCAGCTCCCCGGCCCAGGCGGCCAGGTCCGCGCGGGGCACCACCGGCGCCGGGGGGGCCGCGGGCGTCGGGGGGGTCATTTGCGCACCGCTTCGCGGATCTGGGCGGCGGTGATCGTCGCGGTGCCCAGCTCGCGCACGGCCAGGCCGGCGGCGTGGTTGGCGAGGTTGGCGGCGTCCAGGTAGGCGGCGCCCGTCGCCAGCGCTGCGGCGTAGACGGCGATGACCGTGTCGCCGGCACCGGTGACGTCGAAGACCTCGCGGGCCTCGGTCGGCAGGTGGTGCTCGGCGCCGCCGCGCTCGAACAGCGCCATGCCGTGCTCGCCACGGGTGACCAGGACGCAGCCGGCGCCGGTGCGGGCCAGCAGCTCGGCGCCGGCGAAGCGCAGGCTGGCCAGGTCGTGGATCGCGACGCCCGTGGCCTGGCCGGCCTCCTTCTGGTTCGGCGTGAGCGAGGTGCAGCCGCGGTACTGGGTGTAGTCGCCGCGCTTGGGGTCGACCACCACGGGCACGCCGGCGGCCGCGCCGGCGTCCAGGATCTCCCGCAGCAGGGCGTCGGCGAGCACGCCCTTGCCGTAGTCCGACAGCACGATCCCGTCGAACGGGCCCAGCCGGCGCAGCCGCGCGGCCAGTTCGGCCAGCGTCGCCTCCCCCAGCGGCTCGTCCGACTCGACGTCGGCGCGCACGACCTGCTGGCTGTGGGCGATGATGCGGGTCTTGAGCGTGGTGCGGCGGCCGGCGAGGCGCAGCAGGCCGTCGTCGGGGATCCCCGCCTCGGCCAGCAATTCGGTGAGGCGCAGCGACGTCGCGCCGTCGCCCGCGACCGCGATCAGCGCCACGTCGGCGCCGAGGGCGCGGATGTTGGCGGCCACGTTGGCCGCGCCGCCCAGCCGGTCGGTCTCGCGGCGCAGCCGGACCACCGGCACGGGCGCCTCGGGGCTGATGCGTTCCACCTCGCCCCAGAGGAAGCGGTCGAGCATGGCGTCGCCGACGACCGCCAGGCGCAGCCCGGCCAGCCGGTCGAGGATGTCGAGGCTGCGGGAGAGCATGTCGGCTCCAGGGAGGGGGTTGGCGTCCGGTCGCGCCAGGAAGCTATCACCGCGGCCGGGCGCCGTCAACGGGGCTGGCCGTCCGCGCGGCCGTGCGCTATGATGCGGCGGTCGACGACACCACCGATACGGAGGCACGATCTTGGAAAAGAACCAGCCGGCGCCGGCGCAGCAGCTCAGCGTGGAACTCGATCCCGACGTCGCGCACGGCACCTACACCAACCTGGCCCTGATCACCCACAGCCCGAGCGAGTTCGTCGTGGACTTCGCCCGCATGATGCCCGGGCTGCCCAAGGCCAAGATCCACGCCCGGATGATCATGACCCCGCAGAACGCCAAGGGCCTGCTCAAGACGCTCGAAGCGAACATCCGCCGCTACGAGGAGTCCCACGGCGAGATCAAGCTGCCCGGCCTGCCCGGCAAGGACCTCGGCTTCCACTCCACCGACAGCCGGAACTGACGTTCAGTCCACCAGCCGCCGGAAGCGCGCCGCCGCCAGCGCCAGCAGGACCGCGAGCATCCCCGCCAGGACGGCCAGGTGGCCGGCGTTCCCGGCGAGGCCCCAGCCGCGCCCGATCATGTTGTGGAAGATCGTCACGGCCCGCCCCGTGGGCAGGGCCATGGCGATCTTCTGCATGAAGTCCGGCACGACTTCCAGCGGCCACCAGAGGCCACCCAGGGAGGCCAACAGCATCGAGGCGGTCATGCCCAGGCCGTCGGCCTGGCCCGGGGTGCGGCAGAACGTCGCCACGCACAGCGACAGCGCCGAACTGACGGCGGTGAACAGCACCATCGTCAGGACGAGCGCGCCGGGGCTGCCGCCGTAATCCATCCCCGGCAGCAGCAGGTTCAGGCCCAGCAGGACGGCCGCCTGGACCAGCCCCACGACCAGCGGCCCCAGGAACAGGCCCATCGCCAGCAGCCACGGCGACGCGGCCGCCAGGCGCAGGCGCCGCAGCGTGCCGTGGCGGCGCTCGGTCACGACGTCGCGCACGCTCATCAGCATGAACATCATCACGAACATGAGCGTGTAGCTGGGACCGGTGTGCTGGAAACCGCTGGTGAATCCGGTCAGGGCGCTCGGCTGCGGCTCGCCGCCGAGCCGGCCGAGGGTGCGGACCTCCAGCGTGACGCGCGGGTCGCGCCAGAGCGAGTCGAAGCGCGCCTCGTCGAAACCGGCTTCGGCGCGGCGGCCGGCGGACAGGAATTCCAGCCGCAGCACGGCCTCCTCCAGGACCGTGCGCACGGTCTGGGCCGAGGCGCGGTCGGGATCGTAGGCCAGCGAGAGCGCGGCCGTCCGGCCCGCGGCCAGGTCCGCGTCGAAGGCGGGCGGGATGTGCAGCGCCGCGGTGCGGCTGCCCGCGTCGACCAGGGAGCGGGCCAGGTCCCAGGACCCGGCGCTGTCGGCCACGACGATGCGGTAGCTGTCGCGGCCGCCGAGGGCCGCGACCAGGGCGCCCGAGGCGGGCCCCCGGGACTCGTCGTAGACCGTCACCTCGGGCGCCACCGGCGCGCCGCCTCCCATGTCGCCGAAGATCATCCCCATCAGCACGGTGAACATCATCGGCATGCCGAAGAGCCAGAAGAGGTTCGACCGGTCGGCCGCGATCTGCCGCATGTGCAGGGCCACCAGGGCCCGGATCACCCCCGTGTTCACAGCAGGCCCGCCTTTCCGCCCCGGCGCCGATAGATCGCCACGGAGACCGCCAGCAGCGCCGCCGCGATCCCGAACAGGACGGCGACGCGCGGCAGGATGTCGCCCGCGCCGCGGCCGTGCACGACGATGTCGTTGAACGTGCGGTTGGCCCAGTAGTTGGGCATGAAGCGGCCCGCCGCCTGCAGCACCGCCGGCATCTGGTCGACGTTGATGAAGTTGCCGCCGACCATCGCCACGAACAGCGTGACGCCCGTGGAGATGTTGCCCATCTGCTTCTCGTTCGCGGTCAGCAGCGCCAGGGGCAGGAACAGCGAGGCCAGCATCGCGCTGGTGGCGACCGCGGCCAGGGGCAGGGCCAGGGGATCCGGGCCGAGGCTCATGCGGAACAGCAGCCGGCCGGCCGCGAACAGCACGGCCAGCTGCAGCAGCCCGTTGAGCATGGCGAAGAGCCACTTGCCGACCAGCAGGTCGGAGCTCCCGAGCGGGGCGACGAGCAGCCGCCGCAGCGTGCCGCCGGCGCGCTCGCGGTGCAGGTCGCCGGCGGCGGCGGCGGCGGCGAACATCAGGAAGAAGATCCCCATCCCCGGCAGGATGTAGTCGAACATGTTGGTCGAAGGGCCGACGCCCTTCGCCTCCTGCCCGGTGCGGTCGACCACGGTCAGCGCCACGGCCGGCGGCGCGAACGCGTCGGACAGGGCCACCTGGTGGTCGAGGATGGCTTCGAACTTGAGGCGCGCGGCTTCGGCTTCCGGCGAACGGTCGCGGACGCGCCGCCAGACGGCGGCCAGGGAGTCGCCCGCCAGCAGGTCGCCGAACGGATCCGGCTCGCCCGCGGCGGGGAACCCGTCGGCGGGCCAGGCCGCGAGGTACACGGCCTCCCCGCCCTGCACCCGCATCAGCATCCGTCGCAGGATCTGCTCGACGATGTCGGCCTGCAGCGCGCTGACCGGATCCTTCCAGACGCCGATCGCAACCCGTTCGGGCGACAGCAGCGCCTGCAGGTCGCCGG
>Ga0172375_10010623_pt1 | contig 11902 bp, 12 predicted proteins | sample LakKiv1m_FD_114537 | JGI IMG/M metagenome (GOLD analysis project Ga0172375, IMG submission 114537) | Freshwater microbial communities from Kabuno Bay, South-Kivu, Congo - kab_092012_11.1m | ecosystem: Environmental > Aquatic > Freshwater > Lake | place: Democratic Republic of the Congo... | reverse complement strand
CGAGAGGCTGCGGCCTACGCCTTTTGCCTCTTTCTCCAGATACCTCTGAAGGCTGTCCATTTCTTTTAAGGCGCTGTTGCTCAAGAAAGCGTCCTGGTCTTTACCTTCGACAAAGATATAATAAGGGTCGGCCGTAGAAAATTTCTCGCTGATAAACTTTTCCGCCTGATTATAAGCGCTATTTTGGTAAAGCAATGATGTGCCGGGCCTCTTGTCGCCGACTTCCAGTTGTTTCATTCCAATCAAGGCAATGCCGGTCAGGATAAAAAACGAAGCTATAACTATCCAGCGCGATTTCTTACCTACTGCAATCTTTGCGAAATAACCTAAAATCTTATTAGTAAGAGTCTCTCTTTCTTCCTTGAGTATTTCAAGCCTCTTAGGCGGCTTCATAAAAGACAACAAATTAGGAACAAATATAATCGTGCTGAAAAATATGCTCAGTATCCCAAAACCAATGGCAAGGGCGAGGCTTCTGACCATTTCCAGAGGAACTATAAATAAAGCAAAAGGGCCAATGCCGTCAGTAAGCAACCCCGTAAATGCCGGGACAAAAAGCGAACGGGTAATGTTAATAGCTGCTGCCTTGGAATTACTCCTGCGCCCGCTCATATATTCGTAGTAGCGTTTAATAAATTGGACGGAGTGGCTCACCCCTAAAGCGAATACCAAAAACGGAGCCAGTATTGTTGAAGGCGTAAGTTTATATCCAAAGGATACCATCAATCCCAGCCCCCAAAGAGTAGCCATGCCCGCCGAAAACAAAGGAAGGAGGACTCCGCGTTTGCATCTAAATATATTGTATAAAACCAGCGCCATTACTATTAAGGTAAACAGCGAAAGCCCTGTCATGCGCGGCAAATAATAATCCAGCCAACCCTGCAGCACGGGCTGTCCGGCGATATGTATCTTATAATCTTTATCCTCAAATTGCGCCTTCAGCGCCTGCAGAGTATTAAAAATATCCCTGGCTGAAACGTCGGATTCAAAATCTGCCTGGATTAAAGTAGCCTTAAAGTCTTTTGAAACGATAGGGCCATAGACCATTGGATTCTTTACAATTCTTTCCTTAAGGACTTGTAATTCTTCCGGTGTCTTGGGCGGGTCGTGCATAAGCCTCTCGCTCGTAAATCCTGCCTCATCAGCTTCTACATGTTTAATCTTTCTCGCCGATAAAGAGACAACCCTGCCGGCATTTATGCCTGGCGTTAAATAAAGTTCATTTGTGATATGCCAAACTTTATCCAAGGCAACGGGATTTAAAATAGTCCCTTCTTTTGCCTCTATGGCAATGGAAACCTGGTTCAAGCCGCCAAATATCTTGGTTAACTGATTCTGGATTTTTAAATATGGATGTTGGAGAGGATAAAAATCACCGAGGTTGGTCTGGAAGGAAAGATTCCTTAACTGATATCCGAAAAAAAGACTCACTATAAGGCATAACGATAAAAAACCATACCTATACTTAATCAAGCCGTGGCCAAACCAGTGGATAAAACTATAAAAAAACCTTTTCATCGTTTAAATAATTGCTAATTGAGCCTGTCTAATTCAAATTCTCTCTTTATTTCATCCATCGTAAATAACCTCTTTGTCTTCTCGACGCGCTTTACAAAATTGGTTATCTTGGCGTTGAAGTTTGCGCAGCGGGAGTTAAATTCCGACAGTTGCACAAGTTCGCCGTTTATATGGTCAATCCCTGACGGATAACCTCTTTTTATATTCTCCAAAACCGTGCCGTAAACTGCCTCTTTGCCTAAATTGCTTATCTGGATTGAAAAAGACTGCGCTGCTTCCTGCAGAGAAAGGTTGTTTAACTGGCGCAGCCTATCCAGTTCAAACTCTGCCAAATCCGCAAGTTTTACGCCTGCCTTTTCTGTTGTTTGAAATCCCTCGCGCAACAACACGACTGCTAACTTCGACATATCTAAATCTGCAAAAGTTTCCTGAAAACTCTTTCCCAAAAGCGCAGGGATACAACTATATAAATTAGAGACTAATTTCGCCCATTTTATGGAAACGATATCGTCAGCGACGACAGTTTCAAACGCCAAAGAAAATTCCTGAGCAATTTCCTTTACCTTCTCATCGTTTGGCGAGAAGGGCCTGCCGATATACCACTTGCCTTCTTTGTTATAATTGACCGAATTATCCTTTAGCAAAATCCCTCCAAACATAACAACGCTGGAGATAACATTATTCTCGCCTAAAATAAGCGAGACTATCTTTTCGGCTCTTACGCTATCTTGCGTCGTAAGAATAAGCGTATCTTGCAGAAAGCTGCGGTTTTTATGCGTTATTTCCTTAATGCTGTCAATATCGACTGTTAAAATTGCCAAATCCACCCTTTGGTTAAGCTCTTTTCTTACGTCTAAATCTACAAGCACATTGCCGCTCTTAGACTCTAATCTTAATCCGTCAGACCTGATTGCCGCCCGCTCCTTGTCTGAGGCAACCATAATAACATTTCTCAATTTGGATTTTAAACTCGCGGCTATTATGCTGCCGACAACCCCTGCGCCGAAAACGCAAATATTAAACTTAGCCGGAGGAAGGCGGACAACGACTTCTTCCTTTGCTTTTTCCTCGGCTTTAACTAATGGCTTTGCGGCCTGCGCAGCCTGCTTGGACTCCTTGCCGCCGGTCTTTGCCTTTTTCTTTACAACGAACTTTTGCGCGCTCATCTCTAAATTATTTCAATTGGCTCTTATCAATCTTGCCAACCCTGTTTTTAGGAAGCTCTTTTCTAATTTCGACGATATGCGGCACTTTGAAATGCGCCAGGCGTTCCTTGGAAAAATAGCGGATATCTTCCTCTTTTAAATCAGCTTCCGCTTTTGGCGCTACCACTGCCTTTACGACTTCTCCGCGCAAATCATCCGGCACACCCACAACCGCCACCTCTTTTACCAAAGGATGTTTTGAAATTACTGACTCGACTTCAACCGCATATACTATTTCCCCGGAAACCTTTATCATCTCCTTCTTCCTGCCTACAATATATAAAAATCCCTGCTCGTCAAACCTGCCCAGGTCTCCGCTATAAAACCATCCATTACGCATTACCCTATTAGTCTCTTCTTCGTCCTTATAATAACCTTGCATCACCACCCAGCTTCTAACAATAATCTCGCCAATCTCGCCTACGGGCACTTCTTTGTCATGCTCGTCTACAATCTTTATATCTATCCACGGCGCGGGCTTTCCAACGCTCTCCAATTTCTCCGAGCCCATTGGCATAACCACGCAAGGGCCGTTTGTCTCGGTTAATCCCCAACCGTTTAAAAAATACGCCTGCGGGCAGTATTTATGAAACCGCCTTAAAACTTCCGGGTTGCTGGGCGCACCGAATACATCCACCCATCTTATGCTGGAGAGATTGAATTTCTCAAATTCCTTGAGGTATAAAATCGCGTAATACATAGAAGGCACTAAATAAAAATAAGTAACTTTGTGTTTCTCCACATTTTTTAAGAACTCCAACGGCGCGAACCTCTCCAAGAAAACCAAGGTATTGATAAAATACAAGCCTAATTGTATCGCCATAAGCCCGGCAATATGAGAAAACGGCAACGCGCAAATTATCACGTCCTCAGTATATATGTCCACAAAATAGCCGATTCCCGTCGGGCAGGCATCGAGTTGCTTATAGGTAAGCATTATGCCCTTGGGCCTGCCTGTAGTCCCTGAAGTATACAAAATCATAGATAAACAATCAGGCGGAGTATATACATCCTTAAATTCTGAAGGGGAATTATTGATTAATTCCTCAAAATTAGCGAAGCCTTCTTTGTTCTCCTGGACAAGGACGATTTTCTTTAAGGTAGGGATTTTCTTCTTTATGTTGCCTATCACGCTTATATCTTTCGCTTTGGCGATAAGATATTTTGCTTCGCAGTGCATCAGGCAGGTAACCATTTCATCTTCTGTAAGCATATAATCCAAAGGAACTACAGTCGCGCCTAAACAAAACAACGCCAAATAGCTATAAATATATTCGGGCCAGTTCGGCAGATAAATCCCAACCCTGTCTTGAGGCTTTACGCCTAAAGAAGCCAACCCATTGGCTAACCTAAAAACTATATCTTTAAACTGCTCACAAGGAGTTGGCTTATCTTTAAAGATTATGGCTGGTTTATCGGGGAATTTTTGGGAATTTCTTCTTAATAAGAAAGGGATATTCATAGCAAAGAATCGGGCAAAATTGACATCTGCCTCAGTATTATGATAGTAAAATTTTAATGGTAAAATTTTACTATCAACCAATCATTGTGTCAATCTATATTTTAGGTTGGGATAAAACACTTTGCGGTGTAACGGGATAGGTTATTTCAGGGAAGAACCGGCGATAATCCTTGAGGTAAAGTTTATCTCTGCTTTCATTAAATCCAGATTGTGCTCAAGTATTGCCAATAAATGGGCTGGTTTCTTATTCTTAAACCCGGAGTGCAATTTTAAAAGTTCCTTTTCTATTTTCTTAAGAACCTTTAACCTTATCTTAAACTTATTCTTAATATCCTCCTGCTTCAGATGAGGCATAAAGAACAAAGAAATGTCTATGCCAAAATACGGTCTTTGGATATGCAACAAGTTCCTGTTTAACAAAGCCGCGAACCTGTCTTTACCCTTATCTGTCAAAGAATAGACATATTTATCCGGCCTGTTTCTCGAGGAAGTCACTGTCTTCTTTACCAGACCTTGCTTCTCAAGATTGACTAACGAATAGTATATTGACTCATACCCTAAGCCGGTAAAATAAGCGAGAAAATCGTTAATCTGCTTCTTGATTTCATAGCCATGCCGCGCCTTTTCCTTAAGAAGGCCCAAAATGATTAATTCCTGCTCTAACTTCATAGCGTTTAAGAAACTTTCTCGGAGAATACGCCTATACGACGGAATTTATCGTAGCGTTGGTTTATAAGTTCGTCTTTGGGGATTTTGGACAGCTCATCCAGATTTTTCTTGAGGGAGTCTTTTATGTTCTTTGCTGTCTCCTGGGGGTCCCTGTGCGCGCCGCCTAACGGCTCCTTTACAACCTCGTCAATAATGCCAAACCTCAATAAATCTGCTGCCGTAAGCTTTAGCGCCTCCGCAGCCTCATTTGCCTTCGCGCTGCTCTTCCATAGTATCGCAGCGCAGCCTTCCGGAGAAATTACGGAATAGTACGCGTTTTCTAGAACGCATATCCTGTCGCCTATGCCTATGCCGAGCGCGCCGCCGCTGCCGCCTTCTCCGATGACATAAATAATTATAGGCACCTTAATCTTTACCATCTCTCTTAAATTTAAGGCTATGACCTGGGCTTGTCCTCTTTCCTCGGCGCCAATGCCGGGATATGCACCAGGAGTATCAATGAATATCAATATCGGCAGATTAAACTTCTCCGCTAATTGCATAAAACGCAAGGCCTTGCGATATCCTTCCGGATGAGCGCATCCGAAATTTCTATATATATTTTCCTGCGTGTCGCGGCCCTTTTGCTGACCGATTACCATAAACTTATGACTTGATATTCTGGCAAACCCTCCGACCATAGCTTTATCATCAGCAAAACACCTGTCTCCGTATAATTGAAGGAAATTCTCCGAAAGCATATCTATATAATCCAGGGTATAGGGCCTGTGGGGATGGCGGGCGATTTGGATTCTCTGCCAGGGAATAAGACTGCCGTAAATCTCTTTCTTGAGAGACTGCAGTTTATCTTCCAGTTTCTTTATCTCTGAAGACAAATTAATCTTCCTGTCCCGGTCAGAGTGCTTTTCCTGAAACTCTTTAAGCTCCTCTATCTTTTTCTCTAACTCTACTATTGGTTTTTCAAAATCCAAACCGTTCATTTTAGTTATAATTTAAATTTGTGCGGAATTTAATCGACAATTGTTACTTCTGTCTCAAGGGGGAGCAAGCTGAAGATTTCTTCTACGTCTTTATTTCTCATGCGCACACACCCTTCGGTTATCTGTTTGCCTATTTCATCAGGCTGGATCGTGCCGTGGATTCCGATACCGGATAAATCCAGGCCCATCCAGCGCGAACCAAGGATATTTTCAGGGCTCGTAGGAGGAATCTCTCTGCCATCTTTATACCAGGGAGGATCGATGATTTTATTGATAATTTTATATCTGCCTATAGGAGTGGAATTGTTTTTGCCTGTAGAAACGTTGTATGCCTTTACAACCTCGTCGTTAAACTTCAGTATCAAAATATTCTGGGATTTATCTACAAAAATACTGAACTTGCCGTTTAAAACCCTCAGCTTCATAGCCGGATAAAGCATCTTATTCTTTATATTATTCGCTATAGCTATGGCGTCGACAGTCGTGTTAAATTCTTTGGCAATGTCTACAAGCGTATCTCCCGGCTTAACTTCATAAATTACGGATTGCGGGATATTAATACCGGAAAGCAATATCTTTATATTTAAATCCTCTATCTTTGACTGCACAATACTCATCTGCTCCGACGACAACTCCATATCCACAAGTTTCTGGTAGACCTCTTTAGCCTCCAAGAGGCTGCCCTTTTCCACAAACGCATCCGCTTCTTTTAAATATGAATCTATATTAACTATCTTATTTACATATTCTGCATCTAATTGTTGCTGCGACGCTGCATTCTTAGAAAAACCCTTTTTAATAATTATCGGCAACAAAACAAGGCTTGCCAGAACCAATACAACCACTACAATACTCAAAATGCGGATTCTCATTATTATCCCTTTCTATTTCTGCATAATTATGGCGATTAATATACCTATTATAGAACCTACTATTACTTCTACCGGCGTATGGCCGATTAGCTCTTTTAACCTTGTTTCAGGAATTCTGCCCTGCCAGTATATATCTTCGGTAATTTTATTAAGGATTCGCGCCTGGGTTCCTGCTGAACGGCGCACGCCCTGCGCGTCAAACATAGTGACCATGGCAAATACCGCTGCCAAGGCAAAAATCCCGGAATTAAAACCATAATCAAAACCAGCTGTTATTGCCAAGGCGCTTGCGCCGGCAGCATGAGCTGAAGGCATGCCTCCTGTGCCGATAAACCACCTGAAATCAAACTTCTTGGTCCTAAGGACGCCCAGAGCCACCTTTATGGTCTGGGCTATCATCCAGGCCGATATAGTTATAAGGAAGAGGTGGTTGAATTTCAACTCGTCCAATATGACTTTAATCATTGTATGTCGTTTATGCGGTTAGGTTTTATATCCTGATTGGGCTAAAAGACTTTCTCTTGACGCTTTTTGCTGAATATGTTAAGCTACATTATATTATAACTCAATAAAATTGCAAGAAATTTGTAACTCCCTCCTTTCCGTCTAAATCCTTTTCAAAAACTACCGATATTAACCCGCGTTTTTTATCAATTATTGATTTAAACAAAGGCGAAATGCTTTCAAAAATAAATAGTTTCGGCATTTTGGGCATAGATGCTTACCCTGTGGAAATAGAGGTGGATATCTCTTTGGGGCTGCCTGCCGTGAACATCGTCGGCCTCCCGGACGCAAGCGTGAAAGAAAGCAAAGAAAGGATAAAATCAGCCATAAAAAACAGCGGCTACAGCTTCCCTCCCAAGAGAATAACAGTCAACCTCGCGCCGGCAGACATAAAAAAAGAAGGCGGAAATTTCGACCTGGCCATAGCGCTGGGCATACTAGCCAGCTCCGGCCAATTAAACAAAGACCTTTTGACTGACTACATAATCCTGGGGGAATTATCCCTTGAGGGAAGGCTGAGGCGAATAAAAGGCGCTATGCCTATAGCCATGAAGATGCGCTCAGGCAGGATAAAAAATCTCATCCTGCCCTATGCAAATGCCAGGGAGGCCGGCCTTATAAAAGGCGTGGATTCGTTCGGAGTAGAATCAATCAAAGATACGATACAATTTTTAAGCAGCGGCGGAAAAATCATCTCTCCCACAAAAATAGACCTGAATAATAATCTTAAAGATATGCAAAGGAATGAAGTTGATTTTTCCGAAGTAAAAGGCCAGATTATGGCGAAACGCGCCATTGAGGTTGCTGTTTCGGGTGGGCACAATATCCTGATGATTGGTCCGCCGGGCAGCGGAAAATCCATGTTAGCCAAAAGAATACCCACCATAATTCCCGATATGACCGAAGAAGAAATTATCGAGACCACGTCCATACATTCATCTTTAGGGCTTGTCCCTGAAAATAAAGGACTCATATTAAACCGGCCGTTTCGCGCTCCTCACCACACCGCTTCCGACGTGGCATTAATAGGGGGCGGCTCAATGCCGCAGCCCGGAGAAATAAGTCTAACCCACAACGGAGTCTTATTCCTAGACGAGTTACCGGAATTCCACCGCAACGTCCTGGAGGCGCTGCGCCAGCCATTGGAAGACGGCCGCGTGCATATCTCCCGCGCGAATAAATCACTGATATTTCCCTCCCGTTTTATGCTGGTATGCGCTATGAACCCCTGCCCCTGCGGAAAATTTAACGACCTTAAATCTTCCTGTAGGTGCAACACTACACAAATCGCCAGATATCGGGCAAAGATATCCAGTCCCTTATTAGACAGGATAGATATTCATATAGAAGTGCCGGCTGTGCGCTACCAGGAGTTGAGCAGCAATTTTCCGACGGAAAGTTCTACCCAGATCAAAGAAAGGGTCAACAAGGCACGGCAGATCCAAAGAGAAAGACTCTCTGCCATAGGTATTTCCTGTAATGCCCAGATGTCTCATAAGCAAGTGCGTAAATTTTGTACCTTAGGCAAAGAAGAAAACGAACTGTTAAAGGTGGCTATGACTGAATTAAATTTTAGTGCTAGGGCCTACGATAAAATTTTGAAAGTATCCAGAACTATTGCGGATTTAGCGGGATCTGAACAGATAAAAGTAGAACATCTTTCAGAGGCGATACAGTACCGGAGCTTGGATAGAGATTTCTTTGTGTAAGATGGGATGTCGTTTTGGGTAGACTATCGAAGTGACTGACCAGCTATACTTAACTAGAAGGACTGAAGGCATTTTTATACTTAATCTTACTCAAGATATCATCGTGATTCATAAAATATTTACCCGGATAAAGTGCATTAGCGACTTTTAATAAATGACCTATAAATTGACATGCTAACGAAAATATTGCTTCGCTATTCATTGAAGTTAAGCTTCTGTAATGTGCTCGCGCAATTACTGCTGGATTCCCATGTAGCTCTTCATGTAGCTTCTTGACAACCATGTTGTAATAATTCTGGTTAAACCCAATTGCTTCCATTCTTTTCTGCAGGTTTTTATCTGACCAATAATCTCCCATTTCGGGAATACCATTATTGAAGTTATACTCTATTGATCCCATGAACTGCGGACGATTAGTTCCTGTGCTGTCTTCTATAACCCATCTTAGGTTTACCACGAGTTCAATTATTGGTCGCAACAGCATAAGCGCTTCCAAATTTTGTTTCCTATCACAAAGAAGAAGGATGCTTTTAGCGTGGCTAACAAATCTTCTTGTGCTAAGCCAAAAGAATTGTTTGTTGAAGGTTTCTTTTTCTATATTTAGGCTGATAATTTTCTCTCCTCGCATAATGTTCTTTAGTGTCTTTCGAAATAAGTATTTGTAGGAATGCCTCTTTCTTCCTATTATAATCATATTGCCCCTCCCAGACTGAACTCTACTTCCCCACCCTCAACTGGCTGAATTGCACTTTAAATCTCTTTTCCTTACAATAAGGAAATTATGTCTAAAAATGCCTATTTTCGTTACAGTAAGTAATTAGACTTTTATCTCTTCAAGGATGGCTCTTGCAGTCTCAACAAACTCCTTTGCGTTGTTCTGCATATTTTCTAGGATTTCATTTTCAACTTCAATCTCTGTGCCATACTGAAATTCTTCCCTTAATGCCTTTGCATCGCTTCCCATCAGTTCGTCGGTCCTTCTTATCATTGCAATATACTTAGGATCAAGCTTAATCTTGCCTGTCCTTACGAAATAGTCTATTGCGTTAATCGTGCATTCCTGATTTCTTGAGTCAAACCCGAGCTTAAACAAAATGGCTAATAATGAATGGTACATCGTATAGAAAGCGGCTGAAACAGCCCAATCCCCAAAACCGCCCTTGATGTTATAATCAACAGCTTTAAGGTTATGTAATGCCTTTTGAATATGATTTTCTGCTTCCTGTATATCCGGCTTAATCTTCCTTAGACCACGATGCTTTCTTCCACCTGTCTTGCCTTTTTCAATGCACCAATGAAATTTCCTCTCTATATTATTGTCCACTAGACACCTCTCAATATGTCAATTAGAACATCCTCTCCAAACAATATTACCCCTTTTTTTAGAATATCTACTATAACTTTATCCTGTTTCTTTATGTTTTTCTTGAAATCAACCATTGTCATAAGCAAAGGATTAACTCTTTTGGGTCTTAAATTAGACAGTTTCAAGCAAAAGTCCTCAACTGCCTTTGACTTGCCCTTGTCGATAATGAACAGAGCATCAACATCCTTTGCGTCTCTTGTGTCAAGTATTGAACCAAAGAGAATAATTGCCTTGCTCAGTTTTTCCGCATCCCTTAAGTCCTTAGCATATATTGAGGCAAGGGATTTTTTTGATAGTGACTCATTTCTGCTTTCCATCAGTACAAGCTCGGTAATATTTCCGGCTTCTTTACTATCGGGATTCAATACATAATAAATGCCATTGCCTATCTTCTGGGAAACAAGGACACCTTTTTTTTCAAGGGATTTTAATATTTTGTAGGCACTGCCAACGCTTATTTTTAATTCCCTTGATATCTGGTTCACATTAAACCTGTTTGGGATATTTCTGAAAAGGAACTCTACTATTTTAGTAAGGTTAAGGGGAAGCATGCTTATTCACTCCTATTGAATATTTATTCACTTTTGATGAATATATCATATATAAAGCTTCACCTTATGTCAAGCATTTTAAGGCATTGTATTATTTTTTACGATTATTCCATCTAATGGAATTATCGTGAATTTTCATACAATGCATTATTCGGGTCTACCCCAATAAACTCATTTACCTTTTCCATCCTTCCAGCTTCCGGCATCTTGCCTCTGATTTCCCAATTAAGGACAGCGGTTTCAGAGACACCGAAGAAGCTGGCTACTTTCTTTAAAGTCATACCCTTATCCATCCGCGCCTTTCTTATCTTTTCGCCTAAATTTTGGGGATTTTTAGGGTATTTTGGGCTTAATTCGCGCATGTTAATCTCAATTTCGAGGGTATAAACGAGGGAGCAAATGTTGTCATTCTGTTCATCATGGATGCCCCTGCGGCTATTACACAGACCCTAAAAAAATCTGCCGCTGTAATCCCAATAAAATTGCGCATTACATAGGTAAGATATCCGGACCACTCTTAGACAGGATAGACATCCATATTGACGTCCCAGCTGCGCGCTATCAGGAGATAGCCAGCAACCAGCCTGCTGAAAGTTCTTCCCAAATCAAGGAAAGAATTAATAAGGCGCGTACGCTCCAAAAAGAAAGATTCTCCGCCATAGGCATTATGTGCAATGCCCAGATGAGTCATAAGCAGGTGAGAAAATTTTGCGTTTTGGGCGAAGAGCAAAACGAATTGCTTAAAATGGCGATGACCGAACTAAATTTTAGCGCCAGGGCTTATGATAAAATCCTCAAAATCTCAAGGACGATTGCGGATTTAGGTGGCACTGAAGACATCAAAACAGAACATCTATCAGAGGCAATACAGTATCGCTCGTTAGATAGAGAGTTTTTTGTGTAAAAGTTTATTATGCTTGGAACCAGAGGAAAACTAGAGGAAGATTAGAGGAAACTAACCCAGAGCCAGAGGAAGAACCAGAGGAAACTGTTTCCGATTTATTCGGGAAACTGGGATTAAAAATATAAAATGACCAAGACAAGACTACTTATTAAAAACGCCTGT
>Ga0172375_10010622_pt1 | contig 11904 bp, 22 predicted proteins | sample LakKiv1m_FD_114537 | JGI IMG/M metagenome (GOLD analysis project Ga0172375, IMG submission 114537) | Freshwater microbial communities from Kabuno Bay, South-Kivu, Congo - kab_092012_11.1m | ecosystem: Environmental > Aquatic > Freshwater > Lake | place: Democratic Republic of the Congo... | reverse complement strand
CGTGAACAGTTTGATTTATCTACCCATAAGCGCCTTATTGACATCTTTGAACCCACAGCTAAGACCATCGATTCATTAAGGAAATTGAATTTGCCCGCAGGTGTGGATGTAGAGATCAAGTAGTAAATCAAAAAACGGATAAATAGCAATGATTGGTTTAATTGGTAAAAAAATTGGAATGACTCAGGTTTTTGCGGCGGATAACAGCCAGGTTGGGGTTACTGCTATAGAGGCCGGGCCTTGCCCGATTTTAATGATTAAGGATAAGAATATCCAGCTGGGATTTGATGCGGTAGCCGAGAAGAAAATCAATAAACCTCAGGCGGGATTCTTTAAGAAATTAAATATTTCCCCGCGGAAGGTGATTAAGGACCTTTCAAAAGAAGCTAATGTTGAATATAAAGTTGGGGATGAGCTTAAAGTTGACCTTTTTACAGAGGGTGATTTTGTAGATGTCAGCGGGATTACTATCGGCAAGGGTTTTGCCGGTGGTATGAAACGCTGGAATTGGAAGGGCGGCCCAAGGACTCACGGCTCTACTTCTCACCGCAGGGTAGGTTCCATAGGTTCAACCACTACTCCCGGCCGCGTCTGGAAAGGACACCATCTTCCCGGGCATATGGGCAATGTTAAGGTTACGGTTCAAAACCTTAAGATTAAAAGGGTAGATTTAGCAAATAACGTTCTTTTGGTTGAAGGGGCAGTCCCCGGGCATAAGAATGGTTATTTAGTGGTTACTAAGGCCAAGAAAAAGGCCCATAAGAAAGCAGCGGCTAAGAAATAATATGTTTACTTTACCTGTATATAATAGCGAAGGCAAGGAAGTTGATACGATAAAGCTCAATGCTGATATTTTTGACGGCTCTCAAAATACCGATTGCCTTCATCAGGCTATTGAGGCTTATAAGGCTAATCAGAGAAAAGGGTTGGCTGCGACTAAAACCAGCGGAGAGGTTTCCGGCGGCGGTAAAAAACCCTGGAAACAAAAGGGTACTGGCCGGGCCCGCGTAGGTTCTACCCGTTCTCCTCTCTGGAGGCATGGCGGCGTAGTTTTTGGCCCGCATCCTCGCGATTTCTCCTATGAGTTGCCGCAAAAGATTAAGGCCCTGGCATTAAAGACCAGCCTGAATACCAGGTTAAAGGAAAATAATTTCCTTATCCTTGATGAATTTAAAGTTGAAGCCCCGAAAACCAAGCTTGCGGTGAAGATACTAACCAACCTTAAATTATTTTCTCCTAAAGTAAAAAAAGAAAGAAAAGTTTTATTCTTAACGCATAAATTGGATGCTGATTTAAAGAAAGCCCTAAAGAATATCGGTTTCTTAACTGTTAATTTGGCGAAGGATTGCCATGCCTATGAGGTAATGAATAATCAAAAGCTGCTTATTACCAGGGCCGGCCTGAGCGATTTGACTGAGAGGTTAAAGTAATGAGCAAGACCCAGATAGTAATTAAATCTCTTTTGCAGACGGAAAAATCCAGCACTTATCAGCCGCAGGGCAAGTACCTCTTTCTGGTGGTTAACTCTGCCAATAAAATACAGATTAAAAAAGCTGTTGAGCAGGCATATAAAGTGAAAGTAAAGAATGTAAATACTTATGTTTCGGCAGGCAAGCTAAAAAGGGTGAGGCATCAATTGGGCCGGACATCAGATACTAAAAAAGCAGTGGTTACTTTAGCAGCCGGACAGAAGATAGAAGTCCAGTAAATATAGGAAAGTAAAATGGGAACAATAAAATTTAAACCGACAACACCGTCAAGAAGGCATATGAGCGGCCCTGATTTTGCCGAGATTACCAAGCATAAGCCCGAGCGTTCATTGCTCGCGCCGCTTAAGAAAACCGGCGGAAGAAATTGTTACGGCCGCGTAACTACCAGGCATATCGGCGGAGGGCATAAAAGGATGCTGCGTATAGTTGATTTTAAACGCGATATCTTTGATCAGCCGGCAAAAGTCCTGGCTATTGAGTATGATCCTAACCGTTCAGCAAGGATTGCCCTGGTTGAGTATCCGAATAAAGCGAAGCGTTATATTATCGCTCCGGTAGGACTTAATGTAGGTGATATGATAATTTCCAGCAATCAGAAAGATATGGAAATTAAAGTTGGTAACTGCCTGCTTATCCGTAATATACCTTCCGGTACGTTGATTCATAATATAGAGTTATTTAAGGGCAAGGGCGGCCAGATAGTCCGCGGCGCGGGAACCAGCGCGCAGATCATGGCAAAGGAAGGGGATTTTGCCCATATAAGATTACCCTCCGGCGAAGTAAGGTTAATAAGTTTAGATTGCCATGCGACTATCGGCCAGATCGGCAATATAGAGCATGAATCGTTGATTTTAGGCAAGGCGGGGAAAAACCGCTGGCTGGGTATTAAACCTTCAGTAAGAGGCGTGGTAATGAATCCTTTTGATCATCCGCACGGCGGAGGCGAAGGTAAATCCGGACAGGGTAATCCCCATCCGGTGACTCCCTGGGGCAAGCCTACTAAAGGTTACAGGACGAGAAACCGGAATAAGTATTCTAACAAATTTATCATAAAGAGAAGGAAGCCATAATTATGCCGCGTTCATTAAAAAAGGGTCCATATATTGAGGAAAGTTTATTAAAAAAGGTTGAAAGACATACCAAGAGCGGTGATCGCCAGGCAATTAAAACCTGGAGCCGCCGTTCAACCATTATTCCTGATTTTGTCGGATTGACTTTTGCTGTTTATGACGGTAAAAGGCATAACCCGGTATTCGTTACTGAAAATATGGTCGGCCATAAATTAGGGGAATTTTCCCCCTCAAGAATATTTAGAAAACACGGCGGTATAAAGGCTAAGAAGGCTTTGGAGAAGACATAAGATGATTTCAAAGGCTGAAGGAAAATTTTTAAGGGTTTCTCCGAGCAAAGTCCGTTTGGTTATGGACCTTATTCGCGGCAAAGATGCCAGTGAGGCGGTAAGTATCCTGCTGCATTTAAACAAAAGGCCTAAGGAATATTTGATCAAGATTTTAAAATCCGCGATCGCCAACGCCAAGGTCAAGGGTTTTGGAGTAGAGAAATTATATGTTTCCAAAATTGTTTGTAACCCCGGGCCGATGTGGAAAAGGTTTAAGGCTGCTGCTTTTGGCCGGGCTGCGTCAATAGTTAAACGTACCGCGCATATAAAAATTGAGTTAGATTTAAAACCTGGAGAATAATTTAATATGGGTCATAAAGTAAGTCCTTTAGTACTAAGGATTGGTTTTATAAGGCAGTGGAATTCGCGTTGGTTTGCCAAAGCCAAGGATTTCCCGCTCTTTATCCAGCAGGATGTCAAGATCAGAAAATTTATTAAAAGCAAGTTCAAGCAGGCAGCGATTTCCAAGATTGTTATTGAGAGATTAGCGGAAAAAATCAGGATTCGTATATTTTCTGCCCGTCCCGGCATTATTATCGGGAGGCACGGTTCGGATATCGAACGCTTGCGTTCAGATTTAAATAGCCTGGTAAAAAATGAGCTTTCTATAGATATACATGAAATTAATAATCCTGCCTGGGATGCTCAGTTGGTTGCTGAGAATATTGCTTTACAGCAGGAGAAGAGGATTGCTTTTCGTCGGGCAGTGAAAAGGGCGATGGAGCAGTCTATCGCTTCGGGAGTTAAAGGGATAAGGGTAAGTTGTTCCGGCCGGCTTAACGGCGCGGAGATGGGCCGCAGAGAGACATATAAAATCGGCTCAGTCCCTTTACAGACATTGCGCGCGGATATTGATTATGGATTTGCCGAAGCCCTTACCACTTATGGTTTAATCGGGGTTAAGGTTTGGATTTATAAAGGAGATGTCCTGGGCAAGCAGTTTATTCAGGAAGAAACAAAGACAGCGGGCCAGCAACAGCAGTCAAAAGAACAGTTTAGGCCTCAGCGCTAATATTTAGTCAGGAGTAGTGAAATATGGTTTTAATGCCCAAGAGGGTTAAATATCGTAAACTTCAAAAAGGCCAGAGGCGTGGGATAGCTACCAGCGGAGCGGAACTATCTTTCGGGGAATTCGGCTTAAAGTCATTAGAAAACGGATGGGTTAAGAACAACCAGATTGAAGCGGTGCGTGTTATTCTGGCCCGCCAACTGCACAGGGGCGGCAAGCTCTGGATCAGGATTTTTCCGGATAAGTCTATAACCAAGAAACCGGCAGAAGTACGTATGGGTAAAGGCAAGGGAGACCTTGATCACTGGGTATGTGTGGTAAAGAGGGGCCGTATCCTATTTGAGCTAGGCGGTATTCCCGAGGAGTATGCTAAGGCCTGTTTCCGTATGGCTGCTTTTAAGATCCCGCTGCGTACTAAATTTGTAACCAGGCTGCATAAATAATATGAAAATAGAAGAGCTGAAAAATTTATCAGAAGACGAATTATTATTGAAAGAAAAATCCCTGTATGAGGAGCTGGCGAAATTGAATGTTCAGCGTTATACCGGGAGCGTAGAGAAACCGCATAAGTTTGCCTTGATCAGGCAGGATATTGCCCGGATCAGGACAATCTTAAATGAGAAGAAAGATAAATAAGATGGGTAAGCAAAAAGAATTTACCGGAGTCGTAGTCAGCGATAAGATGCAAAAGACGGTGGTGGTAAAAACCATGCATTTAAGCAGGCATGCGAAATATTCTAAAACCGTGAAGATGCATAATAAATTTAAGGCGCATGATGAAAAGGGCCTTGCCAAACTTGGGGATACGGTGAGGATTGTTGAAACCCGCCCTCTTTCAAAAGATAAGCATTTTATTGTAAAAGAAGTGATTAAAAAATTTCAGAAAGTAGAAATTGCTCCTGAGGAGATTGCATAAATGATCCAGTTACGTTCAATATTAGATGTTGCGGATAATACCGGAGCCCGGCGGGCTTCGATGATTGCCACTTTAGGCAAAAAAGGGAGTTTCAACGCTGAAATTGGGGATGTGATTAATGTCAATATTAAAGAGTCTATCCCCGGAGCAACCGTAAAAAAAGGCGAAAAAGCAAGGGCGGTAATTGTGCGCACTAAACACGCCATAAGAAGGGCAGACGGCTCATTATTACGCTTTGACCGTAATGCCATAGTAATTATTGACGAAAAGGACAATCCCAGGGGTACGCGAGTATTCGGACCGGTTGCCCGTGAATTAAGGGACAGGAATTTTAATAAAATAATTTCATTAGCTCCAGAGGTAATTTAATGCAGAAAATTAAGAAGAATGATATTGTCCAGATAATTAAAGGCAAGGACAAGGGTAAACAGGGCAAGGTAATTAATGTTATTGAAGATGGGGCGAGGGCTATAGTTGAGGGGTTGAATCTGGCCAAGAAGCATAAGCGCCAGAGCCGCCAGGACCAGAAGGGCGGGATAGTTTCAATTGAAATGCCGGTTAGTGTTTCTAATTTAATGCTCTTCTGTAAACATTGCTCCAAGCCCAGCCGGGTCGGGGTAATGGTATTAAAAGACGGTACAAAAACTAGAATGTGCAAGAGTTGTAAAGGGGCTTTATAATATGATTCCGAGACTATTAGAAAAATACAGAAACGAAATTGTGCCTAAGCTGATGCAGGATTTTAAGATTAAGAATAAGATGGCTGTTCCTGCTATAGTTAAAGTCGTGGTGAATATGGGGATTGGCGAAGGTACTCAGGATATTAAAATCCTGGAAAAGGCCGCAGATGAATTAGCAAATATTACCGGGCAAAAACCAATTATCCGCAGGGCAAAGAAAGCTATCGCTAACTTTAAAGTCAGGCAGGGCCAGGCGGTCGGGGTAAAGGTGACCCTAAGAAAAGCAATGATGTATGAGTTTGTTGACCGGCTGCTTAATATTTCCCTTCCGCGTATCCGTGATTTCCGAGGTGTTTCCCGGGATTCTTTTGACAAGGCTAATAATTATACCCTGGGTTTAAGTGAGCAGATAATATTCCCGGAAATTGAATATGATAAGATTACCCGCACGCAGGGAATGGACATTACTTTTGTGATTAAGAATGCCAAAAGCAAAGACCAGGCAAGGGCGCTCCTGAAATACTTCGGAATGCCTTTTAAGGATAAGGAATAATCATGGCAAAGAATTCTCAAATCGCTAGATGGAAAAGGCCGGCAAAATTTTCAACCCGTAAATACAACCGTTGCTCAATTTGCGGAAGGAGTAATGGTTATTTAAGAAGGTTTGAACTTTGCCGTATTTGTTTCAGGGAACTGGCCTGGCAGGGGCTTATCCCCGGAGTGAAGAAGGCGAGCTGGTAGATACAAGATACTTTGCCTGTCCGGCAAAGTATTAATTCGCAGACGGCCTTACGGCCTACGACTTATGTCACTTTCGTTCCATAAGTCGTCTGCTCATTAAAATTGGGGGTTAAATGTCAAGAACAGATTTAATTGCAGATGTTTTTACGATTATGCGCAATGCCATAATTATAAAGAGGGATGTTGTTGATCTTCCGGCATCCAATAACATAAAATCAATTATAGCTATTCTTAAAGATAACGAATATATTGATAACTTTAAGCTGATTGAAGATAAGAAACAGGGTATAGTCAGGGTGTATCTAAAGTATGTCGCAGGCAAGTCCGCTATCCGCAACCTTAAGCGTATTTCTAAGCCCGGATTAAGGGTTTACGTGTCAGGGAAAAAGGTTCCTTCGGTTTTACGGGGGAGGGGTTTAGCGATTATTTCCACATCTAAGGGTGTAATTACCGATAAGCAAGCCCGGGAACAGGGTTTGGGCGGGGAAGTTATCGGGTATGTTTGGTAAAAGCACCCCGCGTTTATGGCACCTGGCGCTTATTTGAATTGCGCCAGTGTTCACTAGTGTGAAAATTGTGTTGGTGTGCGCAAGGCTGGCGCAAGTTGGGCGGGTGTTCTCTACTTGAGGAAAAAATAAATGTCTAGAATCGGAAAAAAACTGGTAGTAATACCGAAAGAAGTAAAAATTGAAGTTAAAGATGGGGCAGTTTTTGTTGAGGGCCCGAAGGGGAAGCTTAGCCGTAAGTTATCTGATCGTATCAGTATAGATATTAATGACAGCCAGCTTTTTGTAAAAAGGGTTTCTGATACAAAAATAGACAAATCTATGCATGGGCTTTTCCGGGCCTTGATTATAAATATGATTAAGGGCGTAACCGAAGGCTATGTTAAGGAGCTTGAGATTATCGGGGTAGGATTTAAAGCCGCGGTAACCGGAGATAAGCTGAATATGGCTTTAGGATTTTCCCATCCGGTTAATATTACTATCCCGGCGGGAGTTAAGATTGAAACTCCTAAGCCTACGCAGGTAATCTTAAAGAGCCCCGATAAAGAGCTTATCGGGAAGATGGCTGCTGAAATACGTTCAATTTATCCTCCTGAGCCTTATAAGGGCAAGGGTATACGTTATTTAGGGGAGCATGTCAAAAAGAAGGTAGGAAAGGCGCAGGCAACCGGTAAATAAAATGAGAAAAAAAGAAGAATTGAGGTTAAAGAGGCATAAGAGAATTAAAATGAAGATGCTGGGCACGCCTGAGAAGCCGAGGTTGGTTGTCCACCGTTCTTTAAAAAATATTTCTGCGCAGGTTTTGGATGATACTTGCGCCAAGGTCCTTTTTTCCCTTTCAACCAAGGATAAAGCCTTGAAGCAGAAATTTCCATCCGCAGGGAACCTCAAGTCATCCGTGACCTTTGGGGAAATATTTGCGAAGTCAGCGAAAGAAAAGGGGATTAGCAAGGTGATTTTTGACCGGGCGGGATATCTTTATCATGGCAGGATTAAGTCTTTTGCCGAGGCATTAAGAAAAGGTGGAATGGAGTTTTAAATTATGCGTGAATTAAATATTGCACAGCAGTCAGATTTAGTTGAAAAGGTAATTAGCATAAACCGGGTTACTAAAGTAACCAAGGGGGGCAAGAAATTGCACTTCAGCGCTTTAGTGGTGGTAGGGGATAGCAAGGGAAGAGTTGGTTTTGCTTTAGATAAGGCTAATGAAGTTGCTGAAGCTATACGCAAATCTTTGACTAAAGCAAAGAAGGGTCTTTTTAAGATCCCTATGGAAGGCTCAACTATTCCTCATGCAATCGTGGGGAAATTCGGCGCGGCCAGCGTTATGCTTAAGCCGGCCTCAGAAGGAACAGGCGTTATTGCCGCCGGACCTGTGCGCGCGATTTGCGAAGCCGCCGGAATCAAGGACATCCTTACTAAGTGTTTAAAATCCAATAATCCAATTAATGTTATCAAGGCTACTATGCAAGGGTTAAGGAGCCTTAAAGAATAAATAAAATGAAAGAGAAAAAGACCAATAAAGAGCAGGCTGTTAAAAAACCGGTTGTCAAGAAGGTCGCAGTTAAGAAACCTGTTGTAAAAAAGGCTGATGAAGAAAAGCCGGCGCTTGGCGCAGTTGCTTTATATAATTTGAAACGCCCGTTCGGATCGCATAAAAAAAGAAAATACCTGGGCCGCGGGCCTAAGTCCGGGCACGGTAAGACATCTACTCGCGGAAGCAAGGGGCAGACCTCGCGTGCAGGAAGGCATTTTTATTTAGGTTTTGAAGGAGGCCAATCTCCGCTTATCCGCAAAATGCCTAAGCGCGGATTTGTGAGTAATTTCAGGAAGGTCTATCAGATTGTCAATCTTGAGGATTTAAATTTAATAAAAGAAGCCGTGGTTACTCCCCAGCTTTTGAAGGATAATGGTTTAATCCGCGACGAACACGCTTTAATTAAAATATTAGGGAGTGGTAGCATTAAGAATCCGGTAACTATACAGGCTCACGCGTTTTCTAAGCGCGCAGCTAGCGAAATTGTTAATGCCGGCGGAAAAGCAGAAATCATAAATGTTTAACGCGCTGGTTAATGCGTTTAAGATTCCTGATTTAAAGAAGCGGCTGATTATTACAGGTGCGCTTATCGCTATCTACCGCGTAGGTTGTTATGTCCCTACTCCCGGTATTGACGGCGCAGCGCTGGCGGATTTTTTTAATCGGATAGCCAAAACTCAAGGCGGAACGCTCTTTGGTATAATTAATATGTTTTCCGGAGGCGCTATGGAGCGCCTGACCATATTTGCACTGGGTATAATGCCATATATTTCATCGTCTATTATTATGCAGCTTTTGACTGCAGTTATACCGGCGTTGGAGAAAATGGCTAAAGAGGGTAAATCCGGATACGAAAAGATCAATCAGTTTACCCGTTACGGAACTGTTTTACTCTCGGTTGTGCAATCTTATTTTATCGCTCTTTGGCTGGAAAGCCCTGCCCGTTTTGAAGGATTGCAGATTGTTATGCATCCGGGATGGGGATTTCGTATCCTGACAGTTTTAACGCTTACCACCGGTACGATATTTATTATGTGGCTGGGTGAGCAGATTCAGGAGCGGGGGATAGGAAACGGCATTTCCCTGGTTATTACCGCGGGTATTATTTCCAGGATTCCTACTGCGTTAAACCAGTTGTTTGTTTTGATTTCTCCTTTTGCCGCCAGCCGCAGGCAGATTCAGCCGGTTACCTTATTGGTTATGGCCTTATTACTGGTTGGAGTGGTTTTTGCGGTAATCATGATTACCCAGGGAGTACGTAAGATCCCTGTGCAATATGCCCGGCGCATCGTGGGGCGCAAGATTTACGGAGGCCAGAGTACTTATATACCGCTGAAGGTGGATACTTCCGGAGTTATTGCGATTATCTTTGCACAGTCAATTATATTATTTCCGGCAACCCTGGCTTCTTTTATACCAAATCCCGGCTTTCAGCGGCTGGCTGAAGGATTAATCCGCGGACAGCTGTTGTATTCGGTTGTTTATGCTCTTTTGATAATTTTCTTCTGTTATTTTTATACGGCGATTGTATTTAACCCTAACGATCTTTCCGAGAATATGAAAAAGTACGGCGGGTTTATCCCGGGAATACGTCCGGGCAAGCCGACTGCCGAGTTCCTTGATTATGTAATGACCAGGATTACTTTAGCCGGGGCCAGCTTTATTGCGGTAATCGCGATTTTTCCGGATTTTATTATGGCCTGGCTGAAAATACCTTATTTAGTAGCTTCGTTTTTTGGAGGTACAGGAGTCTTAATCATTGTCGGGGTTATGCTGGATACTTTAAAGCAGATTGAATCCCACCTTCTGACGCACCATTACGAAGGTTTTATAAAAAGCGGCCATATTAAGGGGAGAAGATAATGTATTTGGTTCTTTTAGGGCCACCTGGAGCAGGTAAGGGGACGCAGGCAAAAAGGCTGGCGGATAAATTAAATCTTCCCCACATATCTACGGGAGACATATTAAGGCAGAATGTTAAAGCCGGGACTCCTTTAGGCAAAGAAGCTAAAGGTATTATGGATAAGGGGTTGCTTGTTCCGGATGATTTAGTTGCTTCAATGCTGGATCAACGTTTTAATAACCCGGATATAAGAAAAGGTTTTATTTTAGACGGCTACCCGAGGACATTGTCTCAGGCTAAGACACTGGATGAGATATTGTCCGGCAAAAAGCTCGCAGTAGATTTGGTAGTTTATTTAAATACAAGCGACGAGGTAATTATTAAAAGGCTGACTGGCAGGCTGGTTTGTTCCAAGTGCGGGGCGAATTTCCATACGTTGAATATGCCTCCTAAAGTTAAGGGGTTATGCGATAACTGTCAGGGTGAACTTTATCAGCGTTCTGATGACAATGAAGTTACGGTGCGTAAGCGCCTGGAAGTTTATAAGAATGAAGTTTCTTCTTTGATAAAATATTACGAACAGCAAAATAAGCTGCATAGCTTAAATGCAGATTTAGATGCCCAGGATGTATTGGAGCAGATTGCCTTGCTATGCGCTAAGGTTTAAGTGATTCCAATTAAGTCGGAAAAAGATTTACAGATGTTAAAACGCTCCGGTCGGATTTTATCGGGCGTTATGCGCAAGGTAGAGAAAATCGTCCGGCCGGGGATAACGACCCTGGATATTGACCGGCTGAGTGAAGAGTTAATACTTAAAGAAAATGCCCTGCCGGCTTTTAAGGGGTATAAAGGGTTTCCGGCGACAGCTTGTGTTTCTATAAATGAAGAGATTGTCCACGGTATCCCCTCTCCGAGGGTAATTTTAGAAGGGGATATCGTAAGCATAGATTTAGGCGTGAACTTTGAAGGTTATTTCTCGGATATGGCTGTTACCCTGCCTGCGGGCAAGGTAAATGAAAATGAAAGAAAGCTGATTGAGGTAACCAGAAAATCGCTGGAGACAGGGATTAAGCAAGCCCGCCCAGGTAATTATTTAAGCGATATTTCTCATAGTATCCAGAGTTTTGTTGAGGAACACGGATTTTCAGTGGTGAGGAATTTTGTAGGGCATGGAATAGGAGTTGCCTTGCATGAGGAGCCGGAGATTCCTAATTTTGGAGCCGCGCATTTAGGCCCGCTTTTAAAGAGCGGGATGGTCTTGGCCATTGAACCGATGGTTAATACCGGCAGCTGGGAGTGCCGTATTGCCAGGAACGGTTGGACAGCAGTGACTAAAGACAACAGGCCTTCAGCTCATTTTGAGCATACGGTGGCGGTTACTGAGAATGGGCCGGTTATACTAACAGAGTGATATGCCTAAAGAAGATCTGATTGAAACTGAAGGAAAGATAATTGAGGCCCTGCCTAATGCTATGTTCAAGGTAGAGCTGGAAAATGGGCATGTGGTCCTGGCGCATGTTTCAGGAAAAATGCGCATGAATTTTATCAGGATTCTTCCGGGTGATAAAGTTAAACTAGAACTTTCTCCTTATGATTTGAGCCGGGGGAGAATTACTTTTAGGGTGAGATAACAATGAAAGTTAAAGCTTCGATACGTAAGATTTGCGATAAGTGCAAGATAATAAAAAGAAGAGGAGTAGTGCGGGTAATTTGCGTTACTACTAAACACAAACAAAGACAAGGTTAATTATTTTCTCAAGGAGCTAATATGCCAAGAATTATG
>Ga0172375_10010620_pt1 | contig 11907 bp, 9 predicted proteins | sample LakKiv1m_FD_114537 | JGI IMG/M metagenome (GOLD analysis project Ga0172375, IMG submission 114537) | Freshwater microbial communities from Kabuno Bay, South-Kivu, Congo - kab_092012_11.1m | ecosystem: Environmental > Aquatic > Freshwater > Lake | place: Democratic Republic of the Congo... | reverse complement strand
GGCCTCTGGACCACGAAGGCGCGGTTCGGCGCTTAGGACGGCGCGCATACGAGGCCCCGAGGGGCGGCGACGGGGGGCGCGCGGGGCTACTCGCGGCCATGCGCGCCCCCCGTCGCCGCCCGCGCTTCGGCGCCGTTCGGCCTCAACCCATCACAAAAAGCGCTTCGGTGCCGCTCTTGCCGTCCCGGCGCTTTCCTATCGACACCGTCCATCCGTGAAGGTCAGCCGCGGCTTTGACGATAGTGAGGCCAAACCCATGCCCTCCATCGGATCGCGAATGGGAACCCCTATAAAAGGCATCGAATACATAAGGGACATCCTCTTCGGCCACGCCCGTTCCATCGTCGACAACCGAGAAAGCCGGCTTCCCATCGATTTGAATAAGCCGCAAGGCGATCTGACCATCATCCTTTGAATACTTGAAGGCGTTCGTCACCAAGTTTTCCAGGGCTCGCTCGATTAGGAGCCGATTCATCGCGAGTGCGGGAACGTCGAAGCTCGGCTCCTGAGCGGCGCTCTCGCCAAATCCCCAGACCAGCCGCCGTTTGAGAAGGAGGGCATCGCTCTCGAAGCGCTGCCCCAAGGTCCTCATCAACTCCCGCAAGTCCACTTCCTGCACGGAAATGCTCCCTTCCCCCCCTATCTTCAGGAAATCGATGATTTCCCCTGTAAGATCCTCGAGCTGCTTCGCCTTGCGCTGGATGATCTGGACATATTTCCCCTGAGTTTCCCTGTCTTTCGCGACATTGTCGGCCAGGGCATCCGCGTACCCTTGGATCAGGGCTATGGGCGTTTTCAAGTCATGACTCACGCCCATGAGCATCTTGGATCTGCGGATCAACATGTCCTTGAGATTAAGCCTCATGAGGTTTATGGACTTGGCGAGAAGGAGAATCTCATGGTTGCCCGAGCCGGCCACCTCATGATCGAGATCCCCCGTCGCCACTATGGCCGTATCCTTTTCGAGCGTCTTGATCGCCCTGCTGATGGAACGAAGGATAAACAGGGAAATGACCCCCGTCACGGCGAAAATGACGAAAGCGAAACTGCTGATGAATATGATGTTCCTGTTGCGGATATCCTGTTTCGTCCAGAATGGCTGGATATCGAACAGAATGAGAAGGCCATCCGACCGTCCCGAATCGATGGGCATGAGCTTCAGTTCCGGCCGAGGCCCGCTGCTTCGATTGTCAGCCCTATTCACATCGGTGTTAGTTTGGGGCGTCAAATCATTCAGCTGTATCTTGCTACCCGGAATTATGCGCCGAAACGTGGAGAGGAGCACCATTCCGTCCGGCTTGAGGAGGGCTACTTCCCGAAGCGGCATGCCCACATTTTCCGCCTCGGCCTTCATGATGTCGATCGTGAGCGATTCGCCCGCATTCACTCTGTCCAAGAGAGCCGCGATGAATTCCCGTGTCGGGGCTCGCGGATCCCTCGGCGCCTGCTGGAAGCCGAAGAAGAGGACGCCAAAAAGGATCGGCAGAAGCGTCACCGCGACGGTGAGGACGGCAAACTGTGTCTTCAGCCTCACGGTTTTCTCCTAGGCGATCATCTCCGGATTGAATCGGTATCCGAGCCCATACTGGGTCTGGATATAGCGGGGCGCTACCGGATCGTCTTCGATTTTTCGCCTTAATCTCTGAATGTAGACGCCAACGGCGCTCACGTCGCCAAAATTCTGCCCCCACACTTTATCGTACAACTCTTCCGGTGTGAAGGATTTCCCCTGCGCCTCGATAAGAGCCTGCAGGATACCGAATTCCCGGGGCGAAAGGCTGATGGGCACTCCGTCCTTCGCGAGAAAGAGAGCTTCCGAATCCAACTCGAAGGGACCGAAGCGCCACGTGGCTCCTTCCTTGCTCGGCGCCGGGACTTGGGACCTGCGGATATACGCGCGTACGCGGGCGGCGAGAACGCGCGGCGGACAGGGCTTCGTGACGAAATCGTCGGCGCCTACGCCCAGCCCATGAATGATATCTTCCTCAGCCTCCCGGGCGGTCAGGATCATGACAGGGACGCTGGAAGTCTTGCGCAACTGTTCGAGAAATTCGAAGCCATCCATGCCGGGCAGGTTTATGTCGAGAATGATGAGATTCCAGCCTTGTTCCTTGGCCAAGGCCAGGGGCAGCCCCGATTCGGCATCGAGGGCTATTCTGCATTCCAGCCCTTCCTTCGCAAGGTAAAGAGCGTACAGATCGGCCAGTTCGACGGTATCCTCAACGATCAGAATTTTCCCTCTCACCATACACCTCCCTCACTTGAACGTGACGGCGTTCCAGACAAGACTGAAGTCGAGCCCGACCTTCTTAAGCGAATAATCGTCGTTGAGCTGGATTGGGGTCGATACCGATGCCACGAAATCTTGGAGAATCGTCATCTCCAGATCGGGTGTCACCGTATTCCCTTTCGGGGCATATTCCGAATACGCGGCGCCGAATGTCGAAAGCGCGGAAAGCGTCATTTCGAGCTTGGATCCCTGGTCGCCGATGGATAGGGCGAAAGAGGGCTTTGTTCGAAAGGACATGTCGGAGAAGTTCGCCAAGGCATAATCGCTCAAGGTCCATTGGGTGAGTTTCTCGCCACTACCCCAGCGACCACCCACCGATACGCTGCCCGCGAGGTAGTACATGCCCGCTTGGACAAGGTCGGAGGAAGTCACGCCCAATGCCGCTTTCTTTGCAGAAGTGAATCCGCGCACGGTGCCGACGATGGATGAATCCTGGTAGCCGGTTCCATTGTAATAGCCTTGTACATGCAGGGCAAACGAAAGCCCGTTCGAGTCGGCGTAATTGTACTTTATCCCCATGGTCGACTGGAATACGGGCACATAGTCGATCGTATACGTCGTATAGCCGCCAAGGCCATCCGATTGTACGTAGGTTCTGTCCGAACCATAGGCGACTACATTTTCGCCGTAGACATCGAAAGGTCCCACCGCGCCGGTAAACATGAACATCGCCCGTGGCTTGGCCTGCATATCCGTCCTGCCGAAAGCCCCAAAATTGAGCTCGAAATTGCTGACGACCACATCAGCCTTGCCCGCGAACGAGAACGATGTCATATCGCCATTGAGTGGCGGAACGACATAGAGTGTCGCCTGGTTCAGCTTGCCGAATGGAGTATCCACTTTGAAGGCATAGGGGCCTTCGCGGGCGGCGGTCGGATTGTCGGGATCAACGGCCGCGAGGCTCAGCACATCGGCGGGCTTGTACCAGTTGCCAACTCCCCAGCTTATCCTTTGCTTGCCCATCCTGAAAAAAACCTTCCTGTCGATCGCCGTATCGACAAAAAGCTCATCGAGCGCAAGATTGGGTTCCTGCGTCTGAGTGGATAGATCCGAGACTTTCGGTTTATAGGTAAAAGTGCCACCGACATAGAGTCTGGTAAACTCGGAAGCCCTCAGGTCGGCATAGGCGGTCGCGGTCACGTCCTTCGCGTCGCCAGGCATGAAGATGCCATCGAGGGAAGTCTCGAAATGGAGATCCTTGCTGGGCAAAAAATCGACAGTGAGACCGCTCAAGGATACCGCCCCGAAGACCGACTGGCTTTCGCCGGAAGTCGCCCCGAAGGGAATGAGTGAGCCATAAGCCCCTCCCCCTGCGTCACCCTGCACAGTGAATACAGGGTAGGTCGTGGTATCTTTGACGAGCTGAACGCCCTCGGCCGCGGTTTTCGCGTCTATCGTCGTTACGATATCGCCGCTGCCTCCGAAAAGGGAGCTCTCATCGAGCGGCGCCGAGAGATCTTGCGCGTTCGCCCCCAAAGGAAGAAGCGCCAGAACACAAGAAGCGATCAAAAACCTTGCCACGCCAAGAGGCGGACCTTTCCGGATTTGCGCTCCGTTCATACCCACCTCCTATTGGCTCATTCGCTCAAGGTAATTCTTGGTGAAGACATCATCCGGTACCGGCTTTGTGGAAATGTTCGTATAGGTCATCTGGCTTCGCTTTTCCGGAATGAGCCCATCCTGAAAGATCTGGACGGTCGGGACATAGGACTTCCCTATCTGGACATAGCTCGTGTAGTAGGCCGTTCTCAGCAGTTTTTTTGAAAGGCTGTACTCCTCCTGCTTGAGCACGATCTGCCGGTCTTTCTCGACCCAAATCTTGATGTAAGGAAAGGGGACCTCATCGTTGTTCGCTTTCAGATCGGCGACCCAAACCGCGTATTTGCCGAGGGTAGCGCTAACGACCGAGGTTACCGAATAATCCATCGCCCTCTGGAATCGCTTGAAATCGTTGTTGCGCACGGTCGAATTGTCGTAGGTGTCCTTGAGGCTGGTATGGGTGTATTTGCGACTCGTCGGGTCGTAGCGCCACATGTTCTGATCAACGAGGAGCAATCCCTGCCCTTTTCGCGATTCGGGCTCGAGGGTAAGCATAAGGAAGGCGTTGTCCTTGTCGCGGCGGTAGATAATCTGCTTTCTCGTGGTCGTCCCGCGGTCGGGACTGACGTTGACCATGGTGATCGTGGCGGTCATGTCGGAGTCATAAAAGCTCGACCGTATGTCCGTCTGCCTCACGAGGCTGAGAAAATCCGTTGCCGAATAATCTTTTATATCAGCTGGCTTGGGTGTCGTGGTTTGGCCCTGAGGGTTCCCGAATATCATTGCTCCTCCGGGAGGAGACCCTTCTTGGGCTCTCGCGCCGGTGGCCGCGAGGGCAAGAAGGAGTATCAAGCTCGCCTTGCCGGAAAAATGGGTACGATGCAATTTCATGCTGTTCTCCTTTTATCTATCACGCGGTCGTCCGCATCGCTTCCACGGGAAGCAAGCGGGCGGCCTTTCTTGCTGGCCCTAATACCGCGAATACCGAAGCGATGATCACCGCTAGACAGACGAATGCCAGCGACATGAGACGCGGCGCGAAGGTGAGTCTTCCCCGGGATAGGGCCGAACCGAGACTGCCCGAGGGGTTGAAAGGCACCAGATGAACGAGCAAACCGATCGGGAGGCTCACGACGATACCCGCCAGGCTCCCCGCGATGGCGATGAGTCCGGCCTCAAAGATGAATATCCAGAAAATATCGGAACGCCTGAATCCTATGCATCGAAGCATGCCGATTTCCTTCGTCCTCTCCATGAGCACCATACGATAGGTATTCGTGATTCCGGCCGCCACCAGGACGAGCATTATCGCGAAGATCGTGATACTTATCCAGCGAACGGAACCGAGCACGGCGCCCATCTGACCCGACAGTTCGGTAACCGTGGCCACTCGGTAAAACGTCGTTCCCGCGGGGACGTTGGCGAATATTTGACTCATGAACGGTCGGCCAAATCCTCCACCCGGATTTCCGGCATTTCCGCCAGGCCCCGACATTACTACAAGGGGCCCGCCGCCATCGGGAGGAGAGGGAGCGGCCGAGATAGCGGGAGTCTCGGCCTGCTTGGCTTTAGGGGCCGAGGCCGAGGCCGCCGCGGCGGCGGGAGCCTTCGCGCTTGCCGGGGCCCCCGCGGCGGCCGGCATCGCCTCGCCCACCGTCGTCGAAGTCGTCGAGCCCTTACCCGCCATGGCTTGCCGACGCGCGGCACGCTTCGCGGCGTTAGTCAGCGTCGTGGGCGTGCTCGGTGAGGCATCGCTCGGCGTGGCTGCTTGCCCTTTGGCGGCTCCCACCAGCGGCACGGCGCCTTGAGGACTCGCTGATTGGCCAGTAGCCGACTGGATGCCTGCGGAGGGCTGCCGGTTTGCCGCCGCCAAAGAGGAAGCATCCAGCATCGAATAGCCGGCTTTCTTGAGACCCGCGGTCAATTTAGAAGCTGCCGAATCCGCCTGGGAAGCATCGGGCAAAAATACGGCGAGGGACTGATATTGACCCGGCTTCATGTTGAGATCCGAAAGGAGATCCGCAAGTGGCACCAACGCCGTCGTCATGCCGCCCGCAGCGCTGTCGTCATAGACGGCGCCGAGTTTGTATTCCATCACGTTCTGCTGCCCCGAGACGGTCGATAACTTCACGAACACCGAATCCCCAAGGCCAAGGCCGAACCGACGCGCCGACTGGGAGCCCAATATGATGGCCCGATCGGCTTTCGCCCCTGTCCAATCTCCCGTGAGGAGGATGAGATTTTGGGAAAACAGCCGGTCGGCAGCCCAATCGACACCTCTGACGCGGAGCTGCTGTTCCCTCGATCCGAACACCACCGTGGCTTGCGATTGCGCGGTCTCGGAAATGCTGACCGCCTCGGGAAGAATTCCCTTGGCCGCTTGCGCGAGCGAAGCATCCGCGATGCGGTTCTGCGCCCTTCCGGTTTCGCTCGCCGCTATTCCGCTCACGAGGATATGGCCGGCGGAAAAAAGGGTGACATTGTTCTGCACAGCCGCATCCATTCCGGAAGTAAAACCGCTCGCCAGACTTATGATGACGACACCGAAGGCAATCGCGCCCCCAAGGAGCATCGTTCTCCGCGGTTGCCTCAGCGTATTGCGCAGCGCCATTGTTGATCGAATCATGCTCGACTCCTCATTCGCCCTGCATGGCGACCACGGGTTTTATCCGCAACGCGAGGGCGATGGGATACAAGGACGAGAGAATGCTCATCCCGAAAATCCAAAGGAAAGCCTTGATCGCGCCGGAGAGAGAGATCACCGGGACAAGGTTCTTTCCCGCAAAGATGGCTTCAAAGAACAAGTTCGGCGCCGCGATCCCTGATTTTTTCATGAGCAGGAGAATGGCATAGCCCAGCAAAAGGCCGAATGCGCCTGCGATCACCGCGAGAAAAGTCGTCTCAAGAAGGATCATCTTTCGAATGAATTGCTTTTTCGCTCCCAATGCCCGAAGCGTTCCTATCTCCGGGACTCGCTCGCTTATGGAAACGACAAGCACATTCATCGTGATCATGATCACGATCACCGCGACGATGAAGATCATAAGGTCGAATATAAGCCTGATGGTAACCGCTGTGCGGGCCACGGTTCCCGCCCCGGCGATCCAGTCCTGCACATGGTCACCCGTATCGATCCCGGCGGAATACTTCGTGAGATCGGCGAGCACTTTAGAGGCGCTGGCGCCCGGCGCGAGCTTGACAAGAAGATATTGCCAGGCGGGCACGGGAGTTGCCGCGACTGTCTGACCCTGATCCGGCGCCGCATCCGTCTTCGCTTCGGTCGTCGCCTGCGTCGCGGGACTCGCCGCCGGCGCGGGGCTGTCGAACAGGGTGTTGGGATCGAAGACGGACACGAATTGCTGCTGGTCGGGGGTCAACTTGACGGCAGTGTCGCGCAGGCTGGCGAAGCCTAGAAGATCGCGCATCGTATCGGCATCGACGAGCGATATCCGAGCGAGCTGCTGGTTGCTCTGGTTGAAGCGCACAATCCCCGCGACCTTCACCTCGCGGATCACGATGCCGGCTGTGTCGCCCAACGCGCTCAATATTATTTTCTCCCCTGGCCCGATCTTCTTGCCGGCCGCCCTGGAAAGCATGGCGGCTGAAGTCTCCGAGATGACGATCCAGGAAGGATCGTCTTTGTTCGGCCACGCTCCATCCACTATGGTGACGTTGCCCGAAAAAAAACTCTTATATCGCTCAACGTCGACGCCAAAAGCCGATCCTCGACCGATCACCTGCTCGCCCAGGCCCATTTCAACCTGGCCGCCGAGCAGGGGAAGCGTTGCCGCGACGCCTTTTTCCGATGCGAGGAACTTTTCGTAATCGGGGAATTTAGCGATGTGCGGTATTACCTGCTCCCCGCCGGCGGTTTCTCCGAAAATCGTCGTCGGAAAAACCGTGGGGCCGGTGACCATGAGGTCGCCCGTGAATCCCTCCACGAACATCTTGCGCAGCCCGCCGATCGCGGTGTCAATGAGAGAATTCCCGACAAAAAGAACGGCAATGCCGAGGCACATTATCGTACCCAGCAGCAGACTCTTCGCCCTGTGAAGGAAGAGATTGCCGTACGCCATTTTGGCGGCTATCATACCGCCGCCTTTTCGTCGACGCGCCGATTTTCGATGACTTTTCCATCCTTCAGGCGGATGACATGGTCGGCGATAGCGACGATACCCACGTCATGCGTGCTGAAAATGAAGGTTGTTCCGAATTCGCGGTTCATCCGCTTCATAAGCTCGAGAATGCTCTCCCCTGTGGCGGAATCGAGGTTCGCCGTCGGCTCATCGGCCAGAACCAGAGGCGGGCGCATGACAAGTGCCCGGGCTATGGCGACGCGCTGTCGCTGGCCGCCTGAGAGCTCAGCAGGCTTGTGATTCATCCGATCTTCCAAACCGACGCTCACGATGAGATGTGCCACCCACTCTTCTCGTTCGGCCTTACTCATGCCCAAGTCGGTGCCATCCAGCATGGCCGGCAATTCGATGTTCTCCCGGATATTGAGAACGGGAATGAGATTGAAGGTTTGGAAAATGAATCCGACACCTTTGTGACGCAGTGCCGTGAGCTTTTCGTCATTCAGCGTATCGGTACGGTGGCCGAGAACGCTTACCGTTCCTGAACTAGCGGTATCCACGCAGCCTATGAGATTGAGCACCGTGGTTTTTCCGGAACCGGAAGGCCCCGCGATGGAAATGAAATCGCCCCTGAGTATATCGAAGCTCACCCCCTGAAGTGCCTGCACCTCGGTTTTTCCCAACGCATAGTTCTTATGCACGTTCTCAAGCCTGACTACATACTGGTTCTGGGTATCCACGAATTCCTCCCGGTCTACGTCTCGCCGGCCTCTGGCCAATCGGTGTCATAGCGAACATATACCTTCCTTGGGCTTTATGCCATAAAACCGTTATTAAAGAAAATAACAGTAGTGCGACGAAGCTTGTGGGAATGAAGCAAGAGGAATAGTAAAGCGTGTCACCTCATGTGACAGGGAATAAAAGTCCCTGTTACGGGAGGTACTCGATGGATACGTTTTCTTTCTGCCCCAATCCAGACTGCTCATTCCATGTAAGCGCACCGCAGGAGCGCTGGTATCATGATCATGGAAGCTATTGGACACAAACCTTTGGCGCAGTTCCCCGGTTCAAGTGTTTGCGGTGCGGAAAAACCTTCTCCCTTCAAACTTTCAGCACACACTACTACGCTAAGAAGAAGGTCGACCTCGCCGCATTGTTTGAGCGCCATGCAGCGTCTCAAAGTGGCCGCGCCCTTGGTCGGGCGCTAGGCCTTTCTACCGGTTCGGTCCAGAACCGACTCGACCGACTCGCTCGTCAGGCACTGTCGCTCCATGCCACGCTCCGTCCCTACGCCACGCCTCATGAAGCCGTCTGTGTTGATGGCTTTGTCTCCTTCGATGTCTCCCAGTACTTCCCTAACGAACTCACCTTTAGCATCACGGCGGATTCCCGTTTCATCCTCGAACTCTCCCACGCTTCCCACCGCCGTTCAGGAGTCATGACACCATTGCAGCGGCAACGCGCCCGCGAACTCTATGCCCACTGGAACCCTGAGCCCGGTGGCATTGCCCACACCTTCCGCGATATCCTCGACTCACTGGCCATTGAACGCCCGCCTTCCCCTTCCAATCCCTTGGTCCTCATTACCGACGACAAGTCTGACTACAGCCGTGTCCTCGATCGCCATCCTTTGTTTCGTTCCCAGGATGAAAACCACCGCGTCGCTCATCGTACGGTCGATAGCCACCTGCCCCGTACATGGCTGAATCCATTGTTCGCTTCCAACTACCTTGACAGGGAGCTGCGTAAGGATCAAGCCAATCATCATAGGGAGTCGACCTGCTTTTCACGCAATGTCGCCAATAGCCTGTCTCGGCTCGCTTGCTATATCGCCGAACACAATTACTTCAAGAAGTTTTTGATCAAGGGATCAGTATCGGATGATCGAGTTCATGCTGATGCCGCGGGCATTCCTTCGTGCTTGAGGATGCGGGCCATGGAAGGATTCTTCTCGGATCGAGCGTTCTTGTCGCGCTGTCGACTCTCCTCGCCTATGCGGCGCATATGGCGGAAGGCTGATCCTACACCAGGCAGACGAAAAGCCGAGTATCTCGCGGCGTTTGCCCTCCGATAAGGATCAGCCCTATGGTTAGCCTACTTGCTTCCCCACAAGCTTCGTGGCACTAATGGAATCATGTCATTTGATAGTTTGCAGGAATTCATGGCCGCCCTGGAAGCTAAAGGTGAGCTCAAGCGCATCCAGGTCGAAGTAGATCCCGTACTCGAGATAACGGAAATCGCCGACAGGGTGATGCGCACCGGCGGTCCCGCCCTCCTCTTCGAGGAAGTAAAAGGCTCAGAGTGGCCGCTCCTCATCAACGCAATGGGATCCGAATCGCGCATGGCGGCGGCATTGGGTGCGGAGAGCCTCGATGCCAAGGCGAAGGAAATCGAAGATCTCCTCGCATGGGCATGGAAGCAAGTCCGCGAATTCTCCCTGTTTTCGGCTATCCCGAGCGCCTTGCCCAAGCTTCCCATAGCGAAATCTCTCTTGCCGAAGAAGGTTGGCCATCCCTTGTGCCGCCAGATCATCGATGACAAAGCCGGCTTCGACAGCCTCCCCGTTCTGAAGTGCTGGCCCGGCGATGGGGGACGCTTTTTCACCCTTCCCGTCGTGTGTACAAAGGACCCCGATACGGGCGCCCAGAATTGGGGAATGTACCGTATGCAGATCTACGACGACAGGACAGCCGGTATGCACTGGCACCTGCACAAGGACGGGGCGCATTTCTTCGAAAAGTACCGGGCGCGCAAGGAACGAATGCCTGTAGCCGTCACCCTCGGCTCCGATCCCGCCGTCACCTATTCCTCGACGGCCCCCCTGCCCGAAGGGGTGTGGGAAGCCATGTTCGCGGGCTTTCTCCGTGGCAAGAGCACCGAGGTCACAAAGGCCAGCCTCTCCGATGTCCTCATTCCCGCCGATGCCGAGTTCGTTCTCGAAGGCTACGTGGATCCCGAGGAAACCCGCCTTGAAGGCCCCTTCGGCGACCATACCGGCTTTTATTCCCTCCCCGACATGTATCCCGTTTTCCATCTGGAAAGGATCACCCACCGCAAAAATCCTGTCTTTCCGGCAACCATTGTCGGGATTCCACCCAAGGAAGACTGCTATATGGCGAAAGCGACTGAACGACTTTTTCTCCCTCTTCTGAGGCAGCTCTGTCCGGAAATAACCGACCTCACCATGCCGCTTGAAGGCGTATTCCATAATTGTGTCATCGTCTCCATCAAAAAGCGCTTCCCCGGTCATGCGCGCAAAGTGATGGATTTCCTGTGGGGGATGGGGCAGATGATGTATACAAAACTCATTATCGTTCTCGACGACGATATAAGCCTCAAGAATCTCTCTCTCGTCGCGTGGAAGGTTTTCAACAATATTGATGCGGGCAGAGACCTCATCCTTTCACAGGGGCCTCTCGACGCGCTCGACCATTCTTCGCCCCAGCCCCGCTTCGGCACGCGACTTGGCGTCGACGCGACACGGAAGTGGCCGGAGGAAGGCCATTGCCGGGAATGGCCGGAGCCGCTCGCGATGGACCCCGACATCGTCGGGCGAGTTGACGCTCGCTGGGAAAAGTATGGCATCGACTGAGCCTTCTGCATCGAAGGCATTGAAAGGCGCAGGCTTCGGCCGCCGGCTCGCCGCCGTGGGTGACGCCGTGATGATTCGCCACACGTTATTTTCCCTTCCCTTCGCGCTTGCGGCCGTCCTCCTGGAAACCGGCGGCCGACCTCCAGCCTCGAAGCTACTGTGGATTGTCGTGGCGGCTACGGGCGCGCGAAACGCCGCAAACGCCCTGAACAGAATCATCGATAGGCACATCGACGCGAAGAACCCTCGCACGGCTGGCCGGCACCTTCCCGCGGGCAAGCTTTCCGCGAAGGAGTTATGGCTCTTCGCCGGAACGATGCTCGCCCTCCTCGTCTTCGGCGCGGCCATGCTCAATCCCCTTTGCGTCCTCCTCCTTCCCGTCGCCGGCATCCTCGTCTTCGGCTACTCCT
>Ga0172375_10010619_pt1 | contig 11907 bp, 12 predicted proteins | sample LakKiv1m_FD_114537 | JGI IMG/M metagenome (GOLD analysis project Ga0172375, IMG submission 114537) | Freshwater microbial communities from Kabuno Bay, South-Kivu, Congo - kab_092012_11.1m | ecosystem: Environmental > Aquatic > Freshwater > Lake | place: Democratic Republic of the Congo... | reverse complement strand
AGTCATATCGTTACCTCTCTTATAAGTAACGATTAAACCACAAAAAAAACGCGCCCGCAAGGGGAAATCTCATCTTTCGCTCAAAAAACGGCCATCACCCTTCAACTGAAAAAAACCGCACCCTTTCCTCGTTTCCCTTTTTCTGCTATAGTGTACGCATGGTTCGGATCGTACAATTCGTTTTTCTCGCCGTTTGTCTGATCGGCGTTTCCATCGTTTGGTCCGCGCCGACGGCGCAGCCTTTTTCGTACTACCAGCCCATCCTCGACCGAATGCCTTTCGGCACGCCGCCGCCCAATTTTGATGCCGCGCCCGTGGACCCCGTGGCGGCCAAGAACGAAGAGCAGGCCAAAGTCGAACGGCAAAACTTGGCCAAGCGGGTCAACATGTCGGCCGTGACGGTCACGCCGGAAGGACACACGGCCGTCGGGTTCACCGACCTCGCAAAGAAACTCAATCATTATCTGCTCGTGGGCGAGACCGCGGACGGTTGGAAAGTGCTCGCCGCCGACTACGACGAAGAAACCGCGACACTTGAGAAGGATGGCATCAACGTCACGCTCAAGCTGGGCAGTAAGGATCCCGTCGCGATGCCCGTGCCGCCGCCAGCGGCGGGAACGGCCGAGGCAAAACCGCCACCCGGCAACTTGATCCCCGGACTGGTCCACAGCCCGGCTCGGCCAGCCGCGTCCGGCATGGCCCCCACGGCGCGGCCAGCCGCGCCGCCGCCGCTCGTGTCGTACAAAACCAGACTGTTGGAACGAAGCCTGCAAGAAACGAAGAAGCGTCAAGACGCCGCCCAGCAGCAACGGGAAAAACTCGTCCAACTGGCCCGCGAAGCGGCCCGCGAAGCGGCCCAGAAGGAAATTGCGCGGCGCGAAGAGGAGGCGGCCCAAGCCGCCGAAACGCAGGACACGGGAATGCCGGAAGGCCAAGTGCCGGACGAACAACCGCCGCCGGGCGACCGTCCGATGAGCCGCCTCCAAGAAGGCAATGTGGAATGAGCCGGCCGTGACGAACGCCCCGCAAGCAGACGTGCCTTTTGCCCGCACCGAACTTCTGTTGGGCCACGCCGCCCTCGATCGCCTGAGCCGTTCCCGTGTTGCCGTTTTCGGAATCGGCGGGGTCGGCTCTTTTACGGTCGAAGCCCTTGCCCGTTCCGGCGTCGGCCATCTGATCCTTGTCGACGACGACCTTGTCTGCCTCACGAACATCAACCGCCAGCTCCTCGCCCTCCACAGCACCGTCGGACGCCCCAAGGTCGACGTCATGGCTGAACGCGTGCGCGACATCAATCCCGCCATCGATGTCGAGACGCGCAAAATGTTCTACCTGCCCGAGAACGCCGACGCGTTCGACTTCTCGCGCTGCGACTACATCGTCGACGCCGTGGACACCGTGAGCGCCAAAATCGAACTCGCCGTCCGCGCGCGCCGCGCGGGCGTGCCGATCATCAGTTGCATGGGGGCCGGCAACAAACTCGACCCCACCCGCTTCGAGGTGGCCGACATCTCCGCGACTTCCGTCTGTCCGCTCTGCAAGGTCATGCGCAGAGAACTCAAGCGGCGCGGCGTCGAAAATCTCAAGGTCGTCTATTCGCGCGAACCGCCCGTCGACCGCGGCACAGCGGATTCCTGCGGCGAATCCGCGCACCGCCGCATCCCCGGCAGCGTCGCCTTCGTGCCCTCCGTCGCGGGGCTGATCCTCGCGGGCGAAGTCGTCCGCGACCTTACGGCGATGCCGCTTTCTTAGGGAACACTAGCATCCCATAGGCGCCACAATTCACCTTGACGCAAACGGCAAATCGACTTGCTGGTATATCACACAAGAGAGACTTGCACAGATCCCCGAATGGAGGCCTGACGTTTCTTTGCCTCTGACAGTTGAGAAAGCGGTGGGCAAGGCAACTGAATGGATCAAAAATCGCAACAAGAAATTCACAGAATGGGATATCGTCTCGATCAGCCTGGGAAAAATATGGGACTCGGAAATTAAGAACAAATGGTATTACTCGATTTCAGTGAATGGAACCGTGGATGTGGATGGCATCAAAGCAAACTCGTTCTTTAGCGTCATCGTTCTGATGGATGGTACCATTGTTGAGCCAACAAGCAAAAAATAAGGCCAACCATGAAATCCACGGCACCCAGCGGCGCGCGCAGACGCACTCCACGGGTCCCGTGATTTCCAACGGTGGAGAAAGACAGAAAATGATTAAACCACAGATGACAAAAGTCATCGCCGAACGGAGCATCGAGTCAACTCTGTCAGAGGGCCGGAGCGAGACGCTACTCGTGCAAGTTGGCCATCCCGCACGAGATCCGAATCCCGGAGGCGACTGGTATTGTCCATTACGAATCAAAGGGAAGACGAAAGAGCGATTGCATGCCTGTTTTGGCATAGACAAACTTCAGGCTCTCCAGTTTGCCCTTGGCCTTCTTGAGCCAGAAGTGCGAGCATTTGCCGAGAATTGTCAATTGTCTTGGCTCGGCCAAAAGAGATTGGGTTTGAAACCTTGGACACCCAGAACAAAGAAACTATCCCCAAAATGCAGCCCTTCCCAACACCGCTCGTCTTCGGCTCCGGTGGTTGGGAACCGTTGACGTTGGTCGGCAGGAAAGAGCAGCTATGGAAACGATTCTAGGTCTCATTGTCGGTGTGGGTCTCAGTGCTGCATGTGGTTTCCGTGCCTTTGTCCCGATGCTCGGAATGAGCATAGCAGCCATGTCAGGGCACATTACGCTTGCGCCTGGTTTTGGGTGGATCGGCACATGGCCTGCGCTTCTTGCTTTCTCGGTCGCAACTGTTCTCGAAATAGTTACGTACTATGTTCCTTGGGTCGACAATATGATGGATGCCCTTATGACACCAGCCGCTATTGTGGCTGGCACTATCGTTACCGCATCAATGGTTGGCGAGATCTCGCCATTTCTCAGATGGACACTCGCCATCATTGCAGGCGGCGGTGTTGCGGCAATAGTTCAAGGGGGTACGGTCGCACTGCGCACCGGTTCATCGGGCACGACCGGAGGGCTCGCCAATCCGATCATATCCACGATCGAGATGATAGGATCCATTCTTATCACTCTTTTGGCCATAGCGCTTCCCGCCATTTGCCTGCTACTCGTCGCGTGGATCTGCTACAAAATGATCAGGAAGATGGCCAAATCCACTCTGATCAAGAAAGAAAATAGGGGATCGGGTATTTAGCATGCAGTTGCGCCATTCCACCCCGTTTGCGCCGAATTAGGCCGCTGCGGCCTAGCATGGCAAAACACCATGAATTGTGTCAGGCCACATATGAACAAATGAAAAATCGCCTTGATTATTCCAGCAAGATATGAAATTTTTGACTTCAAGGTTGACTTGAACATCAGCAATTGTGTCAGCCGACCAGAATACGTTGGCGCATGCGACATAGAGGAAAAGGAGAATCACGTGAGACAAATTAGGTACTGGCTGGTCGTGGTTGCGACCGTATCCGCGGCAACCGCAAACGCGGACATAGTCATTCATGAACTCGGTGGCACAGCAGCCGAAACCCTGCGTTCACTGGGGCACGACTTCGTCACCGGCTGCATCATTATCGCAGTCGCCGCCGTGGTCGTAGCCGCGCTCCGCCTGCGTCGCAAGGGCTGACGAGCGGACTGCAAACGGCGGAGAACGTGGAAGGGGCACAATGGGGGGCGCCAACCAGGGCTCCCAGTGGATGTTGCGGCTCCGCCGCAACGCCACTGAAGATCGACGTTCCGCCAAAGAGACATTAATGAAACGTACTATAGTAACCGAGTGGCTCAACCGGTTTAACAAGAACGGATGAGGTTAGAACCAACTGGTGGAGAGGAACGTCGCTGACGCGTCCTCCCACACCACCGACGGTCCCTAACGTTGGATGTTCCATGAAAAGAAAACTCGCCGCAATACTCTTCGCTGTCACGGCCTGTCGCGCCCATGCGAAGAGTTGGATGGACCAACGTGAAGCGCTTTTCGACTCCAGCAACAGCGCCCACGAGAAAAGAAAGATCCTGAAACGATGGGAGGCGGAAACCCCATGGCGTAAGGGAAGAAGCATTATTAAACCCCAAAGCGGGACAAACGAATGAAACGACTAATCTTCTTGGGCCTTGAGGAGACGGTTGCGTATGACGGATGCGAATGGACGATCCACCACTTAAAAGCGGGAGACGACCATGCGTGGCCCTGTTTTCCGTTTGAAGACTATCTGAAGGCCAATGGATTGGCGTTCCGTTCCGTAGTCGAATCCGCCTGCAAGAAAAATAGTCAAGTTTTCACAAATAGCCTCGGCATTACCACCACCGAATTGCATATGTTTTTACGAGAAACTAAAATCGCTCAAGCGTGGCATGACGCCGGAGGAAGCCGAAACAATTCTTGGCAAACCTGACGAAACAAGCGTATGGGAACCCAAGCCGCTAAACGCGAACGACAACTGGTTCGACGGCAAAAACATCAAAGACATCCCCGCTTTCGTGAAAGCACAAAACAGGAACATGATCAATGTCTGCACGTATACCACGCGTTACTACTTCTATAAAGAACGGAAGGGCAAATGGAACGTCACCAAGGACATCTGCGTCACCCTGCACTTCAGATTTGACAATTACCCGGACAAATCCAAGCGTTCACTGAAAGCGGTTTGGTGATGACGACTTATTCTAGCCAGGGCGCGCATCAACCGCTCGCCCCTGTTCCGGAAATCACCGCGCAAGCACCCACTCGGGCGCAGACAACAGACCGATCTCGGGGTTCGACGCGGGTGGCGGCACCCAGAACTTTTTGCTCCACGCGGCACCCGGCGCGCGCCAGTCGCCGAAGAGCGGCGCGACGGACGTCCAGACGGAGACTTTAAGCTCGGCCCGTTTGCCGCGGCAGCGTTCGGGCACGGCCCACTCGAAGGGTGCCCAAGCGCGTTCGCCCAACGGCTGGCCGCCGAGCGACGCGGCCGTGTAGAGGCCACCCGTCTTGAGCCGAAGTCGCAGATCGCCCGTGCCCGTCGGCACCTCGACGGACATCGCGTAGTCGACGCGTCCCGCGTAGCCGCCCAATCCCCGTTGCCACAGCGCGCCCAGTTCAGCAGACGCAGGCTTCGTTGCCAGCGCGCCTTCCCGCACGACGAAGTTGCCGGTCGCCCACGCCACAGGCAGGAAGTAGTTGGTGTCGCTGCCGCCGACCGCGATCGTCAGCGTGTGCTCGCCCGCGGCGAGCTTGAGCGGCACGCTTTGCTTGTAGAGTCCGTTGAGCCCCGGGCGCAGCACGACGCACGGCGAGTCGGCGGCCACGGGCCGACCGTCGAGCGTGATGCGACTCGGCTTGGGGAAGTCGCGCACCGCGAAAATCACGCCATCGGCGACCTGCGCGACTTGCACGCGCGCCACGCCGTTTGACCCGAAGACCAAACGATCCGTGTTGGGCGAGTCGAGCGTGAGTGCGAGATCGGAGGGCGCGGAAGCAGCGAGTACTGTTTCTGTCGGAATTGGTTTTGTCGGCTTGTCGCACGGCTCGGTCTCTTCGCAGAGGTCGTAAGTGAGCTGGTTCGCGGAGAAACGGCGGAGCGCGGCGAGCAGGATCGGCTGGGACTTGCGCTGCGCGGTCAGGCGGGCCGCCTCGCGCTGCGGATAGCGGATCGCGATGTCGCACGCGGCGGGCTTGGCCGCGAAGCGGGCGGCGACGCGCGCGTCGTCTCCCAGCAGACGCAGCGCGGGGAACCAGGGCTGCATGGGCGAGATCGGATTGAAGTAGCCGGCCTTCTCGGCGTTGCCGCGCGCGTCGATCGGCGAGATCGCCAGCACGTAGCGGTCGATTTTGTGCAGCGCGCAGAGCCAGATCATCTGGCGCTGGGTCGCGTGGGTCATGTCGCTTGGTCCGAGCGCGAAGACTTCGACCAAGCCGCCGTTGCCGCGGCGGGCGATCGCATGCTGGGCGACCGCGAGCGTAAGCCATTCGATCTGATTCGTCTCCAGACGTGTGCCGATCTCGTCCATCCCCGGCAGGGTCAGGCCTTTGAGCGCGTGCAGCGGGTTGCCGTTGTAGAGTGCGGAATTGCACGTGTCGTTCTCGGAGATCATGTGGCCCGTCGCGAAAACGCCCACGCGGTCGCACCAAGCACGGATCGGGTCGAAGTAGGCCTTGCGGAAGCGCTCGCCCAGCAGACCGTAATAGACGGCCCACACTTCGTCCTTGGTTTTGTCCGCCAAGTAGGCCTCGACGTCAGCCTTCAGCTCGCGTCCGGTGGCGGCCTTGTACTCGGCCTCCGCGCCGTCGAAATGACGGAACAGCAGCGCGGGTTTGCGGGTGAGACTGACCGGCGTGGGGTGCGCGGGCTCGTCGGTGAAGATGCCGGCGACCGTGTTGCCGAGGTAGGGGCCGAGGCGCTTCTCGTAGACCTTGTGGGTCATCTCGATGAAGCGAGTCATGGCCTCGAAGCTGTAGTTGTCCACCCAGCCCGGCGAGTGGACGATTTGCCACTCGTAACCGCCGTCGGGGTTCTTGAAGACCGCGTACTGGCGCGACTCGAAGTCCGGGTTCTCGGCCGGAACGCGGCCCTTGCAGGAACCGCTCGGCCAGTTGTATTCGTCGTAAAGCCAGATCGACATGTCGAGACGTTTGGCATGCTTGCAAAACTGCTCGCACATCCGCAGCCAGTCCTCGCCCATATAGTCGCATTCCAGACCGCTGCGCGCGTAGATGAGGTACTGGTCGATGCCTGCGGACTTGAAGGCCTCCAGCGTTTCCTTGACGGTCTGTTCGTCGGGTTTGCCCGTGATCGCGCCCATTGGAATCAGCGGGCACCGCGATTCCGCCGCAACAACCGACCCCCACGAGGCCGCAAAGGCGACACTCATCGCCCCGATTATTCTTCTCATTTTTTCGTTCCTCGTTTTCAAAGCCGCTTGGGCACGCAGACGCATGCCCCTCCCGCACTCGACTGAACCGACCGGACATGCAGACGCATGTCCCTCCCGCGCACGACCGGGAGGGACGCGCGTCTGCGCGTCCGGACCCTGGCGGGGCCCGCCGCCGCTACCGGCGCAGCACCTTGCGCAGCGCATCGATCCGCGCCGTGCCCTCGCCGTTCGGCGGCGGCAGCGCAGGCATCAGCCAGCCGCCTTCGTCGAGTTCGTTCCATGCGTAGATCAGCACCAGTTCCGTGCCGTTCTTGTCGGGATGTTTCTGGAACCACGCGACGCCTCGCCCGATATGTTCCGCCAATTCTTGGGGCGTTCCCCGCTTGCTGTAACGCTCATCACACACATGCCACGAGACGGGATTCATCGCACGTGGGCGCCAATCGAAACCGGCCATACAGATCGGCACGACTGGCAGCCCCGTGGCTTCGCATTGCTTCCAAAAAGATTCGGCTGTCGCGGCTAACTCGGTGAACGGCAGCCCCTCTTTGGTGAGCCCGCGGCAATAGTTATAATCGCTCAACGCGTCGCCGCCCAACTGTTCGGCGTAGCGCTTGGCGCTCGCGGGATTGCCGCGACAGATCACGAGATACGGTTTGCCGAGGCCGTGCCGCGCCAGCTCGCCGCAGAAACGCTGCCACCGGCCGTCGAGCAGCTTCGCCACAATCGCGTCGTTCAGAAACCCCATGTAGATCACCGGCCGGTTGCCCTCGACCTTCAGATAATTGGGCTCGGCGATCATCCGCGCCGCATACGCCCGGAACGCCTCGTCGTCCGCAAAACGGCCGTATGCCGACCCCATCACGAGAAACAGGCAGAAGCGGATCTTGTCGCGGTTCTTGCAGGTCAGGAAGGTCTTCAGCGTGTAGCTTAGCGGGCAGTCCTCGGGGTACGCATCGAACGCCCAGTAGTCCAATCCCGCATAGACTGCGTAGTCGATCTCCTTTTCGAGCACGTCCTGCCGATTCTCGTTGAACGCCTTCGCGCTGCCGTCTGCGTTCAGCTCCGTGAAGAACGGCCAGCGGTAGCGCCACGGGTCGGCAGCGAGCGAGCGCTGCGCCTCTTTGCCCGGATCGCGGCTCGGTGCCTGCGCGCGCGACGTGTCGTAGCCCAGACAGTGCGTCGGGTCGGGCAAGCTTGCGTTTTCCGGAAGCGCGCCGTACCACGCGTCCCACCGGATCGCGCCGACCAGCGGCTTCGCCTGTTCCCCGCCGACGCCGACCGTCGCAACGGCCAACCAGACACAGATCGCCCCCACTTCGAAACGAACGCTCATGCGGTTTTCCCCCATGTTGCTTCACAGGCGCTCGGCGCGCTCTGCGCCGACCCCGATAGTATCGGCTATTGACGCGCAAAAAGGAATATCATAAAAGTTGTTCGGTTTACCATTTTCGATTGCCTTTCCGAGGGGGGCTTTATGACCAAACCGCCTTTTTACTCGCGCTATTACCCGAACACGCCGACTCTGCGCGGCTGGCCGTTCCGCGTCCGCTCGCTGGGCTACAACAACTACGCGCCATTCGCGAAGTTTCCGAGCGGTTCGCATCCGGAGGACCATCTGTTTTCGTGGGAGAGCGGCCGGGTGCTTTCGACGCTTACCCTCGTCCACGTGACGGGCGGGAAGGGGCGTTTCCGTTCACAGCCGAGCGGCACGCTCGCGGTACCGCACAACACAGTCATCGTCGTCTTTCCGTCGCTCCGGCACGCGTATTGCCCCGATCAAAAAACCGGCTGGCACAACCAATGGGTGGAAATCGAAGCGGAAGCCGCGCTGCCGCTGCTTGCGCAGGCGGGCCTCACGCCGCGCGCGCCCCTCAAGACTTTCGAGGCCACGCCGCACCTCTCGCGTCTCTTTCAGGAACTGCAGGATTTCTCGCGCACCGAGGCGTTCGGCGTCGAGCAGGAGCTTTCGGCGTGCGCGCACCGCATCTTCGCCCACGTGTTGGCGCTCTGGCAGGGCGACACGTCCGAGGCTCAGCACTTCGCCGTCGTCGAGCGGCTGCGCCAGTTCCTCGTGACCGACCAGAGCCACGTGCGCTCAGTCGCGTCGGCGTCGCGCCAAGCGGGGCTGAGCGCCCCGCGCCTGCGCGTGCTGTTCAAGCGGGCGACCGGGCTTTCCCCCAAGCGCTATCAGCTTGCGGCGCGCATGGAGCGCGCGGCGCGGCTGCTCGCGGACAGCCCGCTGCCTGTCGGCGTGATCGCGGAACAGACTGGCTATGACTCGATTTACCACTTTTCGAGGCAGTTCAAGATCTGGTGCGGCGTGGCACCTTCGCAGTATCGCGCGGCGCATGCCGGTCTGCGATGAAGCATTCCGACTTACGGGCTTTCCGCGAACGCGCGGGCCAACGCCTGCCACTGGACGTTGTCGAGCTGTTCCGGACGCGCGCTCGGCGAAAGCCCCGCCGCCGCGAAGCGTTCCGCCACGGCCGCATCCCCGCAACCGACCGGTTCGGGCGCGCGCCGAAAAATCGCGCCGAGCTGTTTCCGGCGGTGCATGAAGGCATAGCGCGTCAATTCGAAGAACCAACGCCGCTCGTCGGCCTTCAGTGCGCTCGGACGGCGAACCAGCCGGACCACGGTGGACCCCACCTCCGGCCGCGGCCAGAAACAAGAGGCTTTGACCGCGCGCAAGGCGCGCACCTCGTAGTCGAGCTGCAGCCATACTCCGGCCTGCCCCCGTTCGGCGATCCCCGGCCCGGCCACCAACCGCTCGGCGACCTCTGTCTGAACCAACACCGTGAAGACCGGCGGTGCCAGCGGGTGAAGCGCCAAGTCCAGCAGAATACGGGTTCCGACCGAATACGGCAGGTTGGAAACGCAGGCGTCGAAACGTTCGGCGAGCAACGCGTCAAGGTCGAGGTCGAGCGCGTCGGCCGCGACCACGCACAGGGCGGAAGGACCGCCAAGCGCGTCGGCCAGCCGCGCGGCCAGCCGCGAATCTTTTTCGATGGCCGTCACACGCGCGCCGCGCTGCAACAGCCCTTCCGTGAGCACGCCGAGCCCCGGTCCGATCTCTAACACGTTGGAACCGACGACCGCACCCGACGCATCCAGAATGGCGTCCAGAATATTGCGGTCGATCAAGAAATTCTGGCCGAGGGTGCGGTTCGGGTGGAACCCGTTCTCAATGCACCACGCCTTGACGTGGGAGGGCGACGTGAGATTCACGGCTCACGCTCACTTGCTTGTCGGCAGTTCGAAAATCTTGATGTACGCCTCTTTGCGCAGCCGTTCCGTCCACTCCTTGTAGAGCCGCTCGGAAGTCCGCATCTTGAGGTGGCTCTCCACATACGGCGCGGCTTCCTCGAACGTCAGCACGCGCACGTCCTGCTGCTCGTCCTTGCGCACGATGTAACCATAGCCGTCGATAATCAACACCGACGACACTTCGCCCGGGACCAGTTTGGCGAGCGCCTCGACAATTTCTTTGCGGAAGACATCCTCGGGATTCACTTTGCCCCACGAGCCGCCGTCCGCCGCCTTGGCGTCCTTCGAGTACATTTTGGCCAATTTTGCGAACGGCGTTCCGGCTTTGAGCGCCGCGGCGATCTTGGCCGCGCGCGCCTCCACCGTCTCGTCGGCGGCCGTGTCCGGCGGGTCGAGCACGATCATGCTTACGGCCACCGCATTTTCGGTTTGATACCGGCCCTTGTTCGCCTCGTATTCGGCACGCACCTCGGCGGGGGTCGGCGTCGCGCGCTTCTCGACCTGCTGGTAGCGCATCGCCGAAACGATCAGGTCCTCCTCGATGTTTTTGCGCCACTCTTCGAGCGTGATCTGGCGCTCGGCCAAGAGGTTGTGAAGCTTGCTTTGATCGCCGTCGAAGTTGTTGGCCACGATCTCGCGAATGCGGTTGTCGACAGCCCACGGCTGAAGCTGCATCTTCGACTTCTTGGCCGAGGCCAAGATGAGCTTGCGGTCGATCAGCGCGTCCAGCGTGGCGCGGTACAGTTCCCTCAAACGGCGCTCGCGCACCTTCGGAGAACTCTCCGCATACGGGCTGCGCCGAACTTCGTTCATCACTTCGGCAATCGTGATCATGTCGGAATTGACGTAGGCGGCAACGCCGTCCAACAAGATGGCGGAGTTTTTCCGCTCCGCCGTCAATTCCGCCGCGCCGACCAGCGCCGACAAGACCATCCCGACAAAAAGCAACCGTGTCTTCATCATGTGTTCCCTCTCCTTCACGATCCGCCGCATCAGCCGATAGCGATTGCAAAGGGTTAGTGTACCCCAAACGGCCCGACCGATGAAACAACGAAGTTTACGTGCGACGGCGTTTTTCATCGACTTCGACCTTCAAATAGTCGATGATACGACATTCGCAATAGGGGTGCGGTGTGTTGTGCAGAGGACCTGCGCGGCAGAGGATCGCCCCCCTTCCCGATGGCCGAACATGAAGACTTTTGAACGTGTAGAAGGCGGCGTGACGGCCGCGCGCGGTTTCCGTGCGTGCGGCGTCGAGGCCGACATCAAGTATAAGAACCGCAAGGACATGGCGCTGGTGGCGGCGGACACGCCGGTGCCGGTGGCGGCGGTGTACACCACGAACAAGGTGGCGGCCGCGCCGGTGCAGCTCGACCGCGAGCGGACCCGCACGGGGCTGGCGCAGGCGGTCGTAGTCAACAGCGGCTGCGCGAACGCCTGCACGGGCGAGACGGGGCTGAAGGACGCGCGGGAGATGGCGCGGGCGACCGCCGAGGCGCTGGGCGTCGACGAGAACTTGGTGCTGGTCTGCTCGACCGGCGTGATCGGCGTCCATCTGCCGATGGGCCGGATCGCGGCGGGCGCGAAGCTGGCGGCAAAGGCGCTCAGCCGCGACGGCGGCGACGATGCGGCGCACGCGATCATGACGACCGACACCGTCGACAAGCAGGTGGCGGTGGAGCTGGAGATCGACGGCAAGACGGTGTGCATCGGCGGCATGTGCAAGGGGTCGGGCATGATTGAGCCGAACATGGCAACCATGCTGGGCTTT
>Ga0172375_10010617_pt1 | contig 11908 bp, 10 predicted proteins | sample LakKiv1m_FD_114537 | JGI IMG/M metagenome (GOLD analysis project Ga0172375, IMG submission 114537) | Freshwater microbial communities from Kabuno Bay, South-Kivu, Congo - kab_092012_11.1m | ecosystem: Environmental > Aquatic > Freshwater > Lake | place: Democratic Republic of the Congo... | reverse complement strand
TCCTGACAAAATCTTCAGCCAACATCACCATAAACATGATTGGGAAAATTGAAATCTGGGAAATATCTATAAATTTTAAATACGATGTCACAAACATTAGTAAAGCCGCCACCAAACTTACAAAAGTTAAATTAATTGACCTACTTGGCCAATAATGTAATTTCAATCTGGCTGTTAACATCCTTCCCAATAGGGACATTGCCAAAATCGCCACAAATAAAAGCAATCCTCCTGCAATTCCTGTATTCAAAAAAGTTACCGCCATCATCGTTGGTGTAAAAATCCCATAGCCGGTTAGTCCAAAAATATAGTGCAATATCGATACTATTGTCGCAATCAACGGCAAAAGAAATACCAATACCATCGTACTTGCCGGTACTCCTCTTTCAATCGCCCATCTGATCATTTTTCTAAAAGTATTTATCCCGTTCCAACTCCCTACTTCTTGTTTATTCAATACCTCCACCAATCTCGATTGTGTCCCTGCGTCTTTTGGTTCTGTAATATTACTTTTGTCTTCAGAAGGCGTTTCTATCACTACTTCACTTATGGGTAGCACTACCTCGATACTTGTCTCACCTACTCCGGTTACTTCCTGTGCCAAACTTGTTTTATAGCCAAATCCCCCCAACCATACCACTAATCCCACCAAACACACCACTCCCCAAATTCTAAGTTTCATAGCCGTATTCTACCACAAGCGTTTATATTTTTTGTCCCACACAAATCGGCAAAACTCTCAAATAATCCTATCTGGATTCTCAGCTCCTTTTTGTTTATAATATAGTATGCTAAATCTCTTGGCTGAAGTTAACATAGGCGAAAAGGTAGAGATTAAGAATGGTGTTTCCATAGTCTCAACCTACAAAGATTTTGGTACCCTTATTTCCCTTTTTGTTAAAAACTCCATTACTGTTGCTGGTATTATCTTTGTCATCCTCCTTATTTTTGGTGGTTTTAGCTTTATAATGGCTGCTGGTGGAAACGATCCCAAAAAAACCCAGCAAGCCACTCAGACCATCACCGCCGCTCTGATCGGTTTTGTAGTTGTTTTCCTTTCCTATGCTATTATTCAATTAATTGAAACTATTACCGGTTTACAAATTTTAAATCCAACTCCATAAATTATGCTTCAACTTTTCGGTAAAATTGAACCTCCACCGGGTATAAAAGAATACATTGCAAAAAGCAATGAGCAAGGTGGAGCTATTTTTTTCTTCATCAATAATATTTTAAAGCTTTTAGGTATTATTGCTGGTATTTACGCCGTTATTCAAATTATTATGGCCGGCTATACCTACATTAGTGCCACCGGAGACACTAAAAAAACCGAATTGGCATGGAACATGATCTGGCAAAGTCTTTTAGGTCTACTGGTTGTTGCTACTGCTTTTACTATTGCCGCCGTTGTTGGCAATTTATTAGGTATTAAAATATTAGAACCTGCTATCTATGGACCAAACTAAACTCATCGCCCAAATACCAATGCCCACTCTGGGAGGAATTGGTAAAGATTTCGGACCAGACCCCGTTGTTGCTTTGGATAATATATTAAGTACCATAATCGGTTTTCTCTCCATTTCAGCTATTATTTGGTTTACCATCCAAACTATTTTTGCTGGTTATAAATACCTCTCTTCTCATGGAGACAAAAGCAAAATTGAAGAAGCCGGCCGCAGTATCACCAACAATCTTTTAGGTTTAGCTATTGCCGTTTTTGCCATCTTTCTGGTTGCCTTTATCGGTCGAATTCTTGGTCTGGGTAATATCATGGATTTACCAACCTTATTTAATAGTTTAACTGGTAACCCTTAAATGAAACCTATTTACGCTATTGACAACCCTATTATTTCCGGAGGTGAAAATTGGCTTAATGATCCATTTAGTTTTATTAATAGCCTAATCCAGGGACTGTTTAATCTTTTCCTGATTATTACTGTCATATATTTTATTACCAATATTTTTCAAGCTGGCCATAAATATCTTCTTTCCAAAGGAGACAAAAACAAAGCCCAGGAAGTCAACGAACATCTCACTTATGCTTTTATCGGTGTCTTTGTTATTTTCGCCGTTTTTGCTCTACTCAAACTTATTGGCTTTATCTTTGGTATCGAAGGCCTAGAAAATTTACAGCTTACCTGGCCAAGCCTCGGAGGTTCCACTCCTCAAGTAGATTATGGACCAAGAGTTTAACCAAATACCAAACTCTTTTCAACTTTAATTATATTTGATAAAATAATCCATCAATTAAATTAATAGTTAACATACACAAAAAAATGTTTATCAAACAAGCTCTCGCTCAAACAAATGTCAATTTAAATCCACAAGGGCAATTTGGACAGCTCGGAAATTTAAGTATAGGTGGTATAGTTTCCGGCCTCATCAATTTGGTTTTAGTTTTAGCCGCTTTAGTTTTCTTCTTTATGTTAGTTTGGGGTGGTGTTCGCTGGATTATGTCTCAAGGAGACAAAAGTAACGTTGAAAATGCCAGAAATCAAATTACCAATGCTCTTATCGGTTTGGCTATCATCTTTGCTGCTTGGGCTATTATGAAATTGATTGAAACACTATTTGGTATCAGTATTTTCAATCTTAATATTAGACCTTTTACTGGCTAACTTTTTTCTTGCTTTTTTTAACCCCGGCAGACAGCCGGGGTTTTTCGTTTCTTTAGGCAAAAAATCCAAGTTAATACGAAGAATTTTTTCCTAAAGACACAACCCCGAACGATCCGCCAACAGGCGGAGAGCATCGGGGTAATTCTTTAGATGTAAAAATCTTTTTATTTTATCTCTTAAATAAAGTTGTTTAAATATTTGAGTTTTTGTATTTAATATTTGTCTAGAATTTAGAGTTTAGGATTTAGAATTTAAATTGTATAATACTTCATGTCAAAAATTATTCTGTTTCTCGCTTTATTCATAAATCTTACATCTTACATCTTAAGTCCAAATCTTGTTTATGCCCAAAACACTTCTTCTTGGAGTGAGCGTTGTGCCCCAACCATCGATGGAGAAAAAGTCGCTTCTATTCAAGGTCTGGAATGTCTTTTTGCCAATGTCTTAACTGTCGTTACTTATGTTGCCGGTATTAGTTTTTTCTTTATGTTTATCGTCAACGGTTTTAAATATATCTTTAGTTCTTCTGATCAAAAGCAACTAGCTCAAATCAACTCCTCAATTACTTTAGCTTTCATTGGACTTGCCGGTGTCATCATTTCCTGGCTAGTTCTAGCATTCATTGAAAACTTTTTTGGTGTCAACGTCACAGTTTTTGAAATCCCCGGCGGCAGTCCTTAGGCTATTTAGCCTCCAAAGTTAGTCATTGCATTAACCAAAGTCATCCTGTTTATCCGCCGAAGCTTTAGCGAAGGCGGAAGTGAAACAAAGGACCTCCTTTGTTTATCCTCTGATTATTTTTACTTTCTAAACTTTTAACTTTCCCAACTTTTAAGGTAAAATAACTTGTGTTTAGGTTCTGCTTTAAATCCATTTTTATAGTACGGGCAAGTCTTGTACTTGCCCTTTTCCTACTCTTTACTAATCCCTTACTTGCTGCCGAGCCTGGTTTAAATTTAATCAATCAGCCAGGTACCCAATTTTATGTTCCCAGCCAAGATTCTTTTTCTTGGCTTCTCTATACTCCCGGCTCCCCCGACGAACTTAAAGCCTGGACACCTACCGCCAACAATATTGTTATCCGTATCCACTCAGAGTGGACCCCTATTGGCCAGCTTATGCTGGGTATGCCTAGCCAGCAGCAGCAAGCCGCCAATAATTGGTGTTCTGCTTTAAACCAATTTCAAGATAAAAACATCTATGTCCAACCCTTCAATGAACTTGAACACGACTACGCCCGCCAAACCCCAACAGGCGGCATTGGACTTGATACCGCCATTATCCGTGCCAAGGTTTTTACAGACTATCTTCAAGCTTGTTTAGCTCCTGGTATCACCATTACCTCTCCTGCTCTCGAACCCCAATCGGTCAATTTCCCTACCACCGCTGCTGCCTTTGTTCCATACTATAGCGTAATTTCCTGCATGCCCTATAGACTCGATACTATTGATAGTTGTATTCAAGCTGCCAACGGTAAACCTCTTATCTTTACCGAAATCGGCGTCGACAGAAATGGTCCTCAATACGACGATTGTATCTTTATTGAATCTTTCTGTGACGAAGGTTTTATTAATAAAATCCAGTCAATCCCCAATCTTTTAGCTTATTTTCTCTTCACTTTTGCCCCAGGTAATTATTCAGGTTTCTGGCAACTAAAACTTCCCGATGTTGTTAGAGCCCTAAAAAATCAATGCACCTCCAATTTGTCTTGTAAGTCTAATCCAAACCAAACCATCCAAGACATTGTCAATAGAGTCAAAAACAGTCCCGAGCCAGGCATAGTCGCCCCCTTACCCGCCCGAGGTGTCAATGCCGGTCCAAACTACTACAGCAAAAGCCAAAATATTATTGTCAAATTTATCACTTGGTTAAACGGACTTTTAAGCAAAGAAGGTGGTCAGCTTTACCCTTTCAATTTTAAAAACGAACAATATGTCGAAGATCCATACCCCCAATCCGGTCAAATGGCAGAGTTTATGACCAAAATTATCCAGCCTACCACCGAAATTTATGACAAACTAGCTACCATTTCCCAAGGTAGCACCTCAAAAAGTTTTGCCATCAACCACGCCAATAAAATTGAAAGCTACACCTCAAGTGAATATAAAAAAAGTATCGCCAAATTCGGCCCTGGCTTTATGCTTTCAACCGATTCCAAACATTACGATACTTATGAAGAAAACAGTAAAGACGAATATTTCAGAGATTACTACGACCTTCAAAGTGGCATCTCTCCTCGAACAGTCTCCTATCAAGAAGTTAATGACACAGCTGTAGACAAAATTCTTTGTCAATTAGCTGCCTCCTCTGATCCCTCAAACCCCGCCTTTGTTAAAAATCCTTCCAAAAGACTCTACGATGAAGTCCTGGGCTATGCTTCTCCAAATAAAGAAAGTGACTATGTAGACCTTCTTCCCATAGGTGGCGGCAAACAAACCATTGCTCTACCAGATCGTACTCATACCAAATTTGGAGACGACCCCGTTCCTATCAAGATCAGCACCATTTTTTGTATCAACCAAAATATGCCATCTTTTCAAGACAAATGTGCTAGCTTTGGCTATGGATTTATCGGCTCTCAAGTCTGTGCTTCCACTCCAGACTGGTTAATAAACGCTGCTGTCACTCAAGGACTCGAAGGTGCCATTTTTAGAACCTTCTACCCTCGCCTTTGCTACCATTCAACCATTCTCGAAGAAAATGCCTCTAGCAAAGCCTTTATTGAAAGATGTCAAGAACAACCACCAGAAGAATGCGATAACACCAAACACCCTCAAATTACTATTACTTCATCAGATTTTGACGGTTTATCCGAATCTTTGCGTACCAAAATCATAGATTTAAACAATGGTAATTTTTTCAAATCCAAAGCAAGTATGTGTTATGCCTGCAAAGTTGATATGTTCTTTCTCACCAACCTTACTAAAGCCAATCAAGCCGCTACTTTTATAAGCAATAAAACCACCTCATACAAATATCAACAGTCATACCAACCGTCCTCTCGAGTTATCAACTATAGTAGTGATGATATTAACAAAAGTGGTGTTTCTACCACCGACAAATCCACTCCTCTTGGTATAGACAACAAAGAACAAAGATATGACTACCAAAGCGGTGGTTTTTTTGAAGGTATCAGATCTTTCTTTACTCGCATTATCAATTATGCCATCTGTCAAATAACTTACAAAACAGACGATGAAGGCAATTATATTCCAAATAACGCTTGCGAAGCCGAAAAAAAATCAGCTCTTACTACTATAATCTATATACCTTCCAAGGCTTTTGATTTTGTCAACTCCACCCAAAATCACAACAATTCCATTATCCCCTATGCCAGCCAAAAAACCATCAAAGAAACCATAAAAAGCGCTACTCAAAACCAATCTGACAATTTTATTACCAAACTTAAAATTGGTTACGAAACCGGTAATCAACACAGTAAATTAGAAAGCGTTCTTGAAATGTTTTTAAACAAACGCGACACTTCAGCCATTGAATCTTTTGATCAGCAAACCGAAAAAGTCGGCTTCGCTCCCAATACTGAAGTCGAATCAACCATAAGTAGTTTATACCTAATGCCCTACTCTTGGCAAAAACAAGTTAATTCTCAATCCAGCGCTTCTTCTCTCTACGAAAGCAATCGTCCCATCGAAGGAGATTTGCCCAACACCAGCACCACTCCCAACACCGACTGGTGCCAATTTGTCACTCAATCTATCACCTCCAGTACCAATAGTCTCATCACTCCTTCTTTAGTTGCCGCCATCATTTCAGTCGAAAGTGGAGGAAATCCCAATGCCCGTTCAAGTCAGGGAGCTATCGGTCTAATGCAGGTCATGCCTAGTGATCCAGTTGATAGAGACGGCAACCCTCTTTATTTTGATTGTGATGGCCATAGTTGTTTTATCAATCGGCCTACTTCCGCCCAGCTTTTAGATCCGGCTTTTAATATCAATTATGGTATTCAGCTTTTATCAGGTATGATCAATTATTGGGGAAGAGATAAAAATACTCCTCAAGAACAAATCCGAGAAGGTCTCAAACATTATGGCCCCATGAATTATGAATATAAATACGCTGATCTGGTTTTAGCCGTCCAAGCCAACAATCCCACTGCTTGTCAATAATAAAAGTTTAATATTTTGAATTTTGGTCATTTGAAATTGTTTAGAGTTTAGAATTTAGTATTTAGAGTTTATTATTTTAATGTTAAAATAATCCATGCTCAAAAGCCTTCTCTATCGCTTAAATCACATCAATCCTAGTAAACCCAAGACCAACTATCTCAAACTCGCCAAAACCCTGGTTGCCATTTTTATTTTAATTTCAATTACTCTCAAAATTATCCCTATCTTTGCCCAAGAAACTAACATTACCGATCAAGTCCACGAAGCCAAACAAAACATCAGTGCCGAAAATTGGAACGAAAACCAATTTGTTACTACTGCTGTTAATATCTGTGACGCTACCATAGGTTTATGTCCTACCGAACAAAACATTCAAGAATCCATATCTTTGAATGGTAGATATATCCCTGGAGGTATGATTGCCTCTACTAGCAATTTAATTGCCCAAACCTACAACCAGCCAGCCTCTGGCATCCAATATTTAGCCCAACTCAAAGATAACTTACTTGGAGTCAAGCCTGCTTATGCCCAAGGTGTTGGTTTTGAAGGTCTCGAACCTCTACTTCCTATTTGGCGTGGTTTTCGAAATGTTGTTTATTTACTTTCCACTGTTTTCTTTGTAGTTCTCGGTATTATGGTTATGTTCAGGCTCAAAATTAATCCTCAAACTGTTTTAACTGTCCAAAACGCTGTTCCTCAAGTCATTACCACTCTCTTATTGGTTACCTTCTCTTATGCTATTGCTGGGCTTCTGATAGATCTAACCTACCTTATCCAAAACATTGTTCTTGTTCTGCTTTTTCAAGTTCAAGGCAAAAACTTATCTCAAAACCTTTTCCCTGGTACTATACCCAACGTCTTTGGACTTGGACAATATAACTTTAAAAACTTATCTGATGCAGCACTTGGAGATATATTTCGTCTAACCTCAATGGCCTTACCCTCCTTTATGATTTTTATTTTATCTTCAGTACTCGGACTCCTTGTGGGTACTGTTTTTTCTGTTGTCACTATGAATCCTGCAGCAGCTATCATCGGTACTCAAGCTGGAGCAGCAGGTGGAATAATAATTATAATCATTATCAATATAATTATCCTTGTCTCACTCATTAAATTCTTTATTGGCCTTGTCAAAGCTTATGTCAATATCATATTTAAAATTATATTAGCCCCCTTAGAAATTGGTGCTGGTGCTATCCCAGGTATGAAAATTGGTTTTAGCTCGTGGGCTAACAATCTTTTTGCTAATCTTCTAATTTTTCCTATATGTTTATTATTCTTAGTTCTAGCCAATATCATTATTGAAAAGACCAGTAGTACTTCTGGTCTTTGGGCTCCTACCATGGTCAAATATAATCTACCAGGAACTCTTGCTAGTTTAGCTGGAGGTCTTGGTGGCGGCCTTATCCCTATGGCTGTTGGTTTTATGACAATATTAATTATGGCTAAACTCCCTGAGCTAATTCCTCAACTAATATTCTCAATTAAACCGTCTGGCTGGACATCAGGCAAGGGTTTCTTCGATAGTAGATTAGGCCAAGCTACCCAACAAGCCGCTATAGGTGGAGGTGTCTTCCTTGGACTCCGAGGTGCTCAAAAAGGCAAAGATGTTATTGTGGATATAGCTAAAAGAAGATCACAGCAAGCTCAAACCCCAGAAGCCAAAGAAAGAGCTGATAAGATTGAAAAATATGGGACAAAGATAGACAAAGCACTCCATGGAGCAGACAGTCTGGCTGCCACGGCCGGCTTAACCAAAGGTACTTCCCTTAATCCTTAAACAAAGAATAGACAAATCTATTTGTTATTATCGTCAATTTGATTATTGACTTTTCCACCTTTTTGACTCAACCCTTCTCAATAAATCATCTATATACTTATCTCTTCCAGCTCCAATAGCTGCCTTACCATTGGGGCCATATCTAGTCACTAGATTATAATCACTTACCTTATTGTCTGCAAACACTAAACCTAATAACCTTCTCAACTCTGCATTTCTGGCTATATCTTCTTCCAATATCATTCCCACCCTATCATTATACATAACATCTCCATCTTTCACTGGATCATTTACACCTAATTTCACCGCTAAATCAAAATGAGCTGGATGAATTATCGGTGCATCATTACATAAAGCGTCTCGTAAAACATTAAATGTTTTATCAAACCAAGGCCCAAAAGAAAAACCCTCAGATCCCCTGGTTGTTGCTCCACCTTCAGACACATCAGCTCTTTTACCTTTTCTAACTATCAAAGATAGTAAATTTACTTGAACTCTGGCAATCTGTTCTGGTTGTCTATAATAAACCATAGACAACGCTTTTGTCACAGCTTTAAAATACTTTACTGTTTCATCAATAAATTTATTATCAGCCTTTCTTTCGTTCATTACATTATCTAAAATCGCAAAAGGGGTACTTGGTATGCCCTCAATCAAACTCACCGCTCTATACAAGTTTAAAGCTTCCATTCCTCTCGCATTTTCATTCATCACCGCAAAACAATCACCTACCGTAGCTCTTCCCTCCCTCACTTCACCTAACATCACTGGGCCTTTTTCAACAAGTGTCAATTTCTCGAACATTACTCTTAGATATCTATTCGATGTTCCAAACACAGCTAAAGCAGTTGGTGCAGCAAATCCTTGGGTTCCTTGTCCTAAAAATCTTGATTTCGTTCTCGATGCTTTTTCTCCCAAATCATCAAACCATCCGGTTATTGTTCCTGGCCCGTCCTTCTCGTCTTCATAAATAACTCTTCCGTAAAAATCAGTAACCACCAATTCACTTTCATCCTCAAGTTCACGTTTCTTTGGTACTTTTATTGTTTCTCCTTTTACATCCCTCCTTGTTGCCCCTCTTTGACCCAATAATAATATTTCATAGTACGCCAATGCGATTGGCACTGACACTCTTGCCCAAGCCGCAGCTTTTTCCACTCCTTGACTTCTCATTCTATCCTCCACCAATTTTGTTATTCTACTTAACCAATCTCGCCTTTGTTCAGGTTTAGAAGGTAAATTAAACAAGCTTCTTATACAACCACTCTCATCTCTGCCAAAAGGTTTTCCCCCTTGATCATCTAATGGCCAATATTTCCTTATATCATCAGACTGTGGCGTTACTTTGGGAACCCTAACATTAATCATCTCTCCTTTATCGCTTTTTAATTGTTCAATCTCATATGTGACCTCTACCACATCCATCTGCAGCAATGCCTTAAACACCTCACTTACGCCCATATCCAAATCTTTAGATCTTAAAACACCAAACATTTCTGTATTTGGTGGTTTGGGTACATACTCTTTTATTAACAAATCTGCTGATGTTCCCAAATCCGCCTTTTCTTTTACTACAAAAGGGAAAAAATCAACCAAACTGTTAACTCCTCTTGAAGATGCACTCAGCCAATAAGCAACCATTTCTCTGCTAGAATATATCTCTCCTAATACCTTTTTTTCTTCAGCAGTTAATGTTTGGTCACCGCTAAGAAATCTCTCCATCGACAAAACACCTTCAGGGCTAAATCCAACCAAAGTAAGAAAATCTCTAGCCTCCTGAACTTTTTCGTCGCCCATTGCGCTTCTCAGATTCATCTCTGCCTTACTAACCTCTCCCCCGGCATCCACCAATGCCTCAATCCACGTTTGCGTTTCCTCTGGACTAATCGGTATTCTCCTGTCAACTTTACCCGTCTGAAAATCTCTCTCTTCATAATAACCTCTCTGGTGAGATCCTCTTTTTAATTGCAGTGATTCTTTACGAATTCTGGCTGTTCTTGCTTCACCTTCTAATGTTTTAACAAGTTCCGCATTTTGTAACATCACACCAACTTCTCTGCTTCCTCTTTTATCTCTCATATCAGTAACACTTTCACCTATCTTCTCGCTAAGTTGAACTGCCATAGAAGCAGGATAGTAAGCCAATCTTTCCATTCCAAAAATAGCCGCATACACATCCACATCCTTAAGCATTCCCAAAACAATATCACTATAATCCCCTTCTCTCCAAACTTCATTTCTAGGTAAACTCTCTATCGCTCCTAACATTTCTCCAACCTGAGAAAACTCTCTGCTCATTCCTGTCCATCCCGCCACTTTCCTTTCTGTTATTTCACCAGCAAAAAATACTTCTTCGGGTGGTTCACCTACACCTTGTCTTAATCTTTCTTCCATATACTCCAATTATACCAACCCCAACCCCACTTTTCATCAAGTAGAAACCTATAATAATATTTTCCTCCCTTGTCAAGGGGAGGATTAAGAAGGGATTTAAACTTTTCAAGCCAAAGTCATCCTTCTTGTCCTGCAACGGCTGGAATTAAGAAAAAATAGTTCCCTCCCTTGTCAAAGGGAGGGCTAGGGAAGGATTTTGAAGCAAAGCGAAGGAGGATCAAGGGAGGGGGTAAAGGGGATGGTTTAACTTTTAACTTTTTAACTTTCCAAACTAAAGCTGGTACTTCAACCTTCCCCTTTTCCCTATTACAGACGGTTTTGCCATTCCTTCCTCTATCAAACTCTTGTTCACTAGTTCCCCTTCCTTGCATCCCATTGGCTTTTCGGTGATATATGGTTTCGATTCGCTTCTGTTTACTTTCATATAATCCCAGGCTGTAAATTTTGGCTTATCACTCTCACAATTTATCCATACCCAAGCCAAAATCCGCCCATATTTATCATCCTGATACCTATCATATTCCAAATAAACTTTCTCGCTTTCTAGCTTTTTTCTTAGGTATTCTCCTGCCTCAACATATCCATCTTCGCCTCTATCAGGCGCATTTATTCCTGTCATTCTCACCACCTGTCCACTTTTCAAGCTAAATGTATCTCCATCCTCAACTTCTTCTACTATTCCAGACACAGGAAATATCCTTTTATCGTTTTGATATTTTTCCAGTTTGTCCAAATTTTTTACCCCGTAAATACTTGCAAATATTATCCCTGGTATCAACACCGCCGGTACCCCCTTCGCCAACAAACTCTTAAAAGTCATCTTTTTCTTCATTGCTTAATTAAGAAAACTATTTCCTCCCCTGTCAAGGGGAGGATTAAGGAGGGGTTTAATTTGATTAATTGATAAATTACTAGGGGAGGATTAAGGAGGGGTTTAATTTGATTAATTGATAAATTACTAGGGGAGGATTAAGGAGGGGTTTAATTTG
>Ga0172375_10010614_pt1 | contig 11911 bp, 15 predicted proteins | sample LakKiv1m_FD_114537 | JGI IMG/M metagenome (GOLD analysis project Ga0172375, IMG submission 114537) | Freshwater microbial communities from Kabuno Bay, South-Kivu, Congo - kab_092012_11.1m | ecosystem: Environmental > Aquatic > Freshwater > Lake | place: Democratic Republic of the Congo... | reverse complement strand
TTCAAAAACTCTTGTTTTTGATAGTGTCCAAAATATTTAATTTTGGCATTCCCAAAAACATCAAAAATAGATATTTTTGAGTGTGCTCAAGAATTAGCAAATTCTTGACAAATCTACATAAACAACAAACGACTACAACATAAATGTTGTAGATTTTTTTAAGGATTAAAATTTTCTCTTGTAAGCTTAAGAAAATCAATAATTTTTATAAAAGAATCTTCAAGCATTACTTTTCTGTTGATATAATTAAAAATAGATGAACGAGGTATCTTTAAAATTTTAGAAAGATTTCTATAATTCCCCGCTTTTTTAACTGCTTTTTCAACCAAACTTCTTTGAACTCCATCTTCTAATTTTATATACATAGTAGACTTACTCAAAAAAGATATTTAAATCTTCCCTACCAAGATAAGCTATGAGGACACATCATTACAAGATAAAAACTATTTTTAAAGCTTGTTACTCTTTTACCTTCAATCCCAAATCTTCCTCATCAAATTTTCTTAGAATCTTGTTCTGTTTTTCTAGGTAAGCAAAAACATTTGCGTGTTTTGAACCCTGAATTAAAGATATAATTGCCTGAATTGCAGAGTCTAAATGCTCTGAAGAAACAATTATCCCTACTTGATTATCGTGCACAACAATTATTGCACCAGTCAATTCTTGAATTGTGCCTTTTGCTCTCCCATTTGCTCCAATAATTCTTGACCTAACTTCCTGCAAATTTTTCTTTTTTGTGTGGTCTTTTATACTCAAGAACTGCAAACTATATTCTTCATTAGCTAAAAGAAGTGCATCTTCAGCATCAAACCCAAAATCTATAGCACGAATAATCTTTTCAACTATAAACTCATTATATTCCTGCCCTTTTATATCAAACCTATTTCTATTATAAACAATTTTCACGTCAAGCTTAGTCTCAATTATTTTTATTATCTTTTTTATCTTTCCAGGATTTTCAACAATTATTGAATGCATTTTAAAATTCGTTTGTGCCTGTCTTTAGTAACCCATCTCTCTTAAGTTTTTCAGCTTCTGCCTTAGTATATTTAAAAATAATGTCTGCTCTTGAATCGCCATCAAATTCCCATGGTTCAATAAGAATAACATCTCCTTCACGCAACCATAAATCTCTTTTCAATCTTCCTGGAACTCTGCAATTTCTCTCCTTTCCATCCATACAAGAAACAAGCATCCTAGATCCCCCAACTCGCTGAGTTATAATGCCTATTATCTCTTTTCCTCTTGGAAGTCGAACTCTAACTACAACTGGCTGAAATGCTCTGAAATTCTTAGGATGATTTGGCTTTGATTTATCTTGGTATTGCATTCTTACAAAAAATAAAACAGGTTTATAAGCTTATTCTTGAATTTACACTTTAATTAAAATCAACGGAACAAACATCTCTTCTCTGCTCACTCCGCCATGATGCCCAATATGGGGTTCCTTCTTTTCATTCTTAATCTTATCCTTGATAATATAATCCTCTTTGAGTATCAAAACATAATCCCCAATCTTATCTCTTAGTTTTGGATTTGAAGAAAATAAACCAAAAAAATGCCTATCAATTAATTCTTGACTTCTAAATAAATAGCAATATTTATTAAGATTTTTATTAACATAATCTTCAAATTGTTTTGTTTTATCTGGATGAACATAACAATAAGCGACTCTGCCTTCTCCGCATAATGGAAGAGACAAACATTCATTCATTTTAGGATGATCTTCTAATTTAATAATCCGAGTTAGTGGTGTAGTAATACTACCATGATCTGCAGTGATTATCAATAAAGTATTTGTTCCTCTTAGATCCTTAACAAGATTATCTATTTTTCTATCAATCTCCAAAAAATGTCTATTTGATTTTTTATGATAAGCTCCATATTTATGGCTTAATGAATCAAATTCAGGCCAGTATGCATAAATATACTTTTTTTCCTTTCCAGACCTAATTGCTTTTTTTATTTTTGAAAAAAATCCATTTAGGGAGTTATAAGCAAGAATTTTAGAATTTTCTGACATTCTCTTTGTAAAATCAGAATAAGCTATATCTCTGTGATTTATTGAATAATTCCTTGATTTTATTCTTTTAAAAAATGCTTGTTGATCTAACACCTTTTTTATATCAAATCCTTCGGAGCTGAATGGTTTGCCCCCAAATCTCGGAGAGAATGGCAAGATCTTAGAAACAATACCAATTTCCTTGAGTAGCATAAACCATCCAGTAAATGCATGTTGTTGTGGAGCAACGCCTGTTAAAAAAGTAGTAACTGCACAAGCAGTTGTAGGTAAAAAAACAGAAGTCATTGATCCACGAAGATAATTATTTAATTTACTCTTATTTACCTGGTCTTTTAGATATTCATATCCCAACCCATCAATCACAACCAGTGCAACATTTCTAAATTTTTTAATTTCTTTTGAAGACAAAATCTTTAATTCTTGATAAGGCGTTTTTCCTCCAAATGCTCTGGCTATAGAACTCATTAAGTTAACAATACTCCCTCCATGATAATCTGGCAAATACATAAGACAAACAATTAAAGGAGATATAAAAATCTATGCCAGACAAACATATAAAAAAGAGAAAGCCCATAAAAAATCACTCTATGAACCAATGTTATAAAAATTCCTTTATCACTATAAAATTACATAAATAAAACATAATGTTTTTAAAGAAGCAGGCTTTCTACTTTTTATTAAATTGTGTTGTGTGTATGAAAAAACTTTTTCTATAGATAGTTTTTTCTATAAAATTCATATGTATAACAACTATATAAATCTTTTGATAAAAAAGATTTTAGAAAGTTATATAACTGAAAGGAGGTTTAGTAAAAAAACACAAAAATGGTATTAGATTTTGCAAAAGAGGCAATTCAAAATGCAGATAAAAATAGCATTAATTTCGATGAGCTGAAAGCAGGAAAGGCAAACATCAAGGTTTTTGGCGTTGGTGGATGTGGTTGTAACATGGCAACATGGCTTTTTAACAAAGGAATAAATGGTGCTACAATTTACGGCGTTAATACAGATGCATTACATCTATCTATAACAAAGACAGATGAAAAGATTTTGATCGGAAAAGAACTGACTCGTGGTCTTGGTTGTGGCGGATATCCTGCAAGGGGTAGAGAAGCTGCTAAAGAAGCAATTTCTGACTTGAAGAAAGCTGTTTCGAATTCGGATATGGTTTTCGTTCTAGCCGGAATGGGTGGAGGCACAGGAACAGGAGCTGCATCTGTAATTGCACAACTTGCTAAGGAAGCAGGAGCAGTTGTTATTGCTGTTGTTACAATGCCTTTCGAGGCAGAAAAAGCAAGAGTTGATAAAGCTGAATTTGGATTGCAAGAATTAAGAGAAGTTACAGATACTGTGATTGTTCTTGATAATAATAAGCTAGTTGATATTGCAGGCCAATTACCAATGGAACAAGCATTTGCAGTTGCAAATGAACTTGTTGCTACAATGATTAAAGGTATTGTTGAAACAATCACACTACCTTCATTAATCAACCTAGATTATGCTGATGTATCAGCAATAATGAAAAATGGCGATGTGGCTGTTATTGGTATTGGTGAAGATAATTCAAGTGCAAGAGTTGACACAGCTTGCCAACAAGCCTTAACTCATCCATTACTAGATGTAGATTATCGCGGAGCTACAGGAGCATTGATTCACGTTACATGCGGACCAGATATGAAACTTGAAGAATTTGATAATATCGGTCGATTAGTAACAGAAAATTTATCTCCAGATGCTCAAGTTATTATTGGGGCAAGAATCAACAAAGAATTCCAAGGAAGAGTAAGAGTTATAACAATTATGACTGGCGTAAAAAGCCCATATGTTCTTGGAAGAGGCAGAGAAGAATCAATGTCTTTCACAGGTCAAGGCAGAAAAGTTTCTGTTAATGAGCTAGGACTTAATGATTTAAGTTAAATTTTATTTAAAACCAGATTCCACGCTTCGGCGTGGTTTCTTTCTTTTTTTTATTTTTATCACTTTAATTAACAAACTAACAAGATCACCTACTAGTAACAAAAGGAATTCTGCACATAAAAATTAAGGTTTTTCAAATTTATTTCACAACTCAAAAGTTTAAATAAAAATATTTAAAGAATTATTGCTCTAAAAAAGTATGACACCAAAACAAGCTATCCAAAAATATGGGAAAAAGGCATGGAGAATGATGCCACGCTACCTTGCAGACATAACTATAAACAAACTACCAAATGGAGATGAAGATCTTTCTGAATTTGAGTTAGACAAAGCATTTGAAAAAGTAATAAGATAGGTTTTCTAATCCAGGAAAGAATAGGTAGAACAAATCTAAATATCAAAAATTAGTCCTAACAACACCAAACATTGTTTCATTAATAAATATTTAAGTATAAAATAATTGCGTAAGCAACTAAATTGATAAAGCCTGAGACGAGAATCGAACTCTTCACTCGTTCGCTTCTCGTTTAAATTAATAACTACCTAGCTTTTCTCTTGAAAGCCTAATTCTCTTTTCTCCGAAAAGAGAAGAGGCTAAGCCTGAGACGAGAATCGAACTCGTGACCTCCGCATTTTTAGATTATCTCATTATTATCAAATTACCAATGCGGTGCTCTACCTGCTAAGCTACTCAGGCAAATTATTATATATATTCCTATATGATATACCTCACTTGATCAAAATTTATAAACTCTCCTTTTTCTTAATAATAATGGAAAAATCTATGTTAGAACAACTAAAAGAAAAATATGAACAAAAAAAGATAGACTATGGCTTGCCGACTTTTCAAGAGATGACTGAAGAGTTTGAAATAGAAAAGGTCTCTGAAAAAGAAACAGAATTTGTATTAAGAGAAATAAGAAGAACCATATTAGAAAAAGTATCAGCATATATGCATCTATTTGAATCTATAATAAACCCTTCTTCAGGATCTTTATTAATCTTTTCAGTATTAAAAAATATAGATGAAGAAGCTAAAAAAGAAATAAAAGAAATATACAAAAAACTTGCAAAAATACAAATAATCTCTATGAGATTAGATACAATTTATAACGAAAAAGAAGAAGCAGAATTCATTATTCAAGTCTACAAGGATTGGGGTAAATTAAAATACCCTATATTCAAACTATTTGAGAAATTTGACAAAGATTTTGATGTCCCCAATGGATCTGCAACAGGTTGTTATTTTGGATAAGCTTAAAATAAAATGGTTATAAGAAGTTTTATTAATAATCTAAAACAATTTATTATAATACTTTAGCACAACCTAACCAAATAACTTATCTAAATTAATCTCAAAAGCAGCCACAGGCATCTTTAACTTAAAGTTATTTAAGACTCTTGGAGATATCTCCCCTATAACCCCAATTTCTTCTTTATCAGAAATTTTATTTGTTAAATGAGTCAAACCAGTTGCACTTTTAGCGAGATTAACTGCATCCTTCATCATACCCCGTATTTTATTTGATTCTTCAGGATTTTTCTTTTCAATGAAAATCTTGCCAATTCTACCCAAAATGTAGTTAGAATCGTCACATAATTCCAAGGTATAATTTTTATCAAGCATCTTAAACAAATAATCTAAAATTCTTTTGATCTCAGTAAAATTTGCATCATCTCCAGCAATAGCAACAGAAAGCCTTTCTTTTTCATCAATTCCTGTCTCTGCATTTTTATCCAATGCAAATATCTTTCCCATTTCAAATACTTTTTGAGGATAATTTGAATCAGAATTCTCTGAAAATACCTTCATTAGATTATTTAATAAATCTATTCTCAAAACATTATACTCTGTCTTAGATTCTTCCACCTCTATAAAACTCTTGAAATCAAAATACATTTTTTTTATGTCATCCTTTGTAGTCAAATGAAATGAAGAACACTCCATTAATCCAAGGCCAGATAAAACATCACAAATAATTTTCTTTAAAACCGATTTTTTATCTTCCTCAGCAATTGTGGATATCTTTGGTATTTCAGATTGAAAATTTTCATAACCATAAGCAATTCCTATCTCCTCAGCCAAATCAATCCAATGTAGCATATCTGTTCTATAAGCCGGAATCAAAGCAAAACTTTCTCCCTTAGAATTTTCATAGCCAATTCCCATTTTTTCAAGCAATTTTTGGATATCTTTTTCCTTTAATTCTAACCCCAAGGTTTTGTTTATGTCTTCTATTTTAAATTTTAATTTTTCCTGTTCCAGAGAAATTATCTCTTTCTTCTGACCATAGTCAATTTCCACAGAATAAGCCTTTCCTCCCAGATCTATTAAATCACAAGTAGCCATAATTATTGCTTTCTTTAATATCTCCGAATTATTCCCAGAACACTCAACAAGGATATCTGTTGTGCCTGGAGTGATTTTCCCAGAATTATTCGAATTAATTATTGGGGGCATGCTTAAAACTTCATTGTTAGAATCATAATAAACAGGATATTTATCAAAATTTTTTAATTGCTCTCCATAATCTCTTCCACATGGGTGTCGTTGCATAATTTTTATTGCATTCATTTTTTCAGGTAGATCTAATGGTTCAAAAACAATCTCCTTAGGAGACTTTGCTAAATATGTAACTGGAAACTTTATCTTATCTAAACAATAATACCCAATAGCAACTTTTTTTCTATTTCTTCCCATAGTCAGATGAATTTTCTCCTGCCACTGCATTATTTCCTTTATTTTTTCATCTGTAAACTTAATTCCCCTTACTATGGCAGCCATTGAATAAGGTCTAATTTTAGCAACACTTTTATCAACCATTATTTTTGCATTTGACTTTTCGATTTTATATTCTTTCAATTTTTCTCCCTTGAGATAATATTCCATTGCACGAGTGAAACCAGAAAAGCTTAGCAAGTCCGGCCTATTTGGAAAAACTTCAATAACAATTTCATCTTCGGTCATAGATTCAACCGGAGTTCCAAACATGCTTATCTTTTCTTCTATCTCGGGTGTTATCTTTCCCAATTTTTGTTCTACTTCTTTTCTGTTTAGGGTTACGACTGTCATCTTTTTATCTCGCTTGCAAGTTTATTTAATTCTTCTATAGATTTCTCTGGCCCCTGCTGAGTTGAAACATAACCTTCATAACATTCAAAATATTTTCTGTCCTTAGCCCAAATTTCTTTAAAATTATCTTGTAATCCATAAAGAGGATACAACTTAATATGGACATGGTTAACTCCAAGGCCTTCCATTACCATTGCAGTTCTTTTTACATTTAGTTTTTTATCAAGTAATCTTGCAACTTTCTTTGAAGCCTTAATTAAATTGCATAACTCATTATCCTCCATATCAAAAGCATAAGAATCAAAATGCTTTTTTGGTATAACTAATGCCATTCCCCTTACATTTGGAAATTTATCTAAAAACGCAATATGTTTATCATCTTCCCAGATTTTTGCACAAGGTATTTCTCCTTTTGCTATTTTACAAAATATACAGTCGTTCATTTTGAGTAGACCTCTTTATATTTTTCATGACTCTCATTTACTTTTTTAACAAACTCCTCATCTAATTTTACTTCTAATTTATTTGCTAAAGCCAATAAAGTATAAAGAACATCTGAAATTTCTTCTTTTATCTCTTTACCATCTCCAACAAACTTACTTTTTTTGCCTCCAAATTTAATATTCATTGCTCTTGCTAATTCTCCTACCTCTTCAGTAAGTCTAGCTAACATAGATAATGGTTCCCAATAACCCCCATACTGCTTAATTGTTTCATCAACTATCTCTTGTGCTTTTTTTATCTCCATTTTACCTCATCCAGAATTTCATCTCCTGAAGCAATACCTCTTATTGCGAAGGTTTGAAATTTTGTTCATTCTTTTCTCCAAAATTTCATCTCTCTCAATTTATTTATATTATTTTTATACATCTCTCTCAAATCCTGGATCTTAAAAAATTCCATTATAATTCTATCAAAACCCGGCCCCCATGCTAAAACAGGTATATGTCTCCCGAAAAACGGAATAGTTACCTCTGGCCTAAACATTCCAGCTCCACCCAATTCAAACCATTTTTTATGAATAGGATGCCAGACATCTACCTCTAAACTTGGTTCTGTATATGGAAAATAACTTGGCCGAATTCTTATCTTTTCGTAACCCATTTTTTTAAAGAATTGCTTTAGATAACCAAGTAGTTGCCTAAAATTAGCATTTTCATCAACAACAATTCCTTCTGTTTGATTAAATTCAAAACCATGGCTCCAGTCAATTGTCTCATTTCTAAAACATTTTCCTAATGCAAAATATTTTGCAGGAAATTCTTTTAAATCAGCAATCTTTCTTAATGTCTGAGAGGATAAGCAGGTAGTATGTGTCCTTAGCAAGACCTTTTTAGCATCTTTTTCCTGCCATTCATATTGCCAGCCCTTGCTTCCTTCTATCTTACCCTCATGACTCTCCTTTATTTTTTCCACAATCTTTTTATCAGGAAGTTTACCCTCTATATTTTTGATAAAAAAAGTGTCTTGCATCTCTCTTGCAGGATGATCTTGTGCCGTAAATAATGAATCAAAATTCCAGAATCCAGTTATCGCTAAATTGCCTGTCATCTCCTTAAAACCCATTTCCAGCCATATTTTCTTAGCATAATCTGTTGCCTGATTTACAAAATGCCTTTTTCCTCCATAGATCCTAGGAACTGCAGAAACAATATCATATCTCCTAAACTTTTTTCCTTTCCAAGATTGAGATTGAATTATCTTCGGAGTGAGTTTTTCAATTAAATCTAGATCTAAATTAGATTTTGCTAGTTTTTTGCCAGAACTAGTCAAATTACAAAAGAATACTTTTGCTTCTTTAATTTTGATTATATCTTTTCTTGATTCAAGACCTTTTAATGCAAACTGTTCCTCTGGTTTTAATTGGCTTAAATTTAATGGCAGCTTTTCTATAAACTGCTCTTCTAAGAACTTCTTTATTATTTCTTCCTTATTTGCATTAAGCAATATCTTTCCACCAGAAGAAATATTAATCATTGCTTTTTTTCTTAAAACACCCAAGGCAATTTTAGCCTCGTCTTGGCTTAAATCCAATTTTGTCAAATCATTAAAGGTAATAGATTTCTTTTCTGCCAGCTCATTAAGCAACCTTCTTTCAGGAAGTCCTTTATTTTTGTATAGTATCCCATTTAAGTCAAGATCAACAAATTTTTCCTCCTCTATCTGAATTTCAACAAGCCCCTTATTTTTTAAAAACTCAAGGGCTCTCAAAAAACTAGTCTTATCTAATTCGGCTTTCTTAGATATCTCATCTGCAGATTCAAGTTTCTCACTTAAAATAGGCAAAATCTTCCTCTCATTAAGGGATAAAGATTCTACTATCTGTTTGTCTACTTGCTCTTTTGATTCCATCTTTTTTATAGCACTTAAGGTTATTTAAATTTAATTGGTATCGCAAAGACTTATAATACTCTATTACTTTAAAAAAATATGAAAAAAGCAATTACAATATTCATTCTTATAACACTTATATGCATGCTAACATATGAACTCTATATAATCTATCAAAATATGCCAAGACAACCAAAGGCTCTTTTAGTAGAACAAAAAAATTCTGATTTAAAACCTGAAAATATAATTTCTAATGTGATGCAGTTTTCTGAAAATATGAGATTTAATCATAATACAATTTCTTATAATATTGCATCAGATTGTAGTCCTGATGAAAAATTAAGGATGGAGTCTGCATTGCTAGAACTATCGACAAAAACGCAAATAATCTCATTTAAGTCTGGAGATGAAAACTCGGATATACTAATTTCATGTTCTGAAATAAAATTACAAAAAGATGAAAATATTTTCATAGCCGGAGAAGGTGGGCCCAGCAGATATATAAATAACACGATTTACCCGGTGATCCTTCGTGGAAGGATACTTTTATACTCAAAATCAAACTGTCAATCATCATTAGTAGAAATGCATGAATTATTACATGTATTTGGGTTTGATCATTCTCAAGATGATACTGATCTCATGTTCCCAAGATCAGACTGTAGCCAGGAATTAAAACAAAAGTATATTAATAAACTAAAAGAACTTTATTTGATAAAACCCCTTGCAGAATTATATTTTAAGGATATAGACAATATTACCAGATCTGGAAAATATCTTAGTTTTAAAGTTACAATAGTAAATAAGGGAATCTTAGATGCAACAGATGTAAATTTAAGTGTTTATGCGGAAGATGAGAAACTTAATTCTTTTGACCTTGGTGATATTAATTTAGGTGAAGGTCAGAAATTCACAATTGAAAATTTAAAATTGCCTTCTTTAGACACCCAAGAAATTCTATTAAGAATTGAATCAAAAAATGAAGAATACGATTATGAAAATAATGTGTTAAAAGCAAGCGGATAAACGCCCAGTGCAGGAGTCGAACCTGCCCACCGATTGCTCGGTCGGGGTTAGCAACCCCGTGCAATACCGCTATGCGAACTGGGCATATCTAAACTAATTAAGATGATTTTATAAAGATTATCTAAAGGTTTAAATGATCGCAATATCTATAATATTAATGAAGAGGGGATTACACAAATTTAAAAATATCAGACAATATCTAAGGATTATATTCACTCTGGTATTAATTGTATTTCTTTTTATCTCCAATATTCCATTATATTTAGTTATCCTGATGGGAATAATACTAATTTTTCTTGTGTTGTTAAAAGATAGGCTTTATACAAAAATAGATCAGTATCTAACAGATAATTTTCATTTTATCTCAAACAGAAATAAACTAGTTAAAAGGTCAATAATAATTCTCTCATTCATCTTGGTTTATATTATAATAAAACAACTAATTTTCTTATTATTAAGGCAGGCAGGTCTTGATGTTCCAAAAATCATAGCTAATAGCCTCAATTATTCTATAATCTAGATACTCTCTTATCTATAAGAGTATAGAAATCTTTAAAATCTCCAGACACATAGAAAAAACATGGAAAAAGATATAGGCAAGATAAAAAAGAACGATGCAACAGATATAATTATCAGAGTAGATGATTATGGTGGAAAGAAAGGCATAACTATAAGAGAATATGCAAAAACAGAAAAATACACTGGCTTTACAAAATCAGGCACAAGAATCCCTGCAGATCACTTTCTTGAGTTCCGTGAGATGATCAATTCTATCCAATTAGAAGATCTTAAGCAAGATTCAAGCTCAACAAATAATCAGCAAAAAGCACTCGATAACTCAAAATCAAAACAAACAGGCGATGATGTTGATGAAGAAAGTTTGATGTAATCTTAGTTAGATAAAATCACTAATTTTATGTTTTATTTCTAGATAAATCATCCAAATTATTAATATTGCTGCATCTAATACAGAAGTAAAAGAACTCTGTAATGCTGGGGGAAGTTTGCCTATTAAATCTAATCCAAAAGAAAAATGAAAGAGTGGGTATAATGGCATTGTGCTACCCTGAAAAATAGCGTCCAATACCCAATGCAATATAGTTCCAAAAGAGAGTATAAATAATATTGTTGATACATTTAAACCATGCTTCTTTAGGTAACTACTCTTAATACTAAAAAATAAGAAACCTAACCCCAAAAATATTAAAGGGACAAATAAATTATGGGAAAATGTTCTATGAACCTCACTAATAGAATACCCAAAAAATGATAATATATAATAGAATGACATCCTCCCCACCCTAAAGGGTTGCCCTGAGGGGCAACTTTTTACTTCGTAAAAAGTGGGGTTTCCGTATGATGACTCTCTTGGTTTAGAATATATGTTCTTACTCTTTCCTCTTGCACAAATCCTACTGATGCTGCAAATTTCCCTCTACTCCATAAATGCCCATTAGGATATCTTAATCTTGCTTTTTCATTCTGTCTAAAAAACAAATAAGAAGATAATCCTTTTAGTATCTGCAATGTTTTTGCTGCAG
>Ga0172375_10010613_pt1 | contig 11912 bp, 8 predicted proteins | sample LakKiv1m_FD_114537 | JGI IMG/M metagenome (GOLD analysis project Ga0172375, IMG submission 114537) | Freshwater microbial communities from Kabuno Bay, South-Kivu, Congo - kab_092012_11.1m | ecosystem: Environmental > Aquatic > Freshwater > Lake | place: Democratic Republic of the Congo... | reverse complement strand
TTCATTGGGATTTCCTTTTGTGGCAAGCGGGCGATACCACCAGAAGTCATTGTTTCGAACCGGATCAAAGAGCTTCCACTTCCCTTCGTGGTACACCACGGGAGAGACCTCTGCTTCTTCCTGGCCTTCGTGAAGAAGACGATCCACGGTCATCACCCATCCAAGGAAGAAACCGTGCTTTTCCATAGCCTGCACGCTGTAAGAGGAGCAAGTGGGAAGACTCGGGCACCGGTCCCCGTCAATGGGTGAAATGTGGTCCCTGTAAAGATTCAACAGCCCCAGGGCAGGGTTGAAGCCTGAACTCTCATCACGAGCGGGGGAGGTCTGAGCCGCGGTTTCGCTGAGAGAGCCCAGGATCAAGAGCCCAAGAAGCAGAAGGGTTGAAGTCAGGCGCTTTGCCGTTCCCATGGACGCATCCCTGGCACAAGGAGAAATGGTGAACCCGAGGATAGTGGAGAGGGCGGGATAAGTCAAGGCGATAAAAGGGTTCTGTTGACACCCGTGCGTTCTGCTGTTAGGAGAGAGATCACGTATGAATCAGGGAAAGATTGTCGAATACATCGATCATGGAGACTTTACCATCGCCCTCTGCCTTCAGGACGACGGGACCCGCCTGCACCTTCTGACCCCGACCAACCGTGAAATGAATCTTTCTCCCAAGCGAGCCATCCTCATTTCTAGGGCTCCCTTCAATGTCCAAGGCCCCCGCGAAGAGCTCCTGCGCCGGCTCAAGAAGGCGGAAGAGGAGCGCAACAGGCTGAGGGAACAAGTGCAGGTTCAAGAGCTTTGGGAACTCGTGAAGGACGATGCAGGGAGTTACGATCACGCGTACCTGGCCCAACTGTGCTTCGGCGAACAGATCACCGACGATCACATCTCAGGTCTGGTGAGAGCCCTGTTCGAGGACAAGCTCTATTTCAAGATGAAGGACGACCGCTTCGTCCCCAATTCCGAGGAGAAAATCGCCAATGCCCTGGCCCAGGTGGCGCAAGAGGCTTCGAAAGAAGAAACGCTCCGAGAGGGAAGCGAGTGGCTACGGGCCGTGCTCGAGGGCAAGCCGGAGCAGGAACCCAGGTGCAGAGAAGAGATCACCAGGGTCCTTGCTGATCTGGCTCTTCATGGGGAAGATGCGCCCAACCTCAAATTCGGTAAGGAGCTTCTCCAGCGCGCCGGGGTGTCGGACATTCACGAGGCAAGACGCATCCTCGTAAGCCTCGGAGTCTGGAGCCAAGACGAGAACCTCGATCTTCTGCGCTTTGAGATCCGGGTCTCTTTCAGCGAAGAACATCTCAGGGAATCGGAGCGCATCTGCCGCGCCGAAACCCCGGCCGAAGAGAGAGAGGACCTTCGGAACCTGAGGGTGTGGACCATCGACGGGCCCATGACCAGGGACTTTGACGACGCCCTGAGCCTGAGCGTGGAGGAAGACGGAATTCGCCTCGGCATTCACATCGCGGATGTGGCCGGCGCTATAGAGGCCGACACGCTCCTGGATGAAGAAGCCTCTCAAAGGGGCACGTCTCTTTACCTGCCAAGGCATCAGATTCCAATGCTGCCCACGGCCCTGTCGCAAGAAGCCCTGAGCCTCAAGCAAGGGTGCGACCGACCGGCCATCTCTCTGATCGCCTCCCTGGACAGGGACGGAAACCTGCTGGCTTCGCGCTTTGTCCAGAGTCTTGTCCGGGTTGAGAAACAGTGGACCTACGACGAGGTGAACGAGAGCTTTGACAGGGAGCCGCTTTTCGAGGAAATGCGGCGATTGGCCCTGATCCTGCGACAGAAGCGCCTGGAGCAGGGGGCCCTCGTGCTTTCCCTGCCTGAAATCGCCGTGGAGGTGACCGGCCAAGGGGCTGTCGTGCTGCACAAGGTGGAGCAGGACACGCCGTCGCGGGCCATGGTGGCTGAACTCATGATCCTCTACAACTGGCTGGCCGCACGATTTTGCAAGGAGAACCGGATCCCTGCGATTTACCGACGCCAGGAGGCGCCAGCCGAAAGACTGTCTCCCGAGGCGACAAACTACGTTTATTACGTCTTCAAGCAGCGCCGCAAGCTCAGCCCCTTGTCCATCCACACGGAGCCCAAGCCGCACAGCAGCCTGGGAGTGGACATGTACACAACCGTGAGCTCCCCGATCCGGAGATACTATGATCTTCTCGTTCAGCGGCAGATCAGGAGCTTTCTTTGCCGGGGTGCTCCTCAGTATACCCGGGAAGAGGTGGAAAAAAAGAGGCTTGTGCTGGACCCCCTTCTGAAGAGCATCGAACTGCTCACGAGGAACAGCACCAGGTACTGGATTCAGAAGTACCTGGCCCAGCACGTGGGGGAGAAATTTCCGGCCCTGGTGCTCGACGTGATCCGGAACAAGTACCGGGTGCTCCTGTCCGATGTTCTTCTCATCGCGGAAGTGAAGAGGGAAAACGGCCAGAGCCTGCATGAAGGCCAGGAGATCATGGTGAAGATCCGCAAGTCGGATCCCTGGGAGGACTACCTGAAAGTGGACATTGAAAAGCGATGATGGTCAGCGGACATTCAGCGTGATCCTGCCGAGCACCAGAGGTCCCTTCTCCACTTTGAGCTGCGGATCAGAGGCCTTGGCCGCAGGATAAAGATCTTTGACGGCCTTGACCTCTCCCGGCACCACCGTTTTGCCGTTTATCTTCAACGTGATGCCATCGCTGCTCGAAAGGTTTGTGCGGACCTCTTCGACGCAGATAGTGTCCTCCCTGGATACGGACAAGGCGGACGTGGGCTTGAGGATGTGCTGGCCGTGGCCGTTTACCTGGAGCACCAGAAACTCCACCCTGGGAGAAACCAGCCGGACAATGCCCCGGCCCAGCAGGGTCTCCCCTTGAGTCACAACGATTTCGTAAGCTTCCCCCTTTCCGTCCAGGGAAAAGCGCTCCATCAGCTCTGAGCCCGTGTTAATGGTGAAGCCCCTGTCTTCACCCGTGTTGTTGCTCTGGTCTCCCACAAAGCCCTTGAAGTTGACCTTCACGCCGGAAGAGGAAGGCATCCGCGGCAAGATGTCGACGATCTTGAGCTCTTCGCCCCGAACCAGAGGAAGGGTCTCTCCATTGGCCAGAAGCAGGCGATGCCCTTTTGCCTCGATCACAAAATACTCTATTTTCCTGTTCAGGGAGGTGGTCCGGCTCTCCTCTCCCGAGCCCTTCTCCGTGATCCTGACGGGAATCTCGGCGACCTTCTGATTGTCCTTGCGGACGAGGATGGAGGTGTCTCTGAAGATAGCATAGTCTTTTCCCAGGTCGTTCACACCCCCGTATCCCAGGATGTCCAGGCTGAACCCTCGTTCATAGTTCGCCTCGATGTGGGTGACGCTGATCATGTCGCCGGCCCTGAGTTCGAGGGCCTGATTGTTCCCGACCACGATAGGGGTTTGGTTGTTGACGGCGACCACCAGGTATTTCAGAACCGGCGGATCCAGGTTGAGGCCCGGTGATTCGGGGATGATGCCAAAGGACTTCATGAAGGCATTGATGACCAGGTTGTGGTGCAGGACCTTCAGGTCAATGGAGGGCAGGAACTTCGAGGTTTCCACGCCGAAGGCAGGGATGTGGTGTTTGGTGAGTGCGTAATAGGTCGCAGAGCCTCGCTGCTCGCGGTGAGGACTGTCCTCCGCATCCGTCCGCGTGTCCATGAAGTGAAACTTGTAGAGCTCCCCGCTGATCTGGGGGTTGACTTCCTTGAGGATCTTTCTGGCCATCTCCCCCAACTTGATGGACTTGGAGGTGCCGGGGATCCGGTACTCCTCGCGGTCTGCAACGATGGACTGGCCGAAGAACGCGGGATTGCGCCACTTGTCGACGTAGGTGGGGTGGTAGTATCCCGCTCCGTCATGGAGGTTGAGAAGGAAGTCACTCTCGTTCATCAGCTTCTTCAGAATGGTCACGATCTGATCTTCCATGGTGGATGCGTTGTCTTCGAGGTTGAACTTGCGGTTCAGGTCTCCGTTGGGGCCTCTCTGGTTGGTGATGATGGAATAGAAATTGGCGCGGGGCACGACAATGAGGTTTCCTTTTTCCAGGCGCATGTCCGCGTAGAGATCCGCAGAGAGGAACCCGCCCGGCTCATTGCCCTGGATGCCTCCGATGAGCATCAAGGTCTTGCCGGGTTTCTTTCCCTTGATTTTGTAGATGTTGAGCTCATAGGCCGTGTTGGGAAAGTAAACCAGGTGCTCTCTCTTTGAAAAGGCCTGGGACGGGAAAGCGGACCAGGCGAGAACCATCACGCCCCCCAGGAAGAAGAGGATTTTTCGGAGGGTCCGGGGGTTCAGGTTCATCAGCTCGTTACCTCGAAATCCTTCTGAAGGAGGATCGCACCGGACTGGTCATAGATCAACACCCTGATCGATGAAGGGGATTCCAGGCTCTGGCCCAGGTTGAATCGCCCCTGAACGGGTTTGAATCTTTGTATCGTGAACACCTGTCCATTGCGGTAGTTCTCGGGAAACCCATTGACCACTTTTCCTGCCGGATAGGCCCATTCTTTCGGCGGATCCGAGAGCTTCCCCCTTGCCAGGATGTGGAGGTAGCCTGCCACGGTGCTGTCTCCAGGCTGCAGGTTCACCAGCTTGAAACTCACCAGGATCCTGGAGGCCTGTTTCTGAACGGCCAGATCCTCAATGCTGACGGTTTCCTGGCCTCTTGGAGCCTTGTCTGCGGGAGTGCCATCGCCTCGCCTTGCCGTTGTCTTTTCCGGTTTCGCAGATTCCATCGCTTGCTCGCTCGCTTCCTCGAGATGGCGCAGATACTCCTGGAGGAAGGCGGTATGCTGGTTGGACCGAACAAGCGCGGACCGAGCCTCTTCGATCTGCTTTTCAAGCTGAGCCACGGCACGGGACTGAACCTCGTGATTCCGCCGAAGCTCCAGGTAGCGGTTGATGGCCAAAACCGACAAGGGAAGGTAGGCCAGAAGAAACAATGCAGCCCAAGAAAGAAGACGAGGAGAAATACCAAAGGACCGGACTTTCCCTGTTCTTCCCGCCACCATAACGGTGAAGGGCAGAGGGCGTCGCGGTTTCTTTTTTAGGGGCGGGACTCCTGGTGCAGGCGCTTCCATTCTTCTTCTTTGATCTTCCAGCCTTTGCCCCTCTTCACGAGCAATAGGCTCTTCAGTCCCACATCCTCATAGACGTCGGCTTCGTATTTCTGTGTGAAGCGGACGCTCGCCATGGCCGCAGATACCTGCTCGATCTTCAAATCGCTGATCCCAACAACGATGGAGCGATGCTTCTGGTTGAGTTTCTCCCTGTGCTTTTTCCACGCCTTTAAATCCATGCCCCGGCACTGGAAACCGGAATCGTAGAAGGACATGTACGCGCTAAGATCCTTTTGCTCCCATGCCTTTTTCCAGGCCTCCACCACTCTCCTGATCTCTTTGCCTTCCCCGGCAGGCCGGGCGTCCTTCTTTACGCCCACCGGTTTGGATTCCTCTGCGCTTGGGACCGGTTCCTTCCCGGCCAGGACCGGCTTGATCTCTTCCGCCGTCATGGTCGGCGCTTTCTTGGCCGGCACCGGCCTGGGCTCCTCTGCCTTGACTTCAGGCCCTTTCTTCGCCACCACCGGCTTGATTTCCTCGGGCGGGAGCACCTCCTTCTTGGCGGGTTTGAGCCCGGACCCTTCGTAGACCTCTCCGATAATTCTCAGCCGGCTGGCGTGCTTCAGATAAAGCGTTTTCCTTCCTGAGCTGCTGAAATACTCATTGCCGTATTCCTGGATAAACGTGGCAAAGACCAGCCCGTCGTTCCGCACGATGCGCAGGTTTTGAACCTCGACCCTGATCCGGTTGTACTGTTTGGCGAGGCGGGCCTTGTGTTCCTTCCACTGGTGCCAGTTCTTGCCTGAAGAGGTGAAATCGGGGCTGTAGAGGGACATGTACTTTTCAACGTCTTTTCTTTCCCAGGAGGTTCGCCAGGTTTCGATAATCCGGATCACCTCGTCCCTCTCTTTTTCCATCTCCGACAGGTCCACCATTTCAATCCGTTCGCTGACGATGACCGGGGTATCTTCGATATGGACGAAATCGGCCAGATCATCGATGTCCTGATTTTCCAGAGCCACGCAGCCGTTCGTGTCTCTGGGCTTCAGGGGTTTGTTAAGTCCGTGAAACCAGATCCCGTGTCCGTTCTTCCCTTCTCTTTGATCGATAATATTCGGATAGTCCAGGGCAAAGGCCCTTGACCCATAAATGGGAAGCAGCTCGCGTTTCTCAAAGGCCCTGATGAAGAAATACACGCCCTCCGGCGTCTTGCGATCGAATTCCCGAAGTTTCGGACCCTGATTTTCACCCGTGGAACAGGTGTAGGTTCTTTGCGGTTTATAAGGATTGTCTCTGTGGTAAACAAAGACCTTTTGCAGCGATTTATCAACAAGGATCGCGTACTCGGAGCCTTTCTCAGGCCATTTCAAAAGAGGGCCGGGTACCTTTTCTGCCGGCGGCTTTGTGGCCAGAGCGATTGAAAGATCATGCCACTGGGCAGCAAGAAGGGAAAAAAAGAAGCAACAGAACATCCAGCCCAACACGCAAAAGATCTTCTTCATAGCCGATCTCTTGGAATTCTCCCCATGAGCTTTCTGTTTGAACGTCGAACCACCGTTTATCCGAAGACCCTCTGGAAAATATCCTCTACGTGTTTCAGATGGTAGTCGAGACTGAAGATCGCGGCGATATCTTTCTTCGTCAGGTGCTTTCGGATCTCCTTGTCTTCAAGGAGGAGGGACTTGAAATCCCTGCCCGTGTCCCAGACCTTAAGGGCATTCCGCTGAACCATCTCATACGCTTCCTGCCGCACCAGACCGAGATCGGCGAGCCTGAGGAGCACCTGCTGCGAGTAGATCAGCCCCTTCGTTTTGTTCAGGTTCTCGATCATGTGATCCGCATAGACCACAAGGTTCTTGATGATCCGGTTAAGCCTGTGAAGCATATAGTCGATCAGAATCGTGCTGTCCGGACCGATGACCCTTTCGACCGAAGAGTGACTGATGTCCCTTTCATGCCAGAGCGCCATGTTCTCCATGGCGGCCATCGCGTTGGATCGCACAAGGCGTGCGAGGCCTGCGATGTTTTCACATCCGACAGGGTTCTTCTTGTGGGGCATGGCCGAAGATCCCTTCTGGCCCTTCTCAAAAGGCTCTTCCGCTTCCAGCACTTCCGTCCTTTGGAGATGCCGGATCTCCACGGCGATCTTCTCCAGGGTGCCTGCCAGAATTGCAAGGCTGGTGAAGTACTCGGCGTGACGGTCCCGCTGAAGAATCTGGGTGGAGACCTGTGCAGGCTTGAGCCCGAGTTTCCTGCAAGCGGAAGCCTCGACCTCGGGAGAGACATTGGCAAAGGTCCCCACGGCGCCGGAGAGCTTGCCGTAGCTGATCGTGTCGAGGGCGGCGTTGAGGCGTTTGACATTGCGGCTCATTTCCGCATACCACACGGCCAGCTTGAGACCGAAGGTGATGGGTTCTGCATGGATTCCGTGGGAGCGGCCGATCATCACGGTGTTCTTGTGTTCGAAAGCCTTTTCCTTGAGGACGGCCATGAAGGCTTTGGCATCCTCGATGATCAAGGCCATGGCTTCTTTGAGGAGCATGGCGAAACTGGTGTCCAGCACGTCTGAAGAGGTGAGCCCCATGTGGATGAAGCGTGAGTCAGGACCGACATGCTCCTCCAAATTGGTCAAGAAGGCGATGACGTCGTGCCTTGTTTTTTCCTCGATTTGGAGGATACGATCGACATCAAAACGGGCTTTCTTCCTGATGTTCTTTACTGCTTTTTGCGGAATAAGACCCTGTTCAGCCATCGCCTCGCATGCAGCGATTTCCACATCGAGCCATTTTGCATACCGGTTTTCCGTTTCCCAGATCCGACCCATCTGAGGTCGCGTGTATCGACTGATCATTGTTACACCCTCTCGAATTCTGCCTCGCTTCAAAGCGCCGACAAAACAAAGGTCATTGGAAGATGGTGCAGTAATTATAGTATAGTTTAATGCAATTATAAATAATTGATGCTTATAAACATGTCAAGAAGATAAACGAAAATGAGTTGAAACGGAAAAAACACAATCTACCCTGAGTTCAAGCGGAGATCAAGACGGAATCTCCTTGCGCGAGCCTTCGACCTGTCCTTTTGCTTTGACAGACGAGGCCGTTTTTCCTATAGTCCGAGGCCATCCTTTTTGCCTGGAGAGAAACCTTGGCCGGTCGCTTGGTATGGATTGATCTGGAGATGACGGGCCTCAATCCCGAAACATCCGTGATTCTGGAGATCGCTGCGGTGATCACGGAGGGTTCGCTTCAGACCATCGCTGAAGGTCCGGACATAGCCATTCACTATCCGGACAAGATCCTTCAGTCCATGGAGAGCTGGAGCAAGAAGCAACACGCAGCCTCGGGATTGCTGGAGCGGGTCAGGGCTTCATCCATGGATTGCCGCAAAGCGGAAAAGGCTGTGCTGGCGTTTCTTTCCAGGCACTGCAAGAGCGGGGAATCTCCTCTGTGCGGGAATTCCATCTGGCAGGACCGCCGATTCCTGATCAAGCACATGCCAAAGCTCGAAGCGTTCTTCCATTACCGCAACATCGATGTCAGTTCCATCAAGGAGCTGGCAAAGCGATGGTATCCGTCGCTTCCCGTTTACAAGAAAAAGAAAGCCCATCTTGCCTTGAGCGACATCCAGGAATCCATCAGCGAGCTCAGGTACTACCGCGAAAGGGTTTTCCTCCCTGGCTCCTGACCGGAGCGGTCGCGTCTGCGCAAAAGAAAGACCCTGTTTCCAGAATTAGAAACAGGGTCTTTTTTAGCGCTGCACAGGCAGGGTGTGCCAAGAAGGCCGAGTCTACCACCCGAGCGTGAGGTACTGATGCATGGACTCGGAAGCCTTCCGGCCCGCGCCCATGGCCAGAATGACCGTGGCAGAACCGGTCACAATGTCGCCTCCGGCCCACACGCCTTTCTTCGTGGTTTTGCCTGTTTCAGGATCCGCGATGATGTACCCCCATTTGTTCAGCTTCAGGCCTGGGGTCACTGTGGTCAACAGGGGATTGGCCCCGGCACCGACTGCGATGACCGCAAGGTCGCAATCCAACTTGAACTTGGAATCCTGGATGGGCACAGGGCTGCGCCGACCGGATGCATCCGGATCGCCCAGCTTCATCTGGAGGCATTCGACGCCTGCCACGCGGCCCTTGCCGTCAGCCAGGAACCGGGTCGGAGCGGTGAGCAGGTGGAGCTCGATCCCTTCCTCCTCGGCGTGATGAATCTCCGCGCCACGGGCCGGCATCTCGTCGCGGGAGCGGCGGTAGACGATCCGAACCCTGTCTGCGCCGAGACGCATGGCGGTTCGGGCGGAGTCCATGGCCACGTTTCCTGCACCAAAGACCACCACATCTTTGCCCAAGACAATCGGGGTGTCGTACTCAGGGAACCGGTAGGCCCTCATGAGGTTGGATCGGGTCAGATACTCGTTGGCGGAGTAGATGCCGATCAGGTTTTCGCCCGGGATATTCATGAATTTGGGAAGACCTGCGCCGACCCCGAGGTAGATGGCGTCGTAGCCCTCTTCAAAGAGTTCGTCCAGGGTGATTGATTTTCCGATGACGGCATCGCATTCCAGTTTCGCGCCGAGCCGTTCCAGGAAATTCACTTCCGAGAAAACGATTTGTTTGGGAAGTCTGAATTCGGGGATCCCGTAGACGAGAACGCCTCCAGGTTTGTGGAAGGCCTCAAAGATCGTCACCTCGTGGCCTTTCTGGATGAGGTCGCCGGCAACCGTGAGGCCCGAGGGTCCTGAGCCCACCACAGCCACCTTCCTGCCTGTGGGTGCCGCCTTGGGCGGCAGATCGCCCTTTCCGGTCATGCGTTCGCGATCGGCCACATAACGTTCCAGGTTCCCGATGGCCACGGCATCGCCCTTTTTCGCGAGGATGCAGTTTCCTTCGCACTGATTCTCCTGAGGGCATACCCGGCCGCACACGGCCGGAAGGCTGTTGCTCTTCCAGATGTGGCGAATGGACTTGGTGAAGTCCCTCTGCTTGATCAAGCTGATGAACCCCGGAATGTCAATTCCCACCGGGCACCCGTTCACGCAGCCCGGGCTCTTGCACTGGAGGCAGCGTTCAGCTTCCTTGACGGCCAGATCCTCTTCGTAGCCCAAAGGGACCTCGTTGAAATTGCGCCTTCGGACCTGAGCCGGCTGCTCGGGCATTTTCTGTCTGGGGATTTTTTCCTTCTTCTCTGTCTTTTCCGTTTTCTCCACCATGCCTAACCTCCCTATTCAAGCTCCTTGATCCCGGTATTGAGGAAGCTTCCTGATCGATCCGGGGGATCAACGAGCCTTGCATTCATTAAGATAGCGTTCAAACGCCTGCTTCTCAAGGTCTTTGTAAGCGTCAAGACGCTGGGCCAGCTCGTCGAAATCCACGGAGTGGCCGTCAAATTCCGGGCCGTCCACGCAGGCGAACCGGGTTTTCCCTCCCACGCTCACGCGGCAGCACCCGCACATGCCCGTGCCGTCCACCATGATGGCGTTCAAGCTGACGAGGGTCTTGACCCCGTACTCCTTGGTGAGCTTGGAGAGAAATTTCATCATGGGAACAGGCCCGATCCCGACCACCAGCTTGACGTCTTTGGTCTCGAGAACCTTCTTGAGCACCTCGGTGACAAAGCCGTGGTGCCCGTAAGAGCCGTCATCCGTGCACACGTGGAGTTCGTGGGATGCGGCCTTCATCTTGTCTTCCATGATCAAGAGGTCCTTGTTTCGGGCGCCGATGATGGCGATCACGTGATTGCCAACCTGTTTGAGGCCGCGGGTGATGGGATGCAACACCGCCACCCCGGTCCCGCCGCCCACGCAAGCCACCGTGCCCACTTTTTCCAAATGGGTGGGCTGGCCCAGAGGCCCGATGACATCCTGGTAGCGCTCCCCCACCTGAAGGGACTTGAACAGGGCGGTTGACTTGCCCACCACCTGGTAGATGATGGTCAGGGTCCCTTTCTTGGGGTCTGTGTCCGCCATGGTCAGAGGAATTCTTTCCCCCGTCTCATTGGCTTTCAGGATAACGAACTGCCCCGGCTTTGCCTTGGCTGCGATTTTGGGGGCACTGATTTCGTTCAGAACGACCGTGCCGTTGGCCATTTCTTCGCGTCTCAGAATCTCGAACATGACAATCCTCCCGGGTTTTTCTAATTGCACAAATGGTTACCACAAACTTTGGCTAAATAGCACAGGCCGCGTGGCGTGTCAAAAGAAAACATGAGGCAGGAAGAGTTGTATTTGTTGGGTCAGGAGGGTCTTTTTTCAACGAACAGGATGAGCACCATCCCGGCCAGGGCCATCACGCCGTTGGTCAGAAAAGCGAGATTGTAGAGTCCGGTGGAGTCCCGCAGAAGGCCGGTCACCCAGTGGGACAGGATGGCCCCGATCCCGTAAAAAGGCGTCCATGCACCGATCACGGTTCCCATGAGGCCTCTGGGGAAATAATCCCCTGCACAGGCGCCGTAAATGGGGAAGGTGGGGCCGTAAAAGACGGCAAAAAGACCGACCAGAAAACAGAGCATTCCCCAGGAGTGGCCTGAAAGAACGATTCCGAAGAGAGCGGCTGCGACAAAGCTGTCCATGAGGATAATGGTTTTCTTTCGACCCAGATAGTCGGAGAGCGGCAGAAGAGTGAGAACGCCGATCACTTGGGAGGAGCCGTGGATCGTGGCAAGGAGGCTCGCTTTCTCAATAGGGATGCCCATCTGGGTTTTGGCGTAGTCCACCATGAAGGTGGTGACCCCGTAGAGGCTGTAGGCAACAGCAAAATAGGAGAACCCGATGATCCAGAAGTTCCGGCTCCTGAAGACATCGGATACCGATGCCGTTGCAGGTGAAGCAGGAGCTGAAGGAGAAGGAGTTGAAGG
>Ga0172375_10010612_pt1 | contig 11913 bp, 8 predicted proteins | sample LakKiv1m_FD_114537 | JGI IMG/M metagenome (GOLD analysis project Ga0172375, IMG submission 114537) | Freshwater microbial communities from Kabuno Bay, South-Kivu, Congo - kab_092012_11.1m | ecosystem: Environmental > Aquatic > Freshwater > Lake | place: Democratic Republic of the Congo... | reverse complement strand
GAGGTGGTGGCCGAGGGGATAAAGGCCCTGACGGCCGTGTGCAGGACATCAGATCTTGATGTCCAGTTCAAGACCTTTGACATCGGCGGCGATCGGTATCTCAGGGAGGGTGTGTTGGTGGCCGATGACGAGATCCGCCAGTTGAAAGCCATGGACGCCATTTTCCTGGGGGCCATCGGTCATCCGGAGGTCAAGCCCGGAATCCTGGAAAGGGAGATCCTCCTGAGACTGCGCTTCGATCTGGACCTCTATATCAATCTCCGGCCGGTTGCCCTGTTTGAGGGCGTTGACACGCCGCTCAAAGGGAAAGGCCCTGGGGATATCGACTTTGTAGTCATCAGAGAGAATTCCGAAGGGATGTATGCGGGCGGCGGCGGATTTTTCAAAAAAGGGACCCCGGACGAAATCGCCATTCAGGAGTCGGTCAATACCCGCAAGGGGGTGGAGCGCTGCATCCGGTACGCCTTTGACCATTGTCGGAAGCGGGATGGGAAAAAGCGCCTTACCCTCTGCGCCAAGACCAATGTGCTCATCTACGAATCCGACCTCTGGCGCCGGGTCTTTGACGAGGTCGCGAAGGGATACCCGGATATCAGCGTCAATTACCAGCATGTGGACGCCCTCTGCATGTGGATGATCAAGAACCCGGAGCAGTTCGATGTGATCGTCACGAGCAACCTGTTCGGCGATATCATCACGGACATCGGCGCCATCATCCAGGGGGGTCTGGGGATCGCGGCCGGCGGGAACATCAACCCCGAAGGGACCGCCATGTTCGAGCCGATCGGCGGTTCGGCCCCCAAGTATGCGGGGCTGGGGAAGATCAATCCCTTAGCCGCCATCTGTGCGGCACAGATGATGCTGGCATACTTAGGTGAAAAAGAGGCCGCAAAAAGGCTTCTCGCAGCCATCAAACAGGTGGTCAAGGAAAAAATCGCCAGCCTCGATGCCGCCAAGATGCGCTATTCCACAAGCGAGGTGGGGGACCTGGTAGTAGGCTGTCTGTCCTGACATGGGGGAGTGGAGCAATTCCTGGCGCAATATGAGGAGACTGAAAATGAAAAGGCTTGATCCTTTCGATGGGTACACCCTGAATGTTTTTCTGGACGATGACGGCGAATACCTTGCGTATTTTGTTGAGATGCCGAACGTATCCGCATTTGGGGAATCACCGGAAGAGGCGTTGCGGGAACTTCGGATTGCTTGGGAGGCCGTGAAGGAGAGCTACCACAAACACGGGGAACCCATTCCCGTTGCACCGGCAAGGAAAGAATACAGCGGACAATTCAATGTGCGAATTGATCGGCGATTGCACCGCGCCCTTGCCATGGAGGCAGCAAAAGCCGGAGTATCTTTAAATGCAATCGTCTCTCAGAAACTGGCCAACAGCGCGTCAACTTGACAGCTCCGTTGTCGTCACAAAGGAACCATCACCCCCCATATCCATGCCAATTCATAATTGTTTCTTCAGGCCAACCCGCAAACAGCCAGTCAATCCATGGTGTCCCTCCCCATCATCTGCATAGCACTCCACTAACCCCTTTGCGCCTCGGCGTTTTCGCGCGAACCTATTGGCCCCCGGTGCCGGTGTCATGGCTTGATATTAAGATTCTGTAGGGTCAGCGACCCTTGCCGCGCTTTAGGGGGGCTCTTCAACCGCGTGGTCCCTGTCTGGTTTCCAAATGACGTAACCCACCCGTCCTGTAACGTCAAAGCCTTGTTCGCGTTAAGTGTAATGGACTCAGTGTATGTCCCATCGGCGATCAGTATGGCCGTCCCGGTCTCCGCCGCATCGATGGCTGCCTGAATTGTCTTGTGGCACGGCGTCCTGCCCCCGAAGTGTCCATGCGTACCAGCCTTCTATGGCAACTTTTCATTTAACCTTAAGCAAAGACCTTTTCACGTCTCAAAGACAGGTGGGGAATATTTTTCAGGTGATCGCATTTCGCAGAAAGGAGGTCAGACCCCTGGTCGTCGATGAAACCTTAATGAGCGTTCCCAGAAAGTCTTCCCGGTACAGGCGGATTGGGCAGGGAAACTGCCGCCGCGACTCATTCTTGTCCGATCCACCGTCACCCCCAAGAAGTGAAGCTGATCGGCCCCAGGACCTTTCGGACGGACTATCGACCATCTATACCGCCTCCATCCCTTTAAACGACATCACTCATAGGGGGAAGACAGACGTCAAAGTGGTTATCCCTTCCGCCTTTCTAAGAATGAAACCGGGCTCAAAGAAGAGGGCGGTCATGGAGTACGAGGTTAGGGAAAGGCAATCGCGTCCGCGGAGCGGGGGCCGGAACTCAGCGACTGCGCGAAAACAAGCTGCTACCGCCCATTCCCCGTTACGCCGTCCCCTCAGTTCTCCATTGACTCGGGAACGTGGGCGTGGTCGTTGAACGTGTCCAACGCCGCGACTGGATTATGGTTTGCGACACAACACTTGATATTGCGCCCCGAGGGGAAGCCGAAGGAGCCTGTGCTCCAGGCGACGAAGCCATCGCAACGCTCGAGGGAAATAGAACCGGAAGTCGGTGCGTACAACCTCGAATCCCGATGTCCGCAGCAAGCGTACCGCCTCGATGCAGGACAATGGAATGGCATCATCATCGAACGGGATTAGATGCATAACATAGCGGGTTCCTGGATTCCATGGATTGTTCTCCCAGAAAGCAAACCACCCGCCGGTGCAGAGAGCACGGAATATGTACTTGACAATGGCTGCTCTGTCCTTGGGAGGAATATGATGAAACACACCATTGCAGAATACGAGGTCAATGTCGCCCGCTGGATCGTAATCTTGCGCAAGGAAGAACTGAGCGCGAGCCGAGCCATGCGTTTTACGCGCGGTCTTTACCGATTGAACCGATGCTTCGACCCCTACCACACAACAGTCATCATTCAGTCTGAGCAGCCACGGCGTGCTGGCGCCGGTCCCGCAACCGAAGTCCATCACCCGTCTCGACTTGACGCTCATTTTAGAAAGGCAATGCGCAAGCCATTCCACACGTCCTTTAGCATAGAACTCTCTGCTCTCGCCGCTAACCGCAAGACCGCGCGCCAACGCCGCATCGTAGGTTTCTGCGTACCTGTCAAACGCTGCCCTATCGAAGTTACTCATTTCTTATGCATGCCAAGAACGCTGACGAAGAAACTTGAGAGCACAGTCTGGAAAGCCAGGGCTGAGAGCGTCGCCCCGGGCACGACCAAGCGCATGATGCGTGAGTAATCCAGTCGACCAAAGCCGGTCAAGCGCCATTGGTCAACGGCGATCAGCAGCAGGACCACTCCGATCAGGAGCGCGAATAGCGCCGCTAAGAGACTGCGCTCAAGGTTTACAATCTGGTAAAACTGGTCCAACCGCCGGTCCGGCGGCATCAGCCCTTCATTCACTCCAAACGTCTTGGTGAAAATCGCAAACAGGACAGACTGATAGCCGCACAGAATAAACAGGCTGGAGAATAGCAGCGTGTGTGCATCAAACGTAGCCCCACGGATAGTCAGGCCTGGCAGGGCTAGACCGTAGCCGAGCAATCCCAGCAGCAGCAGCATGACGCCAGGAATCAGAAACAGCCAGCGCGGGCTGAACAGGAGGAAGAGCCGAATGGTGCGCCAACCATCGCGAAACGTTTTCAGATGCGGCGCATAGGTGGTCCGTCCGTCTGGATGGAGCGTGATCGGCACCTCCGCAGTCTTTGTCCCTTGTAAACCAGCCTTGACGATCATCTCGGTCGCGAATTCCATGCCGGTGCAACGCAGGTCCAGCCGGTCATAGAGTGCGCGAGTGAATCCACGCAACCCACAATACACATCATGAATCGGAACACGGAACCACCACCTGGCCAGGAGTGAGAAGATCGGATTCCCCAACCATCGGTGAAGAAACGGCATGGCCCCAGGCAACACACGACCGCCCCCTGACGGCAAACGGCATCCTTGCACCAGATCAGCGCCTTCGCGCAGCTTGTCGACAAGCTTGGGAATCTCACCAAAATCGTAACTATCGTCCGCGTCGCCCATGATGATCCAGCGACCGCGTGAGGCGGCGATGCCACCCATCAACGCATTCCCATAGCCCCTGACTTCGACATGCACGAGCCTGGCACCGAGTCGAGTAGCGATATCCTGCGATCCGTCGTTGCTTCCGTTGTCGGCCACTACGATTTCGCCCTGCATATTAAGGCTGGCAATAGCTCCCGAGGCTTTCTGAAGGCATAGCGCCAGCGTATCAGCTTCATTCAAGCACGGCATGACAACGCTCACATCGATCGTTTCACTCATGTTGCCTCACGATTCATCAGCAGCAGCTTCACAGCCTTATGATTTCGATTCGTCAATTGGGATGCGTGCCCCGGTCGGGACAACGGCCTCGACCACCTTGATTCTCCAGTCCGGAAACCTCTCGAGCACCTTGACGCGCGGAAAGTGATGCAAGGAAAAAACGCTTGGTCTGTCGCCTTGCCAACCCCAGACGATCTGCTCCGGTTCGCCATAGTCACGAACCATGAATAGAAGCCGCGCAGGCCCAGCCACATGGACTCTGGGCCATCGGTCAAAGAACAGCAGCCGAATGATTCGTGATCGATCCAGACTGCGGTCCGCATAAAACCACGGCTCATAGCCAGTGAGGAGAAACGTCTCCGGATGTCGGCGAAGATAGTCAACTACGTAGCGTCTCGCCTCGTGGTCTTCATACTCTACTCTCATGCAGGGCCAAGGGACTCGCGCCTTCGCTCCCACAAGCATCTCGCGCTGAGCGTCGCCATACGCTCCCGGCTGGAATAGAGATACCAACCTGATGACTCCAGTGAGGAGAACCGCCAAGACAAACACGAGGCTTGTGCCTTGCAAAAGCCGGATCATTTTGCCGCTGGACTTCTCTTGAGGAACAGCCAAGAACCATGCAATAAACACCGTTAGAGGCACTACAGGCCAGTAGTACCTCAGATCGCTCAAGTAGTTATAGCTGCCAAGAAACATGCATCCCCATAAGACAAGCGCCAGCACTGGGATGAAAAGGGTCGCCGCGACCCTCGGGTCGCTAAAAGCTCCTGCAACATCTCGCGCGTTGCATTTCCAGGCGACGATGTAGGGCAGGACAAAGGCAATAGCAGCGATGCTTAGCTGCCACGGTATAGAATCAATCGGTGAAGTCAGTGACGCATGCACATGGCGAGGCGCCCAGAAGAAAAATGCATGGTTCACTGAGTTCAGAAAACGAACCCCATCGATGCCGCTCCTGACAGCGGTCTCCAGCTTAGCATCCAGACTGATGCCCCCCGGCGAACCAAGCTGGTGCATCACGCTCCATTGCACCCAGAGGACTGATGCCAATCCGCCAATGAAAATCGCGAGCCGTTTGGCTTGCAGCATCCAGCGACCCAGCGACTGACCGATGACCAGCAGCAGGCAGCCGGCCACCAAAAACAGACTCGCGTAACGCATCAACACGCAAAGCCCGGAGGCCGCTCCTACCAGCCCAAAGATCCAGGGGCCACGCCAGGAAGAATCTTTGGCGGCCTGAGACAGCCAATGTACGGTCCATGGTATGAAAGCCCACAGGAAAATATCCGTACCGTTCCAGGGGGGTGTGAAGAAAACCGGCAAGGTTATGGCGATGGTAAAACCGCACGCTTTCCAGAAAACATTCCGATCCAGCCCATCCATCATGAACAAGGCGGCGAGCCTCCCCCATCCCCACCAACCGGCCATCGTGAGAAGCGCGCCGAAGAGCTTCAGGACAAGTCCCAGGTCGAGGCCCAGAGCAATCAGCGCCGCAGCATAGAGCGAATATCCGCACGGGAAATGCGTCAAACCCACTAATTTCAATGGTTGTCCGAGGTCGTCGCCGTTCAGCGGCTCTGTTGTATAGATCGACAAGCCTTTGCCATCGAGCAGAAGCTGGGCGGCCTGGATCTGGAGCGTTAGATCATAGCCCAAGTCTGCAACATGCAGGAATCGCACAGCGGTCAGCAGTGCCGCCGAAATAAGTACCACAATAAGAAACGAATTGGACGCTTTCTTCCTTATTTGAATTTGCGCTTCTATGTCCGTCAGAAAAGCCTTTGTGTTTCGAGGTGACACTGTAGGCGGCGGCTCTTTAGGAACCCTTCAGCTCGCCTCCGATCTTGAAGGTCGCGGCGATGAAGTCGCAACGGTCGCCCACGGCCAAAGGTTCAAAAAGCTGACTGGGAAATCTAATCCTGAATTGCTCCCTTCCATAGAGGATGCTCTGTACTGGAAGTCGCTGAGAGATCACGGGGACGTAGTTAACTTTGTTGAATTAGTCGCGCTCCAGACACACTTCTTTTCCAGTAGGTATATCCCCGAGCAGCGGGACGCTCTTTTAAAATTTAACAATTCATCTCACCAGTGAATGCTCATGACGAAGGGTTATTGCCCGCGGGGAATGAAAATGCCCTGCGTGAGCGGCATGTCTGCCGGGCTCCACACAGGCGGGCGTCTTCGCCGCGATCCCGCCTCGGCTGCCGGGCTGGAAAGTCCCCACATTCCTCTACAAGAGAAGCCTGGAACTCAGAATGGTTTTTTGTGTGAGTGGCATGGCGCCACGATCCTGTTGATGGTCGAGGCTTGGAAGCCTCTCCCACAGTTTCTTCCGTTCCCTGTCGTTCCATAGCCGCGGCCCATCCTGCGGCTGAAGCCGCACCTGAATCGGCTATCTTTTACACCACATCGGGTTGCTTTTGTCAAGGATATTATGAGGATATAAAGCTTGATTTAGGAATTCCGAGATTGAGGGATTGCGGGATTGCGGGGATGCTGGGCTAATGGAAATTATCGCGCAGAAGACCTCTTGAATTCCTCGGACGTCCTGAGCACAAAGATTCATCCGCTTTCTCTTCCAAGGATGGCTGCTCCCAGTGCCCCCACCATCTGCGGGTTCTCCGGCACCAGGACGGGAACCCCAAGGGTCTCTTCCAGCAGACGCCGCATGCAGGGGTTCCGGGCAACGCCCCCCGCAAAGAGGATCGGTTCTCTGACTGTTACCCGTTTCAGCATGCTGAGGGCCCGTCGCACCACAGACCGATGAAGCCCCAGGGCGATGTCCCGCCGCTCCTCCACCCTGGCCACCAGCGATGTCACCTCGGACTCTGCAAATACCGTACACATGCTGCTGATCTGCATCTCCTTGACGGCCTGAAGGGCCTCTGCGCCGAATTCATCCATGGGGGTCGTGGGGGTCGGGACGCTCTTTAAAAATTCAATAACTCTCCTTTCAGGTGGTCTATGAAAAAGCTCCATACGGAAGGCACAAGGCGCAAGGTGTTAGGCGCAAGGATGATGGATGATGGCTTGTGGGTAACTGAAGGGCATCTTATTGAAACTCATGAGTCAAGGGGAATCAGACCATGCCCTCTCGCCCCTTGCCTCGAAACCCCAGGAGTATCATTCTTCGATGAAGGGTGGGGCAGATAGCCGATGAGAGCGAAGCTATCCAGCACATATCCCTTTGCCAAGCTTCCTGTCCTCCCGCTGCTTCTCGCGTTCTTTTTCTTTCCTATATGCCTTCAATATGCCCGACCCCCTCAACATGCCCCTTGCGGCCCGTATTGGATCAGCAGATTCCGGCACCATCAGAATGCCCTCCTCAATGGGAACCCAACGGATTTTCGTAGCAGGAACAATGACATATTTGTCCCGAAGGCCCTTGGGGATCACAACCTGACCCTTTGATGTAACTTTTGATGAACAGGCTTCCATCGGCTCTTCTCCACACGACATCTTTTGTTTAAATCCCTTTGTTGCATTCAGCTAAAGGAAGAGTAAGATTCTGTCAATAACTATTTCTTACCGACATGGACGCCAGTGGGTGCATTTGTTGCAGAGGGAAAAGTCTATTCCGAATTTCTTCCAAATGGTAACAACTCAGGCCTGCTTGAAGCCAGAACAACGCAGGGCCACGGCCCGGCCGATCTTCTTCATGGCCATTTTTCGATCCATTCCTCTTGGCGCAGGTTTTACACTGGCATACTGATAGTCGGCCGTCGCGCCCTCCTGGAACCGAACCAACTTGTAGGTATCAAACGAAAGATTTTTGGGGTTCTGGTAGCTTCCCCAGTTCTCCGTCTTTGTCGCCGGCAGTTGGTTCCATTGCTTGCAGGCAATCTGACAGCCCCGGCATGACGTGAAGGCAAACGCGCTTTCTCTGTTTCAGCTCAACGCTCGCAAGCTCAACGAAGGCTCGATTTCACACCCTGTCGATTCTGACGGCACAGACCTTGTACTCGGGTATCTGGGCCACCGGATCCAGTGCCGGATTGGTGAGCCGGTTGGCTGCCGCCTCGGCAAAATGAAACGGGATGAATACCCCGTCGCCGTTCACCTTATTCGTGACCCGGGCAACGGTTTCGATCCTGCCTCGACGGGATGTGACGGCAACCCTTTCGCCCTCTTTCACGCCCAGGTTTTTCGCCAGATCCGGGCTGATCTCCACCCATGCCGTGGGCACGTGCTCGTTCAGGGGTGCCGACCTGCGGGTCATGCTGCCGGAGTGGTAGTGCTCCAGGACCCTCCCCGTTGTCAGCGTAATGGGGAACGCCTCATCAGGCAGCTCGGCGGGATCGCGGTATTCGCAGGGGCTGAAGAGCCCCCTGCCCCGGACAAACCCTCCCGAGTGGAGGAAAGCCGTGCCGGGATGCTTCGAATCGGTGCAGGGCCACTGCAACCCCCCTTCCGTTTCAAGGCGTTTATGGGAGATGCCGCCGTAGCTGGGCGTGAGCTTTGCGATCTCCTTCATGACCGCCGCCTGATCCGGGTAGCTCATTTTGTAGGCAAGGCGCTTCGACAGCTCGCAGATGATCTGAAAATCCTGCCTTCTCTCACCAAGGGGTTCGATGGCCTGTCGCACCATCTGGACCCTTCGCTCGGTGTTGGTGAAGGTGCCTGTCTTCTCGGCAAAGCTCACCCCCGGGAGAATCACGTCGGCAAGGAGCGCAGTCTCCGTTGGAAAAATATCCTGTACCACCAGGAAATCCAGATTTTTGAGGGCGTTTTCCACATGGCCGATATCCGGGTCCGTGAGCATAGGGTTCTCTCCCATGATGTAAAGCGCCTTCAGCGTGCAGCTTTGCGCCGCCTCCATCATCCGGGTAACGGTCATGCCGATCTTGCGATCCAGCTTGACGCCCCATGCCTGTTCAAATTTGGCCTGAACGGAAAAATCGTCCACCCTCTGGTAACCGGGATAGACATTGGGAAGGGCCCCCATGTCGCAGGCACCCTGGACATTGTTCTGACCGCGCAGGGGATTGACGCCCGTGGATCTCCTCCCGATCTGCCCGCAGAGCATGGCGAGGTTGGCCACGGAGAGCACATTGTCCGTGCCGCTGGTGTGCTGGGTGATGCCCATGGCATAGAGAATGGTGGCGCGTTCGGCCGTTGCGTAAATGCGGGCCGCCCGGCGCAGATCATCGGCAGGGATGCCGGTAATGCACTCCACCCTCTCCGGCGTATACCCCTTCACCGCCTCCCTCACGGCATCGAAATTCTCACATCTCTCCTCCATGAATTCCCGGTCTTCGAGCCCTTCTTCGATGATGACATGCATCATGCCGTTCAGCCAGGCCACGTCTGTCCCCGGCCTCTGGTGAAGGTTTATCTCGGCGATGTCGCAGAGTTCGATGTTTCTCGGTTCGATAACGATCAGTCTGGCGCCCCTCGAAACGGCCTTTTTGATTTCAAGAGAAACAATGGGGTGGGTCTCGGTCGTGTTCGAGCCTGTCACAAGGATGCAGTCCGAATCGATGATCTCGTCGATGGAATTGGTCATCGCCCCGGATCCGAATGCCTTGGCCAGACCTGCCACGGTAGAGGCGTGGCAGAGGCGTGCGCAGTGATCCACATGGTTGGTGCCTATGGCTGCCCGCATCATTTTTTGGAACAGGTAATTTTCCTCGTTGGTGGCGCGGGCCGAGGAGAAGCCGCCGATGGCTTCTGGACCGCGCGCGGCCTTGATCTCCAGGAGTCGATTGGCCACCAGGTCAAGGGCCTCGTTCCAGGGCGCCCTCTCATAATCCTGCAATGTGCCGGTCGCTTCTCCTTTGGGAACCCTCCGAACGAGGGGATGGTTCAGGCGATCTGCGGAATTGACAAAGCCCAGACCGAAGCGACCTTTCACGCAGAGGGCGGTTCGGTTCACGATGTTCTTCCTCGCATCGGAAGAATCCACCTTGATGATCTCGTTGTCCTTTGTGCAGAGCTCGAAGGTGCATCCGCACCCGCAGTAGGGACACGTGGTGTGGGTCTTTTGGAATTCCCACTCACGGCCCCTGCCGAGTCGCTCTTTTTCGACGAGGGCCCCCGTGGGGCACAGGGCCACGCAGTTGCCGCAGAAGACGCAGTTGGCGTCCATAAGTTCCGCGCCCATGGGGGTCGACACCATCGTGGAGAATCCCCGGCGGGCGAAGTCCAGCACGTAGTTGCCCTGGAGTTCTGCGCATGCCCTGATGCAGCGGCCGCAGAGGATGCACTTGTTGTAGTCGCGCACGTAGTAGGGGTTGTTGTAATCGGGGGCGAAGTCGTAAGGATCGCGGCTTCGGTATTTTTCAATATCCACATGGTATTCATAGGAGTATTTCTGAAGATCGCACGCCCCCGACTTTTCACAGAGGGTGCAGTCGTTGGGATGGGCGGACCAGAGGAGTTCAAGGACGATGCGTCTGGCCTGACGCACCTTATCGCTGTGGGTTTGAACGATCCGCTCCCCCGGAAGGTCCCCGATCCGAGTGGCGCATGACGGCATCAGCGTCCTTGCGCCCGTCACCTCCACCAAGCAGAGCCGGCACGCTCCTGTAGGGGCGAGCACATCGCTGTGGCACAGGGTGGGGATCTGAATCCCATTTTCTTGAGCCACTTCCAGGATAGTCCGGTCTTTGTCGGACTCTATCTTTTTCCCGTCAATTATGCAGTAAACATATTCCATTTCGTTTCTCCAAAACCTTATGCGACATCGTTTTTGTTGTCGAACTCACTTTCTGTGCAAGGGATGTCGATCCGCCCATGCACCTTCCATCAATTCGCGGCCTCCGCCGCCTCTTCGTGGTCATTCACGATTCCAGGCGATGTTTTCACAACAGCCCCAACTGGACAGACCGTATGGCACATGCCGCAGCGGATGCACTTGTCCACGTCGATCTCGAATGGGATTTTTTTCTTCTTGTCGCCCCTAATCGCATCTGCCGGACAATTCTTCTTGCAGGTCCCGCAGAATTTGCAGGCATCCTGGTTCACGTGGTATTGAAGCATTGCCTTGCACTTCAGGGCGGGACAGCGTTTCTCGTGAACGTGGGCCTCGTACTCATGCCGGAAGTATTTCATGGTAGTGATCACCGGGTTGGGCGCTGTCTGGCCGAGTCCGCAGAGGGAGCCCTCCTTGACGGCATCTGCCAGCTCCATGAGTTTTGAGAGGTCGTCCGGCTCGCCCCGACCTTCACAGATATCCTCCAAGATCTCCAACATGTGCTTGGTGCCCATCCGACAGGGCACGCACTTGCCGCAGGACTCCTTCTGGGTAAAGTCCAGAAAATAGCGGGCCAGGTCCACCATGCAGGTGGACTCGTCCATGACCACCATGCCGCCCGAACCCATGATGGAGCCCGCCTTGGCCAGGTTTTCGAAATCGACCGGGGTGTCCAGAAACTCCTCGGGCAGGCACCCTCCCGACGGCCCCCCTGTCTGGACCGCCTTGAATCTGCCTCCATCGACAATGCCGCCCCCGATATCGAAGATGATCTTCCGAAGCGGGGTGCCCATGGGGACTTCGATAAGGCCGCAGTTGGCCACTTTGCCGGTCAGTGCAAACACGGCGGTACCGGGACTCTTCTCCGTGCCGATGCCGGCGAACCACTCGGCGCCCCGGTTGATGATTTCAGGGACCGTCGCAAGGGTTTTCACATT
>Ga0172375_10010607_pt1 | contig 11917 bp, 10 predicted proteins | sample LakKiv1m_FD_114537 | JGI IMG/M metagenome (GOLD analysis project Ga0172375, IMG submission 114537) | Freshwater microbial communities from Kabuno Bay, South-Kivu, Congo - kab_092012_11.1m | ecosystem: Environmental > Aquatic > Freshwater > Lake | place: Democratic Republic of the Congo... | reverse complement strand
CGATGAGCATTTTTGTAGAGAAAGGAAGCAGTTTTTCCACAACCCCCATCTTGATTGCTTCTGTCTCCGTTAACTTCTCACAAATATCCACAAGAATTTTATTTGAAAGCCCTACTCCAGATAGCTCTTCGTCAGATGCCTCAAGCGGCATCGTTGGTCCTCCCCAGAATGTCCCTGTCCAGTTACATCGAATGCATGTTCTTCCAAGATTTTCTCCAAACAATCCCGTCATTAATGTGTGCAAATCAGGGTCTACTGCTTGATCTTGACTGCGAGGATAAGGTGAGTAATATCGCAAAGGAGGTTGAGTATCAAGCAGCACTCCAACTACACCAGCCACAAACTCTACATCCTTTTCTTTACATAGCCTTTCAATTACCTCCAATCCAAATCTCGTTGCCATGGGAGCAATAATCACCACTTTATTAGGGAGTTTCTTCATTTCTTCTAGTTTTTCTATCATTGCCACGTGCTGCATTCCAGAAGCTACCGGATCACACAAAAACAAAATCTCTGGTTTTTCTGGGAATCCTTCGAGATTCGGTTCCGATGCAAAATATGCAGCTCGAGTGTACTCATTTTCTGCCATCTTATGACTAATACTCACCATCGTCGTTGGTAAATTTTCTCTAGTTGTCATATACACTGCCTTCTGCATCTGTGTTAGGTGACCTTCTCGCGCAAAATATATTATTCCGCTATTATCTGCCTTGGCTTCTTCAATCGCCTCTCTTATTATTCTTGTCTGAGATAGTTGATATACAGCCATTTCCATATCCATCTGGGCAGGTACTCCTAGGTGGAATCTGGGTAACACAAACTTCAATCGATTATTTTCCGGATCAGGGATAAAACACCCAGCTCCGCTCACCGCTTCTGCTTCAGGAGAAGAAACCACAGACACATTTTTCATTTTTTCACCAGTCAGATTCACTTCCAAAACTGCAAGTTCAGAAAATGTTCCTATCCAAGGGACATATGCCTCAGAATTTCTGATAGAAACACCATATCGCTCGATAGATATCTTCTTTTCAGAAGACTCAACTTCTTTGGCTAAAGAATAAAAAAGACCCTCTTTCATAAGGGCCAAAAATACTGATTTCTAATACTTCTCAAATAAAAAACCAGGTCTCTTTTTCTTATCACCTGGAAAATCAGTATAACTTGATTTTAACAAATTATCAAATTTTAAAATGCCTATAATAAATGATATAATACATACTGATCGTAACTGCACTTTAAACTGACTGGAGGAAAATGTTCAAAAACAAAAGACTTTTTGTTTTATTAATTTTTCTGTTTTTGAGTCTCTGCTCTTGTGGCAAGGCAGTAGCTACAGAAGAATTTCCACCCACAGAAGCTGTTCCCAATGTAGAGCCCACTTTTCTCATAGTAACCCCTGAGCCAATTTCCCCAACGCCAATACCCACTTTTACTCTAGAACCCACAGAGACAACCAAATCTTATGTGGTCAAGTCAGGTGACACGCTCTGGAGTATCTCGCAAGAGTTTGGCATTCCCATGTCCTTTATTGCTCTTCAAAACGGAATAATTAATGCCAACGAAATTTATGCAGATGATACATTAATAATTCCTGACTCGGCCGAAATTCCTCCAGAAATATCTGTTGCTGGGAAATTTATAGTCGTTGATCTCTCACTTCAAAAGGTTTACGCCTATGAGGACGGTCAATTGGTTGCAGATTTTCTTGCATCTACAGGGAAGCCATCAACACCCACAGTCCAAGGGCTTTTCTATGTCTATCTAAAGTATGAAGAAACTAGGATGGTAGGGCCCGACTACGACACTCCCGACGTTCCTTGGACAATGTACTTTTTTCAAGGGTATGCCCTTCATGGAGCTTACTGGCACAATAATTTCGGAACTCCAGTAAGTCATGGTTGTGTAAATTTTCCTGTTGCCGATGCCGAATGGCTTTATCACTGGACACCCATGGAGACCCCAGTCCTCGTTTTGCCTTAATTACCAAAAAACCCGCACTCAAGCGGGTTTTTCTATATTCACCACCTTTTTCTATATCTCTTCACTTGACATAATCAATAGATAGTGTACAATATACACTATGAAGATACAAACTCTAAGCATCATCTCGGGAGGTGCCGCATGCAATGCAAGTTGTCCGTTTTGTATCTCTCAAATGACAGGGAAAAATATTTCTCTTACTCCAATCAACAAAGTAAATTTCAAAAAAGCCTGCCGACTAGCCCAGATCAATGATGTCACCAATGTCATTATCACTGGCAAAGGCGAGCCACTAATATATCCCGATCAAATCACAGATTTTCTTAAATTACTCAAGCCTTACGATTTTCCGGTAATAGAGATTCAGACAAACGCTATTCTTCTTAGTGAACAGCCAGAAAAATACGACTCCTTTCTTAAAGAGTGGCACGCCTTGGGTCTTACCTTTATTGCTATTTCCATTGTTCACTATGAACCAGAAAAAAATAGAAAAAACTATATTCCTCTAAAAAAAGAATATCCAGATTTACATAGCTTAATTTCCAAGCTCCATGCGATAGGCTACTCCGTTCGTCTTACTTGTACTCTAATCAAAGGAGGAGTTGATAATGCCAAAGAGGCCAAACAAATGATAAACAAAGCTAGAGTCTGGGATGCCGATCAATTAACACTAAGAAAAGTAGCCGCACCTGAAAAATCTGCAAACTCGGCCGTATATTCGTGGACAAAAGCCCACATGCTATCAAAGAGCGATCTTGATGGAATTGAAGATTACTTAAATAAGAATGGCTCCAAAATTGCCTCCTTTGATTATGGTGGCGCCATCTACGATGTCTCTGGTCAAAACGTTTGTTTTACAAACGCTCTCACTTTAAATAATCAAACAGAAAGTTTTCGCCAAGCAATTTATTTCCCAGACGGTCATGTTCGTTTCGACTGGCAATACAAAGGCGCACTAATTTTTTAATAATGAAAAACATCAAAGCCATAAGTTCCGTTTACGCCTATTACTATCCAGAAGTTCGTGAAGTGGTAGATAAAGTAGTCAAAAATTTCTCGCAAGAGCTACTTCTTAAATCAATTTTCCCTGGACTTGATAACTACCACGACTCATTTATAAATAAATTCGTTAAATACTCAACTAAGTACCAAAAAGGTCTAGATAGTTTTGAAAACAAATATTTTGTCAACGGATCTAGTGAAGCCATTTTCCATTTACTAGTTGATTCAATTTTCCACAACGAAGGCAAGCCAATTTATGTCTTCAAAGGCGAATACGAAGGTTACAAAGAATACGCCAAAAATATGGGGGGAACAGTGACAGAGGTAGACTTCAACGCAGATATAAAAAAACTTCCCTTAGGTCGCTGGTTTATATCCAATCCTTCAGCCATCGATGGCAATATCATCGAAAACTCACATATATATAGTATTGCCAATCTAGGCCATGAAATCGTCCTCGATGTTTCATATCTAGGGTCCACTAGAGAATATCAGTTAGATCTCACTCACCCCAATATCATCGCCGTTTTAGTATCTCTTAGTAAACCCTTTGGTCTTTTTTACTACCGAATTGGCATTGCTTTTACTAGAAAACAAATGCCCACACTCTATCCAAACAAATGGTTCAAAAATATTTTAAGCATTACCATTGGCGAAGCCTTACTTGATAAATTTGGCATCGGTCATTTCTACAAGAAATATCAGCCACTTCAGGAAAAGGCGATCAAAACTCTAAATGAAGACACAGGTTTGTCAGTCGGTCCAAGCGACATTTTGCTTCTTGCGAATATCCCGAGCAAAAAAGTTCCCAAAGCAAAAGAAGAATTAATTTCGAAATTCCAAAGAGGAGATAGCTTCCGATTTTGTCTCACTCCCTATTTTCTCGAATCAGAAACAAAACAATAAAAATAATCTCAGGTCTTCCTTGTACAATGAATTAATGACAAGAGATTTATCTGGCCTATTTTCCCCAAAATCAGTAACTGTCATAGGCGCATCCAACTCCCCAGAAAAAGTCGGCGCCATTGCCCTAAAGAATATATTAGACTCGGGATTCAGAGGAGAAGTCTTTCCAGTAAACCCAAAAGAGGATAAAGTATTAGGATTAAAATGTTTCTCAACCCTCGATAGTCTTCCAGACATTCCAGATCTAGCTGTTATTGCAGTACCTTCTGTTGTTGCCTTGGAAGTCCTGGAAGAAGTTGGTAAAAAAGGAATAAAAAATACTGTAATTTTTACAGCCGGTTTCAAAGAAATTGGTCCAAAAGGAGAGGCCCTTCAAAAACAGCTTGAAGATATCGCCAATAAATACAAGATTAATATCTTAGGCCCAAACTGTCTTGGTTTTGCCAATAATTTTCTTCCTATCAATGTCACTTTTGGTCAGGTGATAAAAGAAACGGGGAATCTCAGAATTATATCCCAGTCAGGTGCCATAGCCGCCAGTCTATTTGATTGGTGTCAAACCACCAAACTTGGCTACGGCGAGTTCATCACTATAGGGAATAAAGCCGTTGTAAACGAGAATGATATTCTCAAATTCTGGTCAAATCAAAAAATGCCGGAAATCACAGATCTGCGTTTATCTCAGATTTCTCCAATCGGTCTATATCTAGAGTCCATTGCCGATGGTCAAGAATTTGTCAAAATCGCCAAAGAAATCTCCAAAACCACACCCATATTCGCATTAAAACCAGGCAAATCCAAAGCAGCCGTTGCTGCTATGCACTCTCACACAGGAGCCATCGCAGGCGAGGATAGTGTTTTAGATGAAGCGCTTAAGGAAGCGGGGATTATTCGCTGTCACGAAATGAGTCAATTTTTCGATGTGGCGAGAGCCCTAGCTTGGGAAAATGCCCCCAAAGGCCCACGTGTCGCTGTTGTTTCCAATGCTGGTGGACCAGCAGTATTAAGTACCGACTCAATTAGTGATGTAGGATTGGAGATGGCTCAATTTAGTCCGGAAGCAAAAGCAAAAATGTCTGCTTTCCTTCCTAGAATGGCCAGTTTCCTAAATCCAGTCGATATTCTAGGAGACGCTCTTGCTGATCGATTTGGTCAAGCCCTCGAAGCCGTGCTTCAGGAGCCAACAGTCGACGCAGCAGTCGTTATTCTCACCCCTCAGCTAATGACCCAGATAGAAAAAACAGCCGACATCATAGGCAAGCTAGCCGCTTTATCTTCTAAGCCTGTTCTCTGTTCATTCATAGGAGGTAGTCTGGCTCATGTTGGTGAAAAGATATTAAACGAATACAAAATTCCCTCATTTAGCTTCCCTGAGATGGCTATAAAAACGCTGTCTTTGATGTGGCAATGGCAAAGCTGGCGAGATAATGAGAGTAAGAAAGTTACTCAAGAAGAAAAGATAATAAAAATTGACTCAGAGAATATCTATAGTATTCTCACCAGTGCAAAAAACAATTGTCAAAAGAATTTAGATAATTTTGCTGCAAACGAAGTAATCTCATCAGCAGGTATCTCCACCCCACGAACTCTTGCCATGTCAGATCTTGCTCACGCACAGCACTTCTCCGAAAGTGCAGGCTGGCCAGTAGTGCTAAAGATATCTTCACCCAATCTCTTACACAAGGCTGATGTCGGAGGAGTCATCGTTGGAATAAAAAACAAAGAAGAGCTTCAAGACGCTTGGAATAATCTTTCAAAAAAAATAGAAAATCTAGAAGAGCAAAGCAAAAAAGGCGCCAAGATTCAGATTCAAGACCAAATTATTGGTGGTGTAGAAGTCATTGTTGGTATCAAAAGAGACTCCAATTTTGGCCCCGTAATTCTATTTGGGGCTGGAGGAAAATTTGCCGAAATCATTCTGGATAGAAATCTTCACTTACTTCCTGTCCAAGAAGCCGAAGCCAAAGAACTGGTCCAAAAGTCAAAGATTTTCAAACTTCTAAATGGCTTTCGAGGCGATCTTCCATATAATTTAGACAAGCTTTACGAAACAATTATTCGTCTAGGAATATTGGCTGAGAGCATGCCCGATATTGCCGAGATAGAGATCAATCCCCTGATCATTACTCACAAAAGTGTCTGGGCAGTCGATTCAAAACTAGTTCTCTCAGATGATATAGTAAGAATATGAACACTCAAAAACTCGAATGGGAGGAAAAATATAGTGTTGGTGTCAAGCTCATTGATGACCAGCACAAACACATGTTTGAAACCATCAATTATCTGATTGATATACTCTCCTCCACTCCTACCAAAGATCAGATAGACGAAATTGTAACCAGATTAGTTGAATACAAAAAATACCATTTCACTACCGAAGAAGGTTACTTTAATGAGTTCAATTATGAAAACAAAGAAGAACACATAGCCAAACACAAAGAGTTCAATGCTAATCTGGAAAAACTTATTGCTGATAGCAATGGAGATTCCATAGTATTGGCCTTTAACCTCGTTGATTTCTTGGAAGACTGGCTCATTAGTCATCTTATGGTTGAAGATCAAAAATACGTTGCCTGTTTCCACGAACACGGTCTTACTTAAAAAAAAGAATTCCTTTTAAGGTATGCATACTATAAAATACTTGTTATGCCGTTGCGGCAAAATTGTTTAATAAAAAACCAACAAAATCATGGACACACTTTTTAATATCATCATTGCCACCTTCCTTATTAGTCTTGGAGCTCTTGCCGGAGTATTCACTTTAGCCATGAACGAAAAAAAAATAGAAAAAATTCTTCTCTTCTTGGTTTCTCTATCCGCCGGAGCCTTGATGGGTGGTGCCTTTCTTCATCTATTGCCCGAAGCTGCCGAAAAGATAGAAGGTGGAGAACTTTTTGGAATAGTGCTTCTTTCTTTTGTTTTCTTCTTCATAGTAGAAAAAGTCCTTCACTGGAGACATTGCCACAAAGGGCACTGTGATATACATTCATTTGGATACATGAATTTATTTGGTGATTTTGTCCACAACTTCATCGATGGATTAATTATCTCTGCAGCATTTCTAACCGATGTCAGACTAGGAATAGTATCTTCTTTAGCCATTGCTCTTCATGAAATTCCTCAAGAAATTGGAGACTTAGGCGTACTTCTATACTCCGGCTTCAAAAAAGGCAAAGCCTTATTGGCAAATTTCTTAGTTGCCATGTCAGTAATTCTTGGGGGAGTTGTTGGCTATTTTCTTTCTTTTCAGGTTGAAGGACTCATGGCATATTTACTTCCATTTGCGGCAGGCGGTTTTATTTATATTTCTGCCTCAGACCTTATGCCAGAGATTCGAAAAGAACAAAATCTTAAAAAATCCATGATTTCCTTTGGAGTTTTTCTGGCAGGAATCCTGATGATGTATCTAGCCAAATTCCTCGACCACTAATTTTCTATCTTTCCTATTTGTTGGCTTTACTCAGGTCAGCATCACCGCAAAATACAATGAGGTGGGCTGTTTCTTCCTCTGGGTACTGACTGAAATCATACTTACAAACCAAACTACCCTTACGATATCCTACACGATGGCTATCCTCTCCCTTAGACTCATTAAACTTCATATATTCAAAGCCATTATTTTTGAAATACTCTTCAACAATTTTTTCATCCTCGGCTTTTGGATTTGGATTTTTTATCAAAAAAGCATCACCAAAAAATGTTTTTAGTGTCTCAGGGGTCTCACCTTCGCTCCAAACAATATCCGATTTTTCAGGGGTAGAGAATGAGACCTTTGTGGATTTTGTCAGTTCTACCAAAAATACTTCGACAGGGTCGTTTGGAACATATATATTTTCACCAATGGTTACACTAGGTGACACAGATTCCTCGATATCTACCGTTTTAGAATCACCTTTTAGGTTACACGCAGAAAGGAAAACACTAAATACTACCAATAAAATTACTGCAAATTTATTCATTTCTGTATTTTACATTATTAGTTCCCAAACTTTGAAACACAAAACTATTGATTTATAAAAAAATATCATTTATACCTATAGGTGGACAGCGTTTTTTTGTTACAAAAACGACCTAACGGACAATGAAGGCCTATGAAATCGAAAAATACATAGATATCGATGGCCAATTTGTCGAAACAGAAGGACTAAGAAAACACCTTCTTTCCCATACAGAAAAAGCATTTGAAATAGCGCGAAGAATTACGGGTAGATCTGGCCCGATCTTTCTTTTTGGCGGTACAATCAGAAATTTATTACTAAACACAGAAACATCCCAGCCAGACTACGACTTTGTAGGCGATTTTGATTTTGATCAAATCCAAAGAGATTTTCCTGACCAAGTTGTTGGTCGCTGGGACAGTGTCTCCACCATGAGATTAAAGCTAGGAAGGGACATTTATGATTTCACAACAGCAAAAGATATTGAGGAAAAACTAGCTCAAAACGACATAACCACCTCAAATCTTTGCATGAGCGAAGACGGAACAATTATTGATTACTTTGGGGCGATAGACTCATTGCGTCGGAGAGAAATAAAAATGCTGGATCCAGAAGCGAAGATACAGGCCGATCCTGTTAGGATTCTTCGCGCCTTTCGATTCGCGGCAGAACTCGATTTTGATATCGAAGACTCCACCCTCTCTGCTGCCATAAAACACGCTCCTCTCTTGGCAAAGGCCACAAATCTCAATGACGATCTCTGTCAAATCTTATCTCTAGAAGATGAGAAAAGGGAAAAAATACTAAAATCTCTAAATCAATACGGAATTGACAGATATCTTGATCTGGAACTATTCGAAGCTATTGATGTCTATACTCTCGAAAAAGAACTCTCAAAAATTCCTCAGATGGAAGAAATTACTCGACTGTTTGATGCTCAACTATATCTCGTTGGAGGAGCAGTAAGAGATTATGTTTGGGGGAAAAGAATCAACGACGTTGATATAAAAATAAATCTACCAATATCCAAAGTAGTCGAAATATTAGAGAAAGAAGGTTACCAAAAGTCTGCCGATCATCACACCACAGAACATCAATACTACGTTAGTAAATTTGCAGGAGTCGCCGGAGCCATGATGAAGGGGGCTGATGTCCACTTTTCTGAGATGAACACTTCAAATATTCAAACAATGATTGACTATGGCGATGTCAATTTTAGTTGCTGTATTTACAATCCTCACACCAAAAGAATAGAGACGCCAGAGGTAATAAGAGATATAAAAGAAAAAAGACTGACATTTTGTAATGCAGAAAACGCTCTATCTGATCCACTAATTATCGTTAGTGCCCTAAAACAAATTTCACGTCTTCCTGATATATACGTACCAGAGGAAACAAGAAAAATAATCGAGATCGGAATTCCGAAAGTGGTCGAGTATTTTGATAACCATCCAGAGCACCGTTACAAAATTGGCTCACTCTGTGGCAATCTAAACTCCGAAACTGTCTATGCTTTATTTCCGAAAGAGCATCAAAGGATATTTTCCGAGTTTAATAAAAAAATTCCAAAATTAAAAGTAACATCACCTAGATTCACTTCCCAAACCATCGAAGAGCTATCAGAAGAAGACAGAAACGGTATTATTGAGCTTGCAAGAGACCGCTACGCAGACAAATTCGATATCGATAAAGTTTTCTCAGATGAAATAAACTCAGTCGTTTTTGAAAAAAAAGACGGTCAAATCATATCTCTGGTAACCGTAGACAGTGAGCGAGTTTACACTTCTGCCGCCAAAACCGGTCGCAACTATACTGGAATATTTGCTGATCTAGTAAAAAACAACTACAACGTTTGGTGTAGTGCCTATGTCAACAGCACCAAAGTTCAGGCTCTCATCTCTCTAGGTGGCCTAAAGCTTGAAACAAATCCCGAAGTAATGATGAAAATTTTGGTTAACAAGTGTGGTAAATCACCAGAAAATATCGAAATCTACGAAGAAAAAGGCATGTTGGTTTTTCAAGATAAAAACAAAAAGTTGTATCCCCAGATTATCTTAAGATCGTAAATCTACTCAATAATTCCCAGATCAGGGAAGGTTATGGAGATTGTTTCCAAAAGTAGCTGGACGGCTTCTTCAAAAGGCTCATTGATAGTTGTCCCAGCTGCCGCTTTGTGTCCACCACCTTTTCCAACCGCTTTAGCTACCAAGCTAACATCGTATTTTTCGGAGTCTCTTGTTCGCAGATTGACTGTCACCACGTTTGGCTCAATCTCCACCAAATTAATTCCTATATCCCAGCCCACCACAGAGCGCAGCATATTAGCAATTCCCACTTGAGTGTTGTCTTTTGATATTCCCAGTTCTTCAATTTTCGAAAAAGGCACAGCCGCCATTACAACTTTCCCAGAAAAATATTTTTTCAAAGAAGATAGTGCCAGCCCAGTAAACTCGACCTCCTGTGCATTTTTATTATTCTCCATCTCAAAGATTACAGCTGGAAATCCATTGTTTATTCTTGCCAACTCCGAAGCGGCCAGAAGCGTGTCGGCTGTTGTTAGTTGATATTTAAATCCGCCAGTATCTGCATATATTCCGATAAACAGACAAAGTGCCATATCCTTATCAATTTCCACCTTCCACTCTTTAAACAAACCATACAAAACCTCACAGGTCGAAGAACAATTTCCGATTACATAATTAATATCTCCGTATTTTTGATTTGTTACATGATGATCAATCACGACAGTCTTGAGGCTTTTTGGGAACACTACTTCCGTAAGTTGGGTAATTTGGTTTGGTGTCGAGCTATCCAAAATAATAAACAAATCAAAGTCCGATAGATCAATTTGTTTGAAGTTTTTTGGCACAATTAGATCGTGCTGGGGCAAGGACATGAGATTTTTTGGATACTCCGAGTCACCCATTATTGGCGTTACCTTGATACCCATCTTTTTAAGCGTCATGGTCATCGCCAATACCGAGCCGATACTGTCTGGATCTGCATATGGGTGGCAGTGAAGCAAAACACTTTTTGATTTTTTTATTATTTTCAAGATTTCATTAGTCATAAGCTATTTTAGCTGTTAATATCATTTTGTGTCACCAACACTCGAAAAATCTCTTTTTACCATCGCCAAAAATCTAAATAAAACTGGCGCCAACTGGGCACTTACAGGTGAAGGGGCTCTAAAAATATGGGGAGTAGATATTTCCCCAAAAAGTTTCAATATCGTCATAACTGAGTCTCTACATCAGGGATTGGAAAAGATTAAATACAACAATATATTATTCCCCGTCAATTCCCTAGATATAGAGTTAAAAAACAACAAAAATCATTCCCTCTTGATAAAAAAAAGAATCAAAGAACTCCAAGCCAACGATGTTTATGGTTATGTTCAGATGGATCTTGATAAGAAAACCAAACAACTTCTTCATCAAGCAATTTCAAATAGTGTGGATCCAGAACAGAGCTATTACTCAGACTCAATCTCATATATCAAGGGCGATGTTACTGCCAAGGCCCACATGACAGTATGCTACGGCGTAAAAAATTCAGATCTGCACGAGAGATTTGCAAAGTCTAATTTAGCAATTCAAAACAGTAAAGAATCAATAATATCCAATATTGGTTTTTGGCCCGGTTTCAAAGATGAATACTATCTTATTTTCGCTACTCCAGAAGAAAACAAAGATCTGTACAAGCTGGATAACTGGATAAGAAAAAACAATGATATCTCAGAAAAATCCCTTTCTTTCGAGCCACACATCTCTCTTTGCTATATCAAACACCTTCCTAAAAAATCTCTTGACACAATTATTTCAGAGTTATCCAAAAACCTTATCGGTAAAAAAATTAAGTTCGAAAGTATTAGCTTTTTCAAACCAGCCACAGAGAAGAAAATTATTCTTAAGTAAATCTCCTTTTGGATCACCATCACCCAACTTCTACCTTAAGTTTTCCCTTCTTCACTTTATATACCTCTTTAAACAACTTCATTGTAAACTCCGTCGCCTGATCAACTCTTTTGTGAAAATACCCCGTTATTTTTTTATACACAAGATGATCCTCAATTTTATAGATGTAGT
>Ga0172375_10010605_pt1 | contig 11922 bp, 13 predicted proteins | sample LakKiv1m_FD_114537 | JGI IMG/M metagenome (GOLD analysis project Ga0172375, IMG submission 114537) | Freshwater microbial communities from Kabuno Bay, South-Kivu, Congo - kab_092012_11.1m | ecosystem: Environmental > Aquatic > Freshwater > Lake | place: Democratic Republic of the Congo... | reverse complement strand
GCCGTATTCTACTTGATACATCTTTAACCTGTTGGCGCTGTTGGTTAGGTCTGACTGCAGGGTGGCTTCAGTTGCTTTTCTGCCAATGCCAACATAGGCAACTACGGTTATGGCGGCTAGGATGGCTATTACTACTATTACTACTAGGAGTTCGACTATGGTGAAAGCGGTGTTGAGTGATGGTAAAATATCGTCAGATTTATTATGTAGCATTTCTGTTTGATAATAGTTCATAACCTACCACTCTGTTCCAGCATTGTAATTTGCGGTAATTTGTTCGGGGGTTAATGCAAAGGGGTATGCTCGAAATACCGCTATGGAATCAGTTATGTAGTTCGTATGACCAAGGCGCACGCCAAATGCATATGAAAGAGGATTTGAAGATAAGTATGTTTGTGTGGGTGATTGAACAACATTGTCAACATAAAGATAAGAACTCGAAATATCTGATGCTAATTCTCCACTTATTATTACAATAATGTGATGCCATTCGCCATCAGTCTGCCATGAGCCATTCTCCCAGTAGCGAAAATTTGACCCATTTAAATATAACAAAGGCTGTGTCTGCCCTCCTGACACTCCTCGCGGCAAAAAGGCCCCTCCTGTTTGACTATCTCTGTGAGTAAACAATAGCCCGTCTTTATAAGTTGTTGATGATGGGCTACGTACCCATGCTTCATGTGTTTGGCTACCAATTCTGACAAGTGCATTAGTTGACACAATATCTCGGTTACTTAAATCGCCAAGAGTAAAACTTAATCTGTATGGATCCAGAGCTGTACCACTCCCACTCCATCCACTTGTCTGGCTACCTCCAAAATTAGCCAACGTCCCATTATTCCCATTCCCACTCGTATCGTACCAGGTAGTAGTCAGTGGGCTGTTAACTCCGGGTCCTATACCACCATCAGCCCTGGCAGCATGTAGTTCTAAGACAGCTCCCGGTGTAACGCCCGGTTGCATGGTGTTAGCTAGCTGGGTTGGATTGGTACTGTCGGTAACCCTGTAGGTTTGACTGTTTGGTCCGGTCGTAGCCTTATTGCTGACAACCAGTGTAAAGGTTTTAGGTATAGAGCTATTGTTGGCTGAGTAGCCAACTACCATGTTGCCGCCACTTAAGCTAAGACACTTGTTGGTGTCAGTATCCGGATTGGTACTACAGTTGGTTGAAACCGTAGTGGGAAAGTTGGACTTTTCGACTTGAAAGGCCTTTAGTGCAGTAGAGGCGTTAGATAAGTCAGACTGCAGTACTGACGACAATGCCTTTTGACTAATACCGGAATACATAACAAGAGAGATAGCTGCTAAAACGGCAATGATTACGACGACCACCAGGAGCTCGACGATGGTGAAGGCAGATGAGTGTGTATATCTATAGGCCATAACGACCTTTCACTGCATCGAAGTTTTGCTGAATCTTGGTGTCAGAAAGTGAGCGATTATATATCCGTACCGAACCAAGCTTCATTGGCATAAAATAGTTCAGGCTATTTCTCCACGATGCAACCCTCCCAAGGCCACTGTTAAAATGCCTTGATACAGGATTCTCAGTAGCGTTAATCTGAGATAGTGCTTGTGGCACTTTATTAACATATATTTTATTATTAGTATAGGGAACGTCGCTTCTCATTTCAAAAATATACTGCTTCCAGTTATTAACCACACCGAGGGACGTAAACGCGGCACCAGTAATACCATATTGGTCGCTGTTTCCGGTATTATATCCTATGCCACCACCGTTACACCAAATATCATATGTGTGCCAACCAAATATCATCCTTCCACTATAAGCAGCGCCTAAGTTAGCCCAAAGCTCAACAGAGGCAGTTGTCGTTAAATTGGCAGCGACAACGTCTGCATAGTCGTTTGAGCCGTCGTAAATTAGGCTCCCGCTGTCATTAGTACTATAGGTAACTCCGTTGACTAACGTGGCATTTTTATTAAGTCCGCCCATATCTGCCCAGGTTGTTCCAGTGCCGGGATATGAAACTGGATTGCCAGCATCTAAACTTAAAACCAGACCATCAGTAATAATGCCTGAAGTTTGACAACTACCGGCCACGGGTTGATTATCGTTTGTAACCCTATAACTTGTCGAGTTTTTTGTCGCAGTTAAGCAGAATGTTCGCGGATTTGAACTATTATTGTAGACATATTGATAGGTTGTCCCTTGACTGGGTGTCAGGCCACGTCCGTCATTCGCTAATGATAAGCTGACGGGGTAATTTATGTTACTTATCTGATCCATCTTAAGTAGTTTCGAGGCATTCTCTAGGTCTGAAACCAATGAGGCTTCGACTGCTTTTGCAGAAATATTGTTATAGCTAATCAATGTTATAATTGCAAGTATTGAAATTACCACTATCACTACCAATAATTCAACAATAGTAAATGCCTTGTTTTTTAATGGTTGCGGTATATCTTTATATTCCATATCGCCCCCTATAGGTTTCAAATTCTTGTTGGACTTCGGTAGCACTAAGTTGCCTGTTAAATATTTTTGCTTTAGACACTAACCCTCTGTAGCTATACGAAGCCGACAGTCCATGCCTGCCCAATATAAACGAATTCTGTGTAGTAAAGGGAAGAAAACTCTTGTCATGAATATATTGTCCGTTTATATATATCTTTGCAACAGTGTTCTTAATGCAAGCCGTAATGTTGACCCACTCGTTTGCAACTGCGGGCACTCCTGTGCTAACTGAGTTGTTGTTGCCTAAGTTAACATACCACAATCCACCACTTGACCATGAATAAACCCTATTATTGTTGTCCCCTCCCTGGCCCGTAGAATATATCATATAACTGCCGATAGCATTCGGTTTTGCCCAAACTTCTATGCTTTTCTCTATATTGCCAATATGTTCAGTTGTCATTACAGAAGTTAGAACATAATCATCAACACCGTCAAAACTAAACGCTCCGCCTGAATCAGTTGTGTATGTAATGCCGTTTATTAGGCTGCCGTCGTTATTTAAACCGCTTAAATCATGCCAGGTGGACCCAGTCCCAGAGTAGGATTCTGAGTTGCCTGCATCTAGGTCTAATATGAGTCCATAGTCATCACAGTCACCAGTCATGGGATTTGAGCTATCCGTTACCTTGTAACTGATCGTTTCGTTGTGAGCGCTTAGGCAGAACCCTTTCTGTAAAGAAGAATTATTAACAACATAATTATAACTACCCTCCTGGCGTTCTTTAATACAAGTGTTTGAAGAACTATCAGGCAGACCACAATCAATTGTTAACGGATAATTTCCATTTTCAACTTGGAAACTTTTCAATTTAGTTGAGGCGTTAGAAAGATCAGACTGAAAGGAACTAGATACAGCTTCGCTTGAAATCGAAGAGTACGTAACTAAAGTTATCGTTGCAAGTATACTAATTACCACCACTACAACTAACAGTTCAACAATAGTAAATGCATTTTTTGTTTTTAATATTTTTAAATGAAAATTATATACCATAACGACTCCTCGATTCATTAAACCGCTGTGTAATGTCGGAAGAGGTCAGTGCTCGATTAAATATGTACACCTCAGAAATTGATCCATCAAAATTATATGCCATATCTGATCCAATCCTACCAATTCTTCTGTAGTTTGCTGTTAAGTTTGGCGTATCGTTGCCTGTAGCACGGCTAATACCATTTACATATAGGGTAGTCAACCCTCCAGCTCCACCAGTGAAGGTCATAAAAACATTTACATAAGTTCCAGTACTAGAAATACTTGAGCCATAGTTTTTACCGTAATAACCCCCACCAATTGAGTTCGACGAGCCAACCTGCGCTGATGAAACCGTCCCAATATATGCCGACATAAGACCGCCGCTGCTACCGATTGATATTGCGCCTGAGTATCTATTGACCACATCGTTAATAAACCAGGCTGATAATGTAAAGGGTTTTGATGACAGAATATTGTTTGTTCCACTTTCTATAAAATCATCGACTCCATCGAACATAAGGACCCCCCCATTGACAGAGCTATACGTCACTCCACCCATCAGAATGCCGTCATTTAAATTACCACTGAGATCAATAAGTGTAGTACCACTACCGGGATATGATAAAGGATTTCCCGAATCATAATGTAGTACTATGCCGAAACTTTGACAATCACCTACAGAGTAGTTTGTATTGTCTGTTAATTTATATGTGATACCGTTTTTCATTGCAGCGATGCAAAAACTTTTTGGTGATGAATCGTTATTTGGAATATACTGGAACGACACTCCTGCGCTTGGTTTTATGCATTTATTTGTTGAGCTGTCAGTCTGGCTGCAGTCTGTAGTGGTTGGGTATTTCCCATAACTTATTTGGCTCATTTTTAATAAGGTTGCGGCGTTTGACAAATCCGAACTTAAGCTTGCTTCTGTCGCTTTTGAATAAATATTACTATAAGTAGCCAACGTTAATGATGCTAGGATGGATATCACGACGACAACAACAAGCAGCTCTATAATCGTAAAAGCTTTATGAGTTTGCATGTTTGTCTTCATGGTCACTGCGGGCCGTCTTTAATCAAATTAGTTACTATTAATGCGTCTGTATCAGAAAGTGCAACTGAATATACGGTGACTCTTTGAACCCCTCCATTATACGCACTGGATCCTTGGGCGTTGCCTATCACCGCTGTCGACGGTAGACCAACAGGATCACCTGCCAATACTGTAGTGCCAGCTGTTCCTGTGGTATTTATGTATAGTTTCGACACGGAACCAACACTCCAACGCGAGGCAATTGTGTCGTAAGTATTCGGATTGCTAGCCTGTGCATAAGCCTGGCTACCTCCTCCTGAAGCATAAAAGGTTGTTATATTTGTACTTGTTATATGTTGCCATATTCGTTGTGCATCGTTCATTCTCCAAAATATCATCGATGGACTATTCGAAACAGCTCCAGGCTCACTGGATACAGTGTATATGGTACCTGAGTTTGTATTCCACAAAGACGTGGGTATATAGACCCAATCGACATTTCTAGTTTCTGCTCCTGTAGTGGTTGGTATATACGAAGTTGCAAAAGTGCCTTTCTCGAGCTGTATGGCATCAAACGTCATATCAAATGAATCACCTTCTCCCACACCTCGGTACTGAATGCCAACGGTGATTTTATTTGTGTTAGCCGGTAAACTAGAATAACTAACGGTGTATTTTTTCCAATCAGAACTTAACGGCAAATCATACAGCCTATAGTCAATACTAGTAGAGTCATGATTTGCAATGACTATAAACCTTGCTACGCATCCACTGACTGAGCCTTTTGCGTAAATAGACGCAACCGCGTTCTCTCCAGCTGCAAACGAACCTGTTGCAGTGGTTTGGCTAAAACCGGCAATACCACCTACGCCAGTATCACCCGCTTCTCCCGTGTATTGAACTCGCTGAGCTGTGTCGTCGTACGTACCCTTACTCAATGAGACTGCTGGTGTACCTACTCCGTAAAACCCCCAAGCCCAGGAAGACCAAATATTTCCCAAATTCGTCGCCCCATAACTATTAATCAAGTAATTAGTCCTACTCTCCTCAATCACTGCTTCACTGCCACCTTTGCCGTCACTTCGGGGGTTAATGGCTAGCTTGCCAGCCGGTACGTCATATATCTTTTGGGTATTGGGGTCATAGATGGTTTTGGGGGTGGTTCTGGTGACTGTGGCCCATTGTTTGCCTACTAGGTCATAGTAGTTACCATAGTGATCACCTTGCAGAGTAGCTAACCAGTCGGCTACCGGACCGTTAGGCGCTGGGGCAAGGCTAATTGGTTTGGATTCACTGGTAATTACGTAGCTGTAGCTATGACTAGGGTTAGATACGGTTAGAGAAAAGGTTTTAGGAACAGCCGAGTTAGAGGCTACGTAGTTAGAAAAGACATTGTCTCCACTGGGCTCAAGGCACTTGTTGGTTTGGGTATCCGGGCTGGCGCTACAATCGGCTGAAATAGTAAACGGATAGTTACCAATTTCAACCTGAAAAGCCTTAAGAGCCGTACTGGCGTTAGATAAATCAGACTGCATGGATGAAATGACGGCTTGTTTAGAGATTGAACTGTATGAAACTAGAGTTACTGCTGCTAGAATACCAATAATAACTATGACAACTAGGAGTTCGACTATGGTGAAGGCAGCATTTGAATACAACTGAAAGACTTCCGCTTTTTGTTTAATAAGTATATACATAATCAGTTATTTATTATAATCCAAAGCGACTTTTTAAAATGTTGAAGTTTTGGGTTATTTCAGTAGATGATAGGGCGCGATTGTAAACAACCGCCATCCAGGTTCTTTGTTTATTATATCTTCCTGAATAATCAGCACACATCCTTAAATTATAGATGTTATCAAATGTTCCCCCAGTAGTATATGTTCCGGTTCCCGATATCGTTGTCTTACCTGCCCTATACCAATAATAAGCAACATTGCCGTCCCCACCGATAACATAAAATGCCATAAACTTATCCCCCCAATTATAAGCTGTCTGAATATCGCTCCATACATACCCATGACGATACTCGGAAATGTTATTTGGATACTGCGTAGAAGGTGTGCCTCTGTAGAAACTATTAGCCATGGTATTATGTCTTGCGTCATAATAAAGACTGTAGGCATTATAATTACCTTGATATCCATCTCCAATTCCTTTCCCAATGATATGACCATAAACATTGGTGTCACCTGACCCCCAGATACCACTTTCTCGATTTATTTGAGCTACGACCATAATTGTTAAACTCGAAGGGTCGTTGAAATATGGACTGGCAGCAGAGTTAGGTATTTCAATATAGTCATCATTACCACCTGCAGTCCCATCACATACAAAATAATCATTTTCTTTATAAACTCCATTATTTAACGTGCCGTTATTGCCTAATCCACTAAGATCAGTCCATATGTAACCATTACCTGGATATGATGCAGTATTACCAGCATCTAGATATAGTACTGGTAAATAATTAGTACAGTCGCCTGTAGTTATAGTACCTGTTTCGATTATTTTGTAGGTTTGGCTGTTTTTTGTATAGGATAAACAAAAGAGTTGTGGAGCTATGTTGTTATTGACTGCGTAGGTAGGAGTAGTGTTTGAATCATAGGTTATGACTTTACGATTAATAGCATCAGCTAGATTTGTAGGATAGCTATTATTTATGACTTGGTCCATTTTGAGTTTCTTTGAAGCATTTGCTAAATCTGATTGTAACGAGGCTACGGTAGCTTTGTTAGATATACCTGTGTAAGAGACTACGGTTATGGCGGCTAGGATAGCTATGACTACAATTACGACTAGGAGTTCGACGATAGTGAAACCTAATTTAACAGTGGCGTGCTTTGAATCAGCTTTCATGTGGTTATTTTAGCACAAATGGTAAGAGACTGTGGTCTGTAGAGTAAAACTAAAGACCTTCGAAAAGGTCTTTAAGCATAAGCTGTATGGAGGGCCATTGTACTGTCTATTGGAACTATGATAAATACTAATTCTTAATACAGCGAACCGAAAAACCAATACCCATATCAAGAGCAGCTCTTCCAACTTTCAATTCAGTAGGACGTAAGCTTCTCTCATAAGCACTATAGCTACTACCTGAATCGTATTGTGAGCTAGACCAGTTGAAGTTTCGTGAATCTAGATATACAAACGAACCCTCAATAGACAAACCCCCAAGAACCCCACCATAACCGCTAGTTGCACAAGGAGTTCGCCCCTGACAAAGACCAGTGTTTTTCATTTTATCTCCTGCAACTGATTCCCCACCGAGGAAGGTAGTTAGCGTCGTCCATTCAGCGTCAGTTGGTATATGGAAACCTGCAGGAGCAATTCCTTGGATACCTTCAGATGTTGAATACTGCATCGCTTCATTCCATTGGTATAAACCGCCATAAGTCGTACAGTTACTCTCGAGGTTGTTATAACAGTATTTTTCTACTACGCCATTGTCGGCTTGATTTGTTGCTCCATCTATTCTAGTACCAACATTTAGGTTATATTTCATCCAAACCTGGGTTCCAATTGTTACCGTTTCAATACCTTCAATTGGTGCCGAATCGTTAGTTATGTAGTAATTAGTTGTACCATTTGTATTTGATAAACTGTAGGTTTGTGGAGAACTTGAACCAAAGGCTGGTATATAGGTTAGATTACTACTGGGACTGGACACTAGGCAATACTTAGTATCACTAACTGGACTTGTCGGACAATTATTTGACATCACAGATGGGTAGCTGCCATATTCGACTTGATACATCTTTAGCTTGTTAGCACTATTTGTTAGATCGGATTGTAATGATGAGGCAATGGCTTTTTGGGAGATGCCGGTGTAAGAAACTATGGTTATGGCGGCTAGAATACCGATAACTACAATCACTACTAGGAGTTCGACGATTGTAAAACCCTTTGAATAGAGATTAGATTTTTGTTTTTGATTATATGTTTTGAATTTATTGTTTTGGGTATTTAATTCATACTTTATCATATAAATTAATATATCACCCCCCCCCCTGATAAGCACAAGTGATAAGAAGTTGTGGTCTGTAGAGAAAAAATAAAGACCTCCGAAGAGGTCTTTAAGCATAACCAGTTTGGAGGGCCAGCGTATACTTTTCTGAAACACCAAACTACACATGAGTTGATTGATGATTTAATATCCCTATACACCAAACTGGTTGAACTAGGCGTAGAATACCGAAACGGCGAAGTTTACCTTGCTGATTTGGAGGAGAAAGATGTTTAAATCCTCCCAACTCTACGACCAGAATACGTTTTATGATGCTTTTGAACGCGATTTGAAGTGCTGCAAGCAAGAGTTAATCATAGAAAGTCCATTTATCACTGCGAGACGCACGAACGCCCTGTTGCCTATTTTGGCGAGCTTACGGAAACGTAACGTCACTATCATCGTGAATACACGCAATCCTATAGAACACGATGGCGATTACTACCATCAAGCACTAAATGCTATTGCGGAGATGCAAGATTTAGGCATCAAGGTTCTTTATACCACCAACCATCACCGTAAACTGGCCATCCTTGACCGAGAAGTGTTTTACGAGGGTAGTCTCAACATCCTATCATTCAGTAACAGTTGTGAGATAATGAGAAGAGTGGTATCATCCGTAGAAGCCAAGATACTGATTAATTTTATTGGTGTGAAGAAATATGCTAGATGAAAATACTGATTTCAATGACCGCAACCTCGCAGAAAATGAAGAGGTTATTGAGAAGACTATCGATTATTTGAAATATAAAGACCCAAACAATGCTAATCGCGAATATGCGATTGGGTTACTGAAGCGCATGCAAAGTGTCGCCAAGACTATGGCCTACTCATCTAAGCTGGATCTTGAAGAGTTTATCGATCAATACAATCAGTCACCAGAAGACTAAAAAGGCAAAACGTCCGACGACTTCACGCCGAGAGCTTTAACAATCTTCTCTAACGTTTTAAGTGATGGCACTACTTCACCACGCTCAATCTTGGCGTAGTGATTGACAGTTGTGCCTGCGCGCCCTGCGACCTCAGCTTGTATGAGGCCTTTCTTTTGTCGCGCTAATTGGAGCCGACGACCAATATAAATACTTAGTTTGGAAGACATATTAAACATATTATACCGCTTTTGGAACGTTTATTGTATAAAGCTGTGTTGTGTTCTAACCTAAAAGATGATTCCATGCATGGCGTTGTCAGGGCTACTACGATGTATATTAGATAAAAACATAAAACCTCGTCGAACACGAACATTTTTTCTTAATAATCTAGTTTGATGACAGCTATTGCTTAAACCCGCCGTCGCATGCGTCAGAAAATAAATCCACAACCCTTTGGGCGTCGGTAAATCCAGGCTGGCTGCGCGCGACTTAACCGCGCAGCCATATCGTAACTCTTTGTCTGACTTGACCCTAAGACCAGCACAGACCGGTAACCTGATCGGATATTAATGGGCACAGATTTGCCGATAACATCGACGAATATCGGGCCACTAGCCTGCATTGCCTCATGCCGGCAGGCTCTATTATCCCGGGAAACACGCAAACCGATGTTGTTGTTCGTGTTGCCAGGCGAGTTGTTCAAATTCAGCGTCAGGACCCCGGCGTTGCCGCCATTATTCCAATTGCCACCGCGAATGAACCCGCGTTCACTAATAACCAGACAACCATAAGCAGTATACTATTATGATGAGTGTTCTGCAAAATGCATTCGACGAAATCGTTTCCATCGACAGTTTATTGAAGGCCCATCAAAAAGCCATGGTCGGGAAGCGTTTCGATAGCAAAGCTACATCCTCCAACTACAACTTGATGAGCAATCTTCTAATGTTGCAGAAAGAGCTGTTAGGTGGCACCTACCGCCCCTTACCTTACCGCAAGCGGATTATCCACGAACCGAAAACCCGCAGTATCCAGTCGCCCGATTTCCGCGACCGTATTACGCATCATGCCATCCATAACGTACTCTCTCTATTTTATGAACGCCATTTCATATCGGATTCTTACGCTTGCCGACCAAAACGCGGCACACACAAAGCAGCCGCTAGAGTTCAGTACTTTCTGCGCAACTCAAAGGAGCCCCTTTACGCCTGCAAGCTTGATATATCCAAGTTTTACGCATCGGTCAATCACGCTAAATTGAAAGAATTGTTGACAGATAAAATAAACGAACAGAGGTTGATGAAACTGCTCGGTGCCATCATTGACTCCAGCGACAGCGGCACCGAACACGACCATCTTTTCTCGTCGGATTCATATTTCCATACCAAAGGGCGGCGCGGAATTCCCATCGGTAATCTGACAAGTCAGCTGTTCGCCAATATTTATATGCATGAGGCCGACATTCACGCTAAACAACAGCTCAAAATTCGTCAGTATGTCCGATATATGGACGATATCTTATTCTTCAACCCTGACAAGAAGCAATTGGCAATCTGGCAACAGAAAATGGTAGAGTTCCTGTACGAAAAGTTATATCTGACAATAAACCCACGCAAAATTCGGATTTACCCGACCAAGACCGGCGTTGATTTCGTCGGGTTTATTATTTATCCAAACTCCATGCGCCTTCGTGGCAGTAGTGTGCGCCGGTTCAAGAAACATTACCGAAAACAACTGAACGGTTTGCTAACGAAAAAAATCGGGCTACATGCTATTCAGGTTTCATTTCAAGCTTGGACCGCACACGCCAGCCATGCGAATAGTGAAGCATTAATTGAACACCTGCGAAGTTGGCAGGATGAATATTTGTTCGTAAGGAAGATTCAGGCAGCTTACGCCAAAGCGCAGAAACAACCCGTAGGCAGTCAGTTGTCACTGTTCGACGATTCCTTTTCGGTGGAATAATGCTTTGCCCAGCCACCGCGTATCCTGCCGACTTCGTCGATTTGCTTGATAGCGAAGGCCAGCGAATTAGCCTTGATGAAATGCAGTTCGTAGGCCATACGTAGCAGGCTGCGTAGGACTTCCAGCTCGGTGTTCAGCTGGTCCAAACTTTTAAGCCCCCCCCCAGAAGCTCGGGTGTTGTTCGATTCGATGATTAGCCTCAAACAACAAAGGGCGCTGTTTTCAATTTGCTGCCCCAGCACGAAACGCTGTTTTTTAGGAAAAGTATTAACCTTCGCGAACAACCATGTCGTTATTTCAAGCATTTTGGTGTAAATAACAAATTCTTTTTTCATGCAGACCTTTCGCTAAAGCGTAAAAAATAAAAGAGGAAAAATCATAAGAGGTAAGAGGTCAAGAGTCAAGAGGTAAGGTCTATATCCCTTCGGGGTAGAACTGCCTCACTCGGTCTATCCAAGCAAGCTTGTCTAGACGCTCATTTCGTTGTTCTATCACCGGGAAACACGCAAACCGAAGTAGTAGTTCGTGTAGCCAGGCGAGTTGTACAAACGCAGCGTCAGGACCCCGGCGCTGCCGTCATAATACCAATTGCCACCG
>Ga0172375_10010604_pt1 | contig 11922 bp, 11 predicted proteins | sample LakKiv1m_FD_114537 | JGI IMG/M metagenome (GOLD analysis project Ga0172375, IMG submission 114537) | Freshwater microbial communities from Kabuno Bay, South-Kivu, Congo - kab_092012_11.1m | ecosystem: Environmental > Aquatic > Freshwater > Lake | place: Democratic Republic of the Congo... | reverse complement strand
TGAGATCATCCGCCGCGCGCTCGAAGAGCCGCTTCGCCAGATCGTCGCAAACACCGGTACCTCGGACGGTGCTGTTGTGCTTGAGAAGGTCAAGGCCGGAACAGGCGATTATGGTTTCAACGCAAGAACCGAAACCTACGAAAACCTGGTTGAGGCCGGTGTTGTCGATCCTACCAAGGTAACCAGAAGCGCTCTTGAGAACGCTGCATCAGTTGCCGGTATCCTTCTGACAACCGAAGCTGCAATTACCGACATCAAGGAAGACAAGCCTGACATGCCGGCAATGCCTCCGGGCGGAATGGGCGGAATGGGCGGCATGTATTAATCTCCGCTCTCCATCTCTTTTCTTTACAAAGCCATCCCGAAGCAATATCGGGGTGGCTTTTTTTATGGTGTGTATCATCTCAATCCAAAAGAATTTTATACCTTTCAGAAAATTTTGCTAAACCCTATTTTTTTTCAGCCATGAGAGCCGTTGTATTGTTAAGCGGAGGTATGGACAGCCTTGTCACTACGGCGATGGCCCATGAACAGGGGTTTGAACTTGCAGCCATGCATGTCAACTACGGGCAGCGTACCTGGCACAAGGAGCTTGCTTCGTTCAGGGCCATTTGTGATCACTACAATATTGATCGACGTCTTGAAGTTGATGCCGATTTTCTTGCAAGGATCGGTGGTTCATCACTGACCGATCTCTCCATGCCGGTTAGCGGAGCCGATCTTCAGGGATCGGAAATCCCCACCAGTTATGTGCCTTTCCGTAATGCCAATTTCCTCTCCATGGCCGTGAGCTGGTCAGAGGTGATCGGCGCTAACCGTATTTTTATCGGGGCAGTTGAAGAGGACTCATCCGGTTATCCCGACTGCCGCAAAGTGTTTTATGATGCATTCAACAAAGCTATTGCACTTGGTACCAAACCCGAAACGCATATCGAGATTCTGACTCCCCTTATCGAAATGCAGAAGTCCGATATCGTGCAGAAAGGGATGGAGCTTGATGTTCCGTTTGCATACAGTTGGTCATGTTACAAAAGCGAAGGGAAGGCATGCGGCGTGTGCGACAGTTGTGCCCGACGGCTCAGGGCGTTCGAACTGGTCGGTGTCCGCGATCCGATTGAATATGAAGAGAGGCCTCGGTATATTTAGGCGTCACCGCTATTAATTTGTTACGCGATTTGATTACTTCGTTGGGCGGTGCTCGAAATCCTCAAGTACTATGTGTACATTCCGGTTTCTGTGCTCCGTCCGTCTCGTACTCAAACCGCTCACGACAATTTATAGCGGTGACTTGAAGATGTGGCTTTGGTATTGATTGTGAGGGATCCCGTTTCTGCGATAAATTCAGTAATTATCACCCATAAACCAGTTCAACCATGAGTTCTGTCAAAGCGTTTTCTTCGTCGTCCGGGTTGGAGTCGCTCAATGCGAGGTTTAACCAGTCATTCGCTCTCATGGCGATGATCTGGATTCTCGGTCTTGTCGGACATTTTACCCAACTGCAGGAGTGGCCGGCTCTCTTTCTCTATGTACTTGGCTCAATCGGTCTTGTTGTCTGGCGTGGAAAAAGTAACGGGGAATGGCAGGAGATGTTTCTTGCCGGCGGAGATCTGCGCAAGTCGCTTCTTTGGGGTGGCGTTGTCGGTTTTGTGCTGTTTGCAATGGATGTGATAAACACGGTTCTGTATTACAAAAACGGTGGACCACCGATGATGGAGATGCAGAACATCCTTGTAAACAAATCACTGCTTTTTCTCTTTCCGGTGCTGGTGTTAGCTGAAGAGTTTTTGTGGCGCGGTATTATGTTTTCTGCCATGATTGAGAAGGGGTTCAACAAACATCTGACAGTATTTTTAACTGCCATGTTCTATGTTGTCAACCACTTTGCTGTGGCACCCGTCGGCATGAAGGAGCGTGCGTTGATGGCTATGATGGCTTTTCCGATAGGCATTTTTGGAGGATATCTTGTTCTGAAAACCCGAAATGTCTGGGGCAGCGTTCTGGTGCATATGATCACCATGCTCTCCATGATGCTTGATATTTTTGTTATTCCACAACTGTTGCATTGACCGGCTGAGGCTTTATGGCTCAAAACAGAATTACCACCCGTTTGCAGCAGGATGAAAAGCTGCTGATTGCTTACTATATGCCCGAGTTTCCGGTTTCCGGCTCAACACTTCCGGTGCTTGAAGCGCTTGAAGAGAGCGGAGCTGATATTATTGAACTTGGCATGCCCTTTTCCGATCCGATTGGTGATGGTCCGGTGATTCAGGAGGCGGCTCATACAGCCATCAAAAACGGAGTAAGTATCAAAGGTCTGCTTGAACTGGTGCGTCATGCCCGCCAGGGAGAGGGGTGCCGGAGGATTATAGCCCCGATTCTGCTGATGGGTTATTGCAACCCCATCATCGCATACGGGATAGATCGTTTTTTGCAGGATGCCGCTCTGGCGGGAGTAGACGGGTTGCTTATCCCTGATTTTCTGCCGGAGGAGGCCACCCTTTTTCTTCAAAAAGCAAAAGAAGCCGGTTTGACGGTGGTTTTTCTTGTTTCACCGGTTACGCCGCCGGAGAGGATTGAGCTGATCGATTCGCTCTCAACCGATTTTTCCTACTGCCTTGCGGTTAATGCTACAACCGGCACAGCCAAGCTTTCCGATGCGTCAACTGAAGCTGCGGTGGATGACTACCTGAAACGGGTGCGGCTCCATGCGCGGAAAAAGTTTGTCGTCGGATTCGGCATCCGCGACAGGGCAAGGGTGGAGCACATGTGGAGTCTGGCTGACGGAGCAGTTGTTGGAACCGCACTCCTGCAGCATATCGCTCCGGCCTCAACCCCGGCAGAGAGTGCCCGTCTGGCCCGGGAGTTCTGGATTTCACTGAAGTGATGAGTGATGAGGAGATTTTTGGGCCACGAATTACACGAATTGGCACGAATGTAGGGGCGTGTTGCGCCCGCCCTTTTTTGTGTCCACGAATTACACGGCATTGCACGAAAGGTATTCCTCTTTGTCGTTGTTGTCGTTGCCGTCCGTTCAGTTTTTTTTAAAAAAACGGTGGCATCCCGAACTTCAGAGAGGGATCTTCTGGTACTATCTTTGCCGAGATTTCTCACCCGAGTTCCTCGGGATTCGAAATGACCTGTCGCAGTGTTATTTCTCCTTTCGAATAGTTCTCTTTATCATCCCGATCGAAGAGAGGGATCTGATTCTTTATGATTTTTCTTTTCATGCTTTTTCGTCTGTTTCGTGGTTAACATTTTTCTCTTCCAATCCGGAATCCAACATTCAAAATCCCTTCATGACCTCATCTGCTCCACATCTCCCGTCGGTTGATATCATCATTCCCCATTTCAAACGGCGAGACATGCTTGAGCGCTGTCTTGATTCGCTTGCTGAGACCCTCTATCCTGAGATGGGGATTATTGTTGTGGATAACGGAGGGAAACAGGCTGGCCTTGTCTTTATGGTGAAGCGGTACCGCAATGCACGTCTTGTGCGTCTGGAGGAGAACAGGGGGTATGCGGGGGGGTGCAATGAAGGGCTGAAACACTCTGATGCCGACTATGTGGTTTTTATGAATGATGATACCCGCCATGACCCGCTCTGGCTTGATCGGCTTGTTTCTGCGGCTCTTGAGGATGAGCGTACCGGTGCGCTCCAGCCGAAAATTCTTTCCCTGAAGGCTTTCGAAAAAGGTAAACAAGTTTTTGATTATGCCGGAGCCGCAGGAGGCATGATAGACCGCCTTGGTTATCCATGGGCACTTGGGCGTACCTTCTCGGCAATTGAGATGGATCAGGGCCAGTATGATAATGGCAGGGAGATTTTCTGGGCTTCCGGAGTTGCCATGTTTGTCAACAGATCGCTGGCAGAAGGGCTTGGTGGATTTGACGGGGATTTTTTTATGCAGATGGAGGAGATTGATCTCTCCTGGCGCATGAAACTTGCGGGCTACTCGATCCGCTCGGTACCCTCATCAATTGTGCTGCATGAAGGGGGGGCATCGCTGCCGGGCGGTTCGGCGGATAAAATCCGTTTCAACCATCGCAACAACATTTCCATGCTGATGAAGAATCTTGGCGGTGCAAGGCTGCTCTGGGTGTTGCCGATTCGTTTTTTGCTTGAATTTGCAGCCGCGCTTTTCTATCTGACACAGTTTCCGGGCAGTCTGAAAAAATCAGGTGCTGTTTGGCGTGCCATCAGTGAAAATATCCGGCAGATTCCCCCTATCATAAAGAAGCGCCGGGCAGTCCAGAAGATGAGGCGGATCCGGGACAGCGTTATTTTTCGCGACTCTCCGCTGACCTTGTTATTTCGTTACTGAAGCAGTTCAAGGGGTCTTTTTTGCCAGAGTCAATGATGATTCAGCCCGTTTTTTCATGGCAGAAAGCATTAACGGACACTCTTTTTTCTGAACATTTCTTACCGCAAAGCCTGGGGCGAAAAAATCCGGTTTTACTTCAGCCTTGTATGTCAGAAATGTCCCCTTGTCGGGAGGAGAGACCATTAGCAGCCACTCTCCCCGATAGACTTTGAAATCACCGGTGATCTGCTCAAAATTCAGCCGCCTTGGCTTCTCTCCCCACACTCTCATGTTGACAGTAACCGTTTTATTGAAAATGAACATTCCGGATTTGCCCTTCTCAAACATCACCTTCTCATTGCCATTGTCTGAAATGATTCCGCTGTCAAGCACATTCGGGACAAAATTTTTGTGATTGTCGTAGTCTGTAATAACTGCCCAGACGATTTCAGGGGGGGCTGCAATATAGACATCACCCCTGACTCCTGTCACCCCGTTTTCAAGGTGTGACAGAGCAACGATAATCTCCCCGTTGAGCAGCATTGTCCTGGCGATGGAGAGCGTGTCGGATGTAACAGGAGTGACGGGCATGGCTGTCGCCGTCGAAAAGGGAATCGCGTGCAGCGCCATTAACAGCAGCATCGTGATCCATCGTTTTGCTGAAAGGGTTTTTGTCACGGGATTTCGAGTATGTTCATCGTTTCGGAGGCGTTAAATGGCCCCACTTTTCCATATCCTTAACGGCTTCAATAATGCTTTCCTTTACATCCATGAATGAGAGGCCAAGTTCCCGCTTGATTTTAGCATTGTCATAGCGGAAGGTACGGCCTACATTGGTGCGGATATAGGTTCCGGTATCTTTCGGCTGCGTGAATGAGAGCAGTTTCATCAGTAGTGTGCCGGCTTTACCTGAGAGATCGAGCTTCGGGAGCGCATAGTTGCCGAAGCCGGACGATTTGAGCAGTGCAACAAGGTCACGCATATGCATCGCCTCTCCTGAACAGAGATAACGTCCGCTTGCCGAACTGGTTGTGATGGCAAGGATATGTGCTTTTGCAACGTCACGGACATCGACAAAACCCCAGTTTATATCCATGATCCCGGGATAGACTCCGGTCATGATATCACGGATAATCCGGTTTGTAGTGTTGAGCTGAGGCGAGAGCGACGGACCGACGACCATGAAGGGATTGATAACGACAAGGTCAAAGGGAGGCTTTTTCTGCATGATGAAATCCCATGCTGCCCTTTCGGCAAGTGTTTTGGAGTACTGGTATGGGTGGCGCTCAAGAGAGGACATGGTATTCCAGTCTTTTTCGGTGAATACTTTCGAACTCTCCGGTTCATCGGTGATCGCAGCAATTGACGAGGTGAAAACCACTCTTTTGACACTGCCTGATTTCATGCAGCTTTTGAGCACACTCTCGGTGCCCTCAACGGCAGGATCAACCAGATCCTCCTGTGGATTTTTCACATTGATTTCGTAAGGGCTCGCGGTATGGATGACATAGTCGCACCCCTCAACTGCAAGGTCATAGGCGCGCTCCTGCATCAGGTCAGCCTTTACCAGCTCAAGCCGGTCAGAAGCACCGGGCAGATTGAGCAGAAATGGATAATGATCGGCACTTTTTCGGACTGTTCCCCTGACCCTGTAGCCCTCCAGGAGCAAATCCCTTACAATATATGCGGCAATGAATCCGGAGGCTCCGGTAACACATACGGGTTTACTGGTGATCATAATTCACTCTGTACTGAATGGTTGAAATAATCGCTGTTACTTGGCTTTGCTGCTCTTTTCACAAGCTGTCGCTTCTGCCGTTTTTTTGTGCGCCTTGAGTATGCCAGGCATATCCTGCCACTGCACAAAGCTTACAAGAATCGGTGGAGCAAAAAAAAGCGGTCTGATCTCCGCATGGTAGGAGAGTATGGTTCCTTCAAGTGAGTCACTGCTCTCAAGAATCCACTCTCCCCGGTAGACGCTGAAATCCCCCTCTACCTGTTCGAATATGACTTTTTTCAGAAGCTCTTCCCGTAATCGCAACCGAAAATAAACGGTCTTTTCAAAAAAAAAGATGCCGGTTTTTCCCGTCTGATCCAGAGTAACCTCATTTTCTTTTCGCTCCACAACTCTGCTTGCGATAACTTTCGGCAACGTGTTATGGAGATTGTCGTAATCCGTCAGGGCTTTCCATACATGCTCTGCCGGTGCAGCTATCAGGATTTTACCGTCAACTTTTACGATGTCGTGCGGAAGAAATGCAAGCTCAACAATGGGCTCGCCCTCCTTTAGTCGGGATATCTCCCTTGATTGCTGTTCCATATCTCTGTAGATGTAAAGCGTTTTCCGCTCTCTTCCAGGTCAAGCTTGTCTGGTGTTGGGGCATTGCCATCAGAACTCCTGCTCTGCAATGTACGAGCAAGAGCGATACCCTGCAACGACAGTTTCAACAAACGTCATGATGCACTCTGTTATTGAGATTGTTTCATTCACTGCAAGGTGCTGTTTTCGTGAAGCAGGGATAGTTACTTGATCGACTCCACAGCAAAGAGTTCCCGAATGGCGGGGCTGATGTCAGTTGGGCGACCGTTTTTGCGGTCAATGGGGCACAAGACCGTTCTGACGATGGCAAGCGGGCGAAGGTTGGAAGCATGGAGGATTTCGGTGTGGCGGTCGAATGCAAACCGTGAGGCGTTACCGATCCATGTTCGTACCAGAACCGTACCCCCCAACAGGGCTGGCCTTTTATAATCGATCTCATGACGGCGTATTATCCGGATGAGCTTCTCCTGTTCATCCACCGGAGCAATGGTGCTCCAGTGCGCCATTGCAGCCTCCTGCACCCAGCGCAGATAGACCAAGTTATTGACATGGCCAAGCATGTCGATATCCTCCGGCACCAGCCTGATGGTTATGGAAAATCGCTCCTCCGCCATGATTCAGTTTCCCGTTTGAGTGTTGGTGTTGATCAGAACAACAAAGTAAAGAAAAAGAAATCCGGTAACACACATTTGACGGACGTGTATGGGATCAGACTCTGGAAACGCAGGAGTTGTTACTGGCAAAAGTGATTCGCTGTGCCGGATTTTTAGATCTTTCAAGAATAGAAAAGGGTGTGTAACTTTACCGTTATATTTTGACACCGCTTAATCCTTCTTCGTATGATTACCACAGCAACACTTGATTTTCTCCGGGAGCTGAAACTGAACAATGACCGGGGGTGGTTTGAGCTTCATAAGAAAGAGTATCAGCATGCCTACGGAGAGTTTCTTGATACGGTGGTGAAGCTGATTCTGGCGATAGGCGAGTTTGATAAAGAGATTGCAGGGTCGCACCTCGATCCGAAGTCGTGCATTATGCGTATCAATCGCGATGTCCGCTTTTCAAAGGACAAGTCGCCCTACAAAACCAACTTTTTTGCCTTTATCAACAGGGGAGGACGCAAAAGTCCTTTTGGCGGCTACTATCTCCATTTAGAACCGGGGGCATCATTTATCGGGGGTGGAATCTATATGCCGGAACCGGCGGTGCTCGATCTGTTGAGAGGTGAAATCGACCGGCATTTCAGTGAGTGGCACTCCATTATTACAAAAAAAGAGTTCATCTCCCGGTTTCCGAAAGGTGTTGAACCTTCAGGCGCTCTGAAGAGGCCACCGAAAGGGTATGAGGTCACCAATCCCGCCATCGAGTATCTCAGGTTCAAGGGGTACTATACCCAGCAGTTTCTTTCAGACAGGGAGGTAGCCGATCCGGCTCTGGTCTGTCGCATTGCAGATGCCTTCCTCATCTCCAAACCGATGATTGATTTTCTCAACAGGGCACTGTAGGTGTATCCCCTTACGCCGTTTTCTTGTTGTGTTTCCGTGTTCATTATTACGTATATTATCCTTGTTTTTTGGTGGTTCATATACAGTATTTGCTGCAGAATCCTCCGAATCGTCTGAGCATCTTTCAGTTGTTTTAACCGACTAAACAGCTTCAATCAATGGAAGAAAATTCCACCAAAACCGAAGTCCGTTTTGCTGTTGTCATGTACGGCGGCGTTTCCCTGGCGATTTATATGAACGGTATTGCGCAGGAGCTGTTGCGGATGGTCAGGGCAACGGCAACCAAAGATGCGAACAATACGCCGCTGATTGATTACCGTGATCTTGACCATGTTGAAGTGGTCTACAGAAAACTTGCCTATTGCAGTACTTCGCGGCTGGACGAAGGGAGTGAACGCAAGCTGCTTGAGTCCAATGCTCCTCTTCACCGAAAGTTCGTTATCGATATCATTTCAGGAACATCAGCGGGGGGGATCAATGGTATTTTTCTGGCAAAGGCACTGGCAAATCGCAAGAATATTGACGGGCTTAAAAATCTCTGGATCACAGAAGGAGATGTCAGCCTGCTTCTCAATGACAAAAATTCAGTCAAGGCTACAAATCTGAAACTGCAGAAGGAACCGGCATCGCTCTTTAACAGTCAGAGGATGTACCTCAAGCTTTTTGATGCTTTCAACCAGATGGAGAGTGGTGGGGATGTCAAGGCAGCGCCTGATGAATATGGCTCATATGTTCGTGAACTCGATCTGTTTGTTACGGCAACAGATATTCTTGGCCTCACGCTTCCGATGAAGCTATCCGACTCTACAATATATGAGCGGAAATACAAAAATGTTTTCCGGTTTACCTATTCCGCAGCCACAGATCAGATATGGAACGATTTTATAGGCAGTAATAATCCAATGCTGGCATTTGCTGCCCGTTCGACCTCCTCTTTTCCCTTCGTCTTTGAGCCGATGTGTTTCAGTGATATTGATGCAGTTCTTGACAGCATGAAGTTGGGCGAAAAGTTTTATTCAGCAAATCCATACTCTGACAACCCGAAATGGCAACGGTTTTTTAAAAATTATCCGCACACTGCAGTTAATGGCACCATTCCCTATATGAGCCGTCCCTTTGGAGATGGCGGCTATCTTGATAACAAACCCTTTACCTATGCGATCGATACGATTTCAGAACGTTCTTCTGATTACCCGATAGAACGGAAGCTGCTTTACATTGAACCTGCTCCGGATAATCCTGAACTAACTGTGGAGAAGGTCGGCAAGCCAGATGCCATTGAAAATTCGCTGGCGGCCCTGCTCAAACTGCCGAGAGCCGAAACCATCAGGGAAGATCTCGATAAAATATTTGAGAGGAACCGCCTGACCGAACGGGTTGAGCGGATAATCAGCAATATAGAGCGCGACCAGATGGCTCTGCGGGGAGAATACGTGAGCTATCGGAAATGGCAGCCAAAAAACGCCACAGAGGTTCCTCCCCTGTGGACAAAGAGCACCTTGAGCGATGAGGAGTGGGATCAGCTTGATCTTGAAGATATGACCAACCGAAGGGGGCCGGGGTATGTGGGATACCACAGGCTGGAGATATCGGTTGTTACTGATGATTTCGGGCGGTTGCTCACCAGGGTTGCCGGTTTTAATGAGGAGTCAAACTATTTTCTTGTGTTCCGCTATCTTTTGAGGGCATGGAGAGAGCGGAGGTACACTGACTATCATGAAGATGACCATAAAGATGTCCCGCCAAAGCAAACACTGAATGCATTTCTCAATGCATTTGACCTGACCTATCCAATGAGAAGGTTGAAGTTCCTGATTCGTCAGATTGACCGGCTCTCTTGTTTGGACCCGAAAAAATATATTGAGGAGATAGATAACTATTCTGTATGGATGGCTCAGGTTCCGGGAAGTGTCGGACTTAACCGTGACAATAGAGAGGATTGGATTGTTCAATTCAGGGCTGAACTTTTTCAAATCAGACGGGAACTCAACAGGCAACTTGTTCTTTTGGTGAAAGCTGGCAGGGAACTGCGTTCACGATTTACCCCTGGGCAGGTTCTGCCTGAGGCCGCAAAAGTGAGCCCGATTTATGACAAGTTGACAGAACTGATTGAGTGTCTGGTCAGGGGCTGTGAAATACATAGCCGCCCTCAGGGGAGTGCTGTACACTCTTCGCCGGATGCTTCTGTACCGAATCCTGAGAAGAGGTTTCAGACTGTGCTTGAGTATTTTTTTGGCAGAACGGCAGATTCTGATATGACAAGTGCTCACTCCACGGTTATCGATGAACAGAACGGAGAAGAAAAGGCCCGAAATATTCTTGAAGGTAACGAGCAGCTTCAGGCTCTGCTTGATGAAATTAGTGTAATTGTTAAGGCTGAGCTAAAGCGTTCAATTTCTGCAAGCGATGAGGCTTGCCGCAAGGCGCTGACGGGCGAATGCAGAGCCCCGGCAAGAGAAGTTGCTCAATCGATTCTCCTTGCGTACTACCGTAAATACAGCGATTTCGATATGATTATTTTTCCTGTTATCTATGGTACCGGAGGTGGGGAGGGTGACTGGATCGATGTTTCAAGGGTAAGCCCCGAGGATGCAAAATTGCTCATTGATGAACAGAAAATGAAGCTTCACAAGCTTGCGGGCACCTCCCTCGGTAATTTTGGCGCTTTTATGGAGAAGAGGTGGCGACAGAACGATATTATGTGGGGGCAGCTTGATGGTGCCGAGCGAATTATTTCTGCACTCATGCCTGACAGGGAAGCGGCTAAATCATTTACCGGTGAGGCCCAGGCTGCCATTGTACTTGAAACCATTGCCCCGATGGGCAGAGAGGAGAAGTACGACCTGCTTGTTGAACCATTCATGCGTCCCGATAACGGTCAACCTGATCCGGAAGTTCTCACTGCATTTATTTCTGCACTCAGGCAAAATGCCGGTGATGCTGTCCGAACAGGCCGCGATACTGCATATGCATTCAGAACAATCGACGAGGGGGAACTTCGGGATCATTACCTTGCAAAATTCAGGACAAACAAAGGACTGGAACCGGAAGGTGCCCTGAAAAATGCAGCGAGGGCGACGACTGTCATGGGTAAAATGCTTACCGGAATTGCAGACAATAAAAGTTTACCCGGAAGAACATACATCCCGCTGTTAACGAATTCCGGACGATTTTTCCTTGGCCTTGTAGATGCGGCTATTCCTCGCAGTTTTTCGAATCTGATATTCAGACACTGGATAAATCTTCTCTATCTTTTCGCGGTGGTGATGTTTGTCGGTGGGTTTGTTTTTGTAAACGATTCTGTACAGCGCTTTGCTATTTTCGCTTTTGCCTTGACTGGTTCAGTTCATGTTATCATGTTATGGTTGAACAGTCTGATTCTTTTCAGGAAAAGCTGGACAATGCTCTTAAAAAGCATGGCATTTGTACTGGTTGTTCTCATGATGATTTCCGGTTTCACTTTTCTCTATGCGCTTCTCGGATTTCAGGATAATTTGTGGGCTTATTTTATTGGTTTGCATGACTGGTTGAACAATGACATATGGCATCGCAAACCTGTTTGATAAAAATATTCAAGCCTGGTGCCAGCCAGTTATGGATTCGGCCACGCTCTCAATGGTGTTGATGATAAGTGTCGGCTTAATCTCCCAGGGATCCATGACGAGATCCGGGAAGCGCTGGAGCCATATGGCCTGCATCTCTGCGGCTCGGGCGCCAATGACATCAAACGGGTTGGCTGACACCAGCCAGCTCTTTTCGGCTTGTGCGGATGCACGGTCGAGAAAGTGGCGGTAGA
>Ga0172375_10010603_pt1 | contig 11922 bp, 8 predicted proteins | sample LakKiv1m_FD_114537 | JGI IMG/M metagenome (GOLD analysis project Ga0172375, IMG submission 114537) | Freshwater microbial communities from Kabuno Bay, South-Kivu, Congo - kab_092012_11.1m | ecosystem: Environmental > Aquatic > Freshwater > Lake | place: Democratic Republic of the Congo... | reverse complement strand
TTAGCTTCGGAGGACAAGTCGCTCGTTCGTCAGTCCGACACGCCTCTCACTCGCTCGCGAAGACGGATTTTATGGTATTTCGGCCGATAAAAGTTGTGACACTTTTTCGACGATCTTATTACAATCCTGTGACAAACAATAAAAGGTTTTCTTATATAATTAGCATACAAAACAAAGGATATAATCATGACATTAAAGACTTTATTAAAAAAAATATCTTTATTATTAATATCTTCCCTTTTATGCAACGATGTAGTGTCGGCTGATCCTGAGATAATGCGGAGAACAGAAACCTCCCATACCTTGTCCGCCCCGACCATATTCCAAAAAGGCGATACGGCATCCGGTGAAAAAATGCTCGAAGCGCTTTTTATCGGGTTCTACAAAACATTCGGCTACGGTATGCGGGATTTTGAGTTTGATATAAACCCTTCGATCGCAGGCCATGAATTCACTATTTTTTTCGACAGAAAAACCGGGGACGATACGGCGATCTCGGTTCCTTGCGTTTTAAACCTAGGAGATGACCCTGTTCTATATTTCGCGCGGGTAGACTTTACTACGGGAAAAATTTCCATAGTCAGCCCTTCTGATAATGTCCGGGATGAAAACGATCAGGTTAATGAGAGAAAACCGGCCGCAGAAACAGTCACAGAGACACCTCCGCCCTCCCAAATTCAGGATACAGGCGATAAAGAAACACGAAAGACAGCGCCGGGTATTCTCAAGGCCGCAAAAATATATATTAACGAAGCTGCCGCAGGCCTTAAACTGCATCCTTTACTTAAATGGCTGATCCTCAGGCCGAAACGAATTACATCTTTTGAGCTCAGCGTTAAATTGGACAGCGGGGACAATATGAAATTCTGGGCGTTCAGGGTTCTCGAGAACGATTCCAGAGGCGCAGGTAAAGGCGGTATACGCTGGCTTGTGGGAGCCGGAGAATCTCCCGAGGAAGCAAAAAAAACAGCGGTAGGCCTTGCTACGCTTATGTCTATCAAAAACGCTGTCGTGGGCATACCCTACGGCGGAGGTAAAGGCGATGTGCTTGTCGATAACAGACCTTTGACGGAAAACGACAAAGCCCGTATATTCCGCGCTTTTGCGCGCGCTTTAACGCTGAAAAAAGCGGTAGGCACTTATATAGACGTACCCGCTCCGGATAAAGGCACGGACGCGCGTATGATGAACTGGTTTTTGGACGAACATCTTCGTGTGCTTATAGAAAAAAGAACCCTGAGCGATAAACAACTTTTAGCCGCCCTTAAAAACGTCCCCCCTTCGGAGGACCCGCAGGAAACACCCATACTCGATAAATGCGTTGATATTTTGGCCGCTGATAAAGACGGGCATATTTTATGCCCCGAACTCGGCGCAATAACAGGAAAGATCGTAGGAAAAGGCGGTTCCAAAGGCCGGACAAAGGCAACGGGATTCGGCGGATACCTCGCTTTTCTTGAAACACATAACCACTTTAAAAAAGAACCCGGGCATTCTGTTTTTACTTCCGTATCCGAAAAAACAAGGCAGACCCTTGGCAAAGATATAAAAGACATGACCATCGGCATATCGGGTTCGGGGAATGTCGGCGAATATAACGCATGGGCATTTGCCGCGGCAGGCGCGCGCGTTACCTTACTGCAGGATATTTCCGGCACCATATACGACCCGAACGGTATAGACCTTAAACTCCTCGATAAATGCCTGGAACGCCTTCCTGACGGAAGATGGGCCAATTTAGATACCGCGAAGAAAGACTTGTTTGAAAGATCAAGCGCGCAATTCATCAAAGACCCTGATTTTTTCTGGAGAACGCGTACAAACGTTAAAGTCCCCGCCGCCACGGAAAACCAAATAACAGAATCGAATGCGGATTTTACTTCCTGCGATATAATACTTGAACTTGCCAATAATCCCACTTCCCCAAAATCCGATAAAATATTAAAAGATAAAGGCATTTTGATCATACCCGACGTATTGGCGAACGTAGGCGGCGTCACAGTATCTTATTTCGAATGGCTGCAGAATATCGAAGGCAGGTACTGGGACAGGATAAGCGTAGATAAAATGCTCGGAGAGCGGATTTCTTCGGAAGTGGACACGATCTTTCAGATCGCGGACCGGAACAATGTGGACATGCGTCAGGCGGCATTCATGCTGAGCCTCGCAAGAATGGCCGAAGCGGAGATCGCCAGGTCATGGTTCCTGCGGTTATTTTTCCGCATATTCACACCTTATGAAGGTTATGTGCCGGAACCCGAAACGGTCGAAGAATTGTCCTATACTATAAAACGTGGGCAGCTGCCCGGCCTTATCCGAAGAAGCGAAGACAGGCAGACTAAAGAGATAAAAGATATATCCAAAAATGCGCTGTCAAAATTCACGGTAACGGGCGGTTATGTTCTGATAAGCGGGCCTGTGACAAGCGGCAAAATGGCTTTATCCGAAAGAGTAAAAACCGAACTTGCTTTGGCAGGCAAAAGAGTAACAGCCATAGACATAGACGCCGAAATAGCTAAAGCCGGTGTGGACGCCGGAACGGCGGACAGTTTCCTATATAATAAGGTATTCAAGAATATCCTGTCGGACATCAAACATAAAAGGCTGGAAGATCCCGATCAGATATACATCATAGAGGGCGGACGCGAACTTTTGAGTAATGCCGTACTAAAGAAAAGAGGCATACTATCCGAAGAAAATGTTTACAGCATATTTGTGAACACAGCTCCCAGCATGAAACTTGCCGGAAATAAACCTCTGACATCTCTCGACCTCAGGTTAATAAGGCATATACTTACATTTTCGGGCACATTCGGTAAAGACCCCATAGATATAATACGGTCATGGCCGGCTATGCGGAAAAAAGATCTTGTTCATGTATATCCTTCATGGCATAACGCGGATGTTACTTTCAACAGTTACATGCATTATGAAATATCCGCCCTAAAACCTCATGCGGTTGAACTTCTTAAAGGCGCGCTGAATAAAGCGAAAAAGCTCCGCGACGATAAAAGCATCAGAGTGATAAAACGCCTTTTATCTGCTTTCGACGGTGTACCGGCTATAAATGACACGTTCCTGATCCCCCGGAATTCTATAATAAGACAATATATAAATAACAGCCCTGTTTTTAAAAAAGCTAAAAGTGTTATTTTAAACAGTTTTCTCATACCCTTGCCCGTTTTCGGATGGAATGCGATAAAAGCGGCGCCGTCTCTATCAAACCGGCAGTATGAATTAGCTCCGCGTTTAAAAACATTTTTAAGCAGAATAGCGAAAGAATCTTGTGTTTTTGTAGATTCCAACGTGACGGCGCTTCAAGATATGAAATTATCCGTACTTTGCACAGGCTACGCCGTAGAGTTTGCGCGCCGCGTTCAGAAATACGGCATTAAAGCCAGAGTGGCCAGGAATTTTAACCAAAGTTTCATACACCTCCCTGACTTGAGAATAATAGTGGACGTTGTTCCTTCATACGGCACATGGGATATGAAAAATTACGCTAGGACGAACGGCGTCGAATTCATAATAATAGACGACAGGTCTCCTGATGCCGCATTTTTATATGAAGACTTTTTTTATATGGATGACGGGGACCCCTATTTCAATGAAGAGCAGTCCCTTGCGGTCAGGTTCGCTGAATCCGTAGAAGCAAAAGAATTGTCTCTCAGGCGGGCTAGGATCACAGACAGGATCGGCGGCATTTTAACACTGACCGTTATTCCTTTTGCTATGGGTGCCATGAAATTTATATTCGGCAAATCGGAAGACACTGTAAACACTCCGCCCGTCAAAAATTTCCTGATGAATTATTTTCCCGATCTGACTCTTGAAGGAGTTCTTCTTACGGCAGTAGTGATCGGGCTTTTTTGGGGTTTCATTTATTATGCTTCAACAAAAGTCCGACAGATCCTGAACAATAACGTTATTCCATACGATAAGAAAAAGGCCCTCGTTAAACTCATGAACCCAAACGCTTTAGGCCCTTTTTTCACCCTCTCAGTTATCAACGGGCTTAATGATATAAGAGCGCGCGGAGGCGATTACAGGGAATTGTCCTTTGAGATAGCCGCTATGATCCTTGTAAGCCCCGAAGCCATGAAAGGTGCAATATCTGATTTTTCATCAAACGCGCATAAATACAGGGATTATAAAAAGATCGCGGCTGTTTTTGGCGGCGCCCTTATAATAGCCGGCCATTTCAGGCGCGGCGGAAACAAGTCGATCTGGGATCTTTTCGACTCATATGACGACGGGCGTATAGCAAACAGGCTCGCCGGTTTTATAATGAAGGACGATAACGCCGCCCAATCATTGATACGCGCATTCGACATGTCGACAAACATACCGGATGACCCGTTTAAAGTCGATATACAGATGTCTCTCCTTAACGCTATTGAAGGCGTAAACTTTTCGTCCCCCAGGTCTTTCATGAAGGCAGTAGGCTCTTTAAAAGAGATCGCCCGCAAAAACGGTTTCCACGCCGTAGTGCGGGATAAGTTGGAAACCATATCAAGAAATGGCCCGGTAGGGATCGAGGACATATCAGATTTCGGAGAAAAAAGCCGGGCGCTTATTGAGGATTTTAAAATATACGCGAAGAATTTTGACCCGGACAAAGTGCGTATACCGGATTCGGCTGATCATTGGTTTTACAAAATAGTACTAAAAGACGATGACGCCGTAGACGATGTCCTCGCTTACGAAACCTTGTCAGGGCTGCATGACTATACGGGTGACCCTCTTTCGGAGCCATATACGGAAGGCCCCGCAGACAATACAGATAATACGCCCGCTGCATCCTTTAAAAAAATGTGGATCGACTATAAAGAAAGTCTTGAATTCCTTTTCAGCAACAGCAATTCGTATAAAACGGCTCTTTCAGGCGTAAAAAATGATCTGGATATGAATCCTGAATATTCGCCGTTCTCAGGATCTGACAGAGGCGAAGAAAACAAAGATGAGATCGCGCCGGATGCTATACGCCGTAATCTTGACACAGCTTATCTCCTCCTGGATTCGGATCCCGAAGGCGTTATTGAAAGTTTTCTGCCTCCCCTATCCGGGACCGGTGACAATGTCCCCCAGAACGGCACTCTTGAATTTTTTGAAATACGGGACAGAACCGGGGAAGTTAAAAAGTTCGCTCTGCACTTCTCCGAAAGTTCCGCTGCAGTCACTAAAAAAGACTCCGCCATCCCTATGGAACTCTTCGATGCGCTTACACGTCACGAAAAAAAGAACCTGAGAAATCTGCGTATAATAGCGCAGGGAGATGAATATGATCCCGCTGAATTCGCGGAATGGCTCATTAGGAACAGGCAGACAGAGATCGGCCTCGGAGATGTGTGGGAATTCACCGCAAAAAAACGTTACGAGCTTATAGACAGGATATATTACATAAGCGGTTTTTCCGAACCATCGGCGGTCATAGCCCGCGGAAGAAAAAGCAAGACCGACATATTCCACAAAAATACGGGCAAAACAAATATGACGGTCCATGCGTCGCCTGACAAAATATATACCGGCTGGTACACGCAGCAGCCTTCGAACTATGAAAACTTTTTATTCGCGTTCGCCGGAGACGATTATAAAAAAGAATTGTGGGACTTGACCTTCATACACGGCCATCCAAAATTTTATATGGACCAGCCTTATGAACAGTGCCTTCTTTTAAGCCGGCAGGATCTTTCCTCTTTGAAGAAAAAAGTCAAAAGATATAAAGGCAGCCGCAACGTTCATTACGCAGGTTACGGTATAGCCGCATATGCCGGGGACAACAGCCTGGCTGTCAGAATGTACATAGCCGCAATATCCGGGGGGGTGTGGTATCAGGACTTTTTTGTCTACAGAAACCATTCTACCGGCAAAGTAAGCGTGACAAAATACGGCGGAATAATGAAATACGACCCGGATGACGGTTATTACGAAGGCGACGGCCCGGATCACCTTGTGCCTCTATTGCCTGATGCTCCAAAGTCTCCGGAATCAAAGAAACTTGATCTTCCTTCAGGGAGATCAAGAAAGCAGGATGCTAAAAATGAGAGCGGAGAGCTTGTTACAGCCGGAACACATGCTTCCGATCATTCGCTCGGACTTTCGGGATCAGCCAAATTAAAAGCTGCTTCAACCAATACCGCAGGCAGAACACCTGCTGCAGTCGGAATAGAAGAAGCTATAGAAACTGCTTACAGAACTGCAATTACCGCACGTCAGGCACAAAACAGCGTTAAGGCAGATCAACACACAAATACTATTTTACGCAATATCTCTGACGCAAAAATGCTCGTCAGGAACCTGATAGAATCCATACTGAACATTATGACATCGCATTATAAAACAATTTCACCTGCGCCGTACTCGGAAAAAAGGCTTGTTCTTGCTTTTTCAAGCCGGCTTGCAGGCATTAAAGACAGTAAGATCCGCAGCGCTTTAAAAGACCTCGAAAACCTTAAGAATACAAAAGGATTCGACGGACTTTTGGGCAATTTTGAAGTTATAACTTCTTTTGACGGCCCGGAGGACCTCTCCGATAAGCTGTCGGAACGCGGTATTGTTTTAGAAGCTAATCCCGATAATATATGTTTCGCCTTCACTCCCGAGATCATGGAAGGTTTAGATCCGTCAGTGAATACCGTACTTATAAATGAGCTGAAAAAAGAGAACGGCGAGTCATTCGGAGAACTGGATTATTATCCTCTATTCGAGATCATCACCCTCGCGCTTATAAAATATCATAGCAAACTTTCGGCGGAAACTATCGCTTTAATGCTGCGTGAGATAGGGGTCAATACTGAAAGCCTTAATATCAGCTCTATAAAAGATACGGACGGAAAGATAAACGCATTCCTCATATGCGATATTATACCTAAAGCCGACAGATACAGTATTGACCGTCAGGGTGACAGGATAGGACGCATACACAGGCTGATCAACACTGCGGCGTAACTGCTTTTTATGACCGTATCATGACCAAAAGCATTTTGAATCTCTCTTTAGCCTTTACCGAATGGGGCTGGTTAGCCGGCAGGTTTATGAACTCACCTTTTTTAACCTCGTAAACTTTTCCGGATATTGTTATATCGGCTTTTCCGTCGGCCACATAGAGGAACGCGTCGAACGGCGCAGTATGCTCGCTCAGTTCCTGTCCTTTATCAAAAGAAAAAAATGTTATATTTCCGGTAGGCTTTTTCAGCACCGGATGGCTGACGATGGAATTAGGCTGGTATTCGGCATACGCGCTGAGATCCGTTATATTAGCAAGATTCTGGTCCATGTTTTCCTTTCGTTTATTAGCAACTCCCCCCGTTCCCCTATCTTTAATAAAGGGAGGGGCGCAACTTCAAAATTCGATGTAGTCATTGCCAGTGGAACGTGGGAGTTATTTTTTACTTTTGACTTTTCACTTTTGACTTAATACGCTATTTCCCGCTGATAAGGTACCTGAACGCGCTTAAAACTGCCTTTGATCCTTCTCCCGCGGCGATTATTATCTGTTTATCCTTCACGTTGGTTACGTCGCCCGCGGCGAATATACCGGGAACAGAGGTTTTACACTCGCAGTCCACAAGGATCTCACCTCTGGGGTTTTTCTGTACTATATCTATGAATTCCGAACTGGGAATGAGTCCTATTTCTACAAATACACCTTTTACAGGCAGAATCTGAGTTTCATTTGTATCAGTTTTTAAAACTTTTACGCCGGATACCATTTTATCTCCTATGATCTCAAGTACTTTCGCGTTATTTATCACCGCAACTTTAGGATCGTTCACAACCTGATCCCTCATTATGGCGTCCCCTCCGAGCTTAGGATTAATATCCACAACATAAACCTTGGATGCTATCCTTTGCAGCTGGATCGAGGCGTCAAGGGCCGAATTGCCTCCCCCTATCACGGCAACGTCTTTCCCCGAAAAAAGCGGACCGTCGCACGTTGCGCAGTAAAACAATCCCTTATTTTTGTATTCTTTTTCTCCGGGCACTCCCAACTCTTTTGATCTTTTACCCGTAGCGATAAGAACTGTTTTCGACTGATACATACCTTTCGACGACTTTACCTCAAAAAATCCTTCCGCTTGTTTTACAGAATCTATCTCTTCACCTTCTTTAAGCGGAATATTATACTGTTTAAGGTTGTTTTCGAATTTTGCAACAAGCTCAGGCCCGGATATGAACTGAAATCCCGTATAATTCTCTATATCCCCGCTCCACGCAGTCTGTCCGCCTATCTGTTTGGAAATAACAATGAAATTCATACGTTTTCTCGCAGCGTAGATACTGGCAGTTATTCCCGCCGGCCCCGCGCCGATTATAATAAGGTCGTACATAAAATATCCTTGCTATCCGCCCCTTTAAGTCAAAAGTCAAAACTCAAAAGTAAAAAGTCCGGAAAAATAACCTATATTATTAGATCACCGGATAAACACTTTTGCCTTTTGAATTTTGACTTTTGAATTATTATATACCCAATTTGCTTTTTATCTTATCCCTGTCAAATCCCACTATTATTTCTCCGTCGATCGTTATAACAGGCACACCCATCTGCCCGGACAGGTCTATCATTTCCTGGGCTTTCTCCTGATCGGATGAAACGTCTATATTTTCAAACGAAATATTATTCTCTTTAAGAAAGTCCTTTGCCCTGATGCAGTACGGACATGTCGGCGTACTGTACACTTTTACGTCAGCCATAAATCCTCCCGATCTATTTAAAGGTTAACTTCTTTTATCCATGAACCATGGATATTGCACCATTCGATAACGCTTAATTTGCCGGACGGCGCTTTTACATGTATTCCGCAGGCGGCGTTAAGCTTTGCCGGAGTGAGGTATGTCCTGGATACATATTCATTGTCTATGTAAAAATCAACGCGCCCTATAAAATGTTTTTCCTCCATAGGATGCAATGTTTCTCCAATCTTGACATGCACGTCAATGCAGCCGTCGGGTATAAGCCCGCATTTTTTGAGTATCAGCACCATAGGCACATGTTTCTTTTCGGAATCATTCAGATTCTTAGGATCAGCCGGGGTTTTTATAGCGTTTTCATCCTCTGTGAACGCCGTCTTAGGCGCATGGCACACTGGGCACGCATCCGGCGCGCTGCCGTTTATAGAAATAAACCCGCAAACTTTACAAACATAACCTTTCATCTTTCACCTCCGTTTTATCAATAGTTTTCGCAGATAAGTTCATAGAATGCTCTCGGATGCAGACAAGTCGGGCATGTTTCCGGAGCTTCGGTTCCTTCCATGACCCTGCCGCAGTTCCTGCATTTCCATTTCATAACAGCGTTTTTCTTGAAAACCTTGTTTTCCAGAACGTTATTCAGAAGTTTTCTGTATCTTTTTTCATGCTCTTTTTCAACTTCGGATATTTCATTGAACTGGTTGGCTATTTCGGGAAAACCTTCCGCCATCGCGGTTTCAGCGGATTCTTTATAAAGCTTCGTCCATTCCAGGTGCTCTCCTGCCGCGGCTGCTTCAAGATTTTTCACCGTATCTCCGATTATACCCGCAGGATAACTCGCCGTGATCTCGACTTCCCCGCCTTCAAGATATTTGAAAAATCTTTTAGCGTGTTCTTTTTCGTTATCCGCGGTTTCGAGGAATATAGCGGCTATCTGCTCAAAACCCGCTTTTTTTGCCGCAGACGCCGCATAGGTATAACGGTTTCTGGCCTGTGATTCTCCCGCAAACGCTGCGAGAAGATTTTTTTCTGTTTTTGTCCCCTTAATACATTTCATGATCATCCTCCCTTTTTCTATTAAATTTATACAATTTCCGTTCATGCCGCAACTGTGCGTTTCGGCTTTGATTTGACTTTTTTCTACTTAATTGCCTACTATCTTTACTGTACACGTTAAACGTTAAACTTTACACCAATACTCGTTCTTGCCGGTCCTTATGCGGGCTCAAAGCTGTCTTTACCCACTCCGCATTCCGGGCATACCCAGTCATTCGGAATCGATTCAAAAGCAGTCCCCGGTTCTATTCCGTTCGCAGGATCTCCTGCCTCCGGGTCATAAACATATCCGCAAACCGTACATCTGTATTTCTGCATTTTTTTCTCCTTCTTTATTTAAGTTTTCCGGCGAATTCCATGCCGCGGTTGTAACAAGCCCTTATTTCGTCTTCGCTGGGCGCATATTTTACGGACAGTCCGGACATGGCTATTTCCACTCCGGATGCTTTGAGTTCGTTCTCTATAGTAGCAACGGCTCCTCCTGCCCACCCGTATGATCCGAAACTAAAACCCATTTTATTCTTTGGTTTCAGCCCTTTAAAAAATATCAGAAAGCCTCCTATCGCGGACAGAAGGTCATTGTCGTGCGTAGAAGACCCTATTATAACCCCTTTCGCGTCCATCATTTCCGTTACTACTTCCGTTCTATCGGTAACAGCGATATCATAAAGTTTAACTTCTATTCCGTTATCCGCAAGGCCTTCCGCTATGGCAGACGCCATTTTTGCCGTAGATCCCCACATTGTCTCGTAGACTATCACTGCCTTAGGTTTAACGGTATTGCCTGCCCATTTCATATAAGCATTGACTATCTTCATAGGGTCTTTCCGCCATATAATACCGTGGCTAGGCGCTATGACTTTTATCGGCAGGTTAAGTTTTTTCACATCTTCGATCTTTTTTGCGACGAGCGGACTGAAAGGCCATAGGATATTCGCGTAATATTTCGCGGCCTCGTCCATAAGCTCACATTCGGGGACTTCATCATCGAATCTCTTCGCCGAGGCATAATGCTGGCCGAACGCGTCGTTCGGCATAAGTACGGCGTCTTCTGCGATATAGGTGAACATGCTGTCCGGCCAATGAAGCATAGGCGCTTCAAGGAACGTGAGCGTCTTTTTCCCGAGGCTTATCTTTTCGCCGGTTCTTACCGTTTGAAAATCCCAGTTCCCGTAATAATGTTTATCAAGTCCGTCCTTGCATTTTGCCGATCCGAATATTTTCGCTTTCGGGCATATTTTCATAATATCAGGGAGCGCGCCCGAGTGGTCTTTTTCTACGTGGTTGGCTATAATATAGTTTATCTTTTCCGCAGAGACTATACTGTTTATCCTTTCGATCATCTCCTGTTTAAATTCGCTCATCACAGTATCGACCAATGTGATCTTATCGTCGATAATAAGGTACGCGTTATAAGTCGTCCCTCTTTTTGTGGTATAAGTGTTCCCGTGGAATGTTCTTCTGTTCCAGTCCACTGCCCCTACCCAGTAAATATTTTCCGCGATCTTGACAGCTTTCATGACATACCTCCTCGTACTAATAACCTGCGAAATTTTCAATTATTACATTTTCCTTGGGCACAGACAAACCTTTCAGGATCTCCTGCATCCCGGATACCATTTTCGGCGGTCCGCATAAAAAAAATTTTCTTTCGTTATGATCAGGCACCTCGCCTTTTATGACGTCAGCTGTAATATACCCTACTCGGAATGCTCCGGCTTTATCGGGAACACAGAGAACGTTTACTACTTCGAAAGCCGGGTTCTCTTCGGACATCATTAAAAAGTCATCCCTGAAAGCTATGTCCTTTTCCGAGTGATTGCCGTATAAAAGCACCATGTCCGTATCGAGTTTTTTATCGCAAACGTATTTGGCCATGCTCCTGATAGGCGTTATGCCTATGCCTCCGGAAAGAAACGCTACTTTTTTATACCCGCCTTCAAAAATAAAATTACCGAAGGGGTATTTTATCTTCAAGGCATCGCCTTTTTTTACCCCGTCCAGTTTTTTAGAAAATCCGCTTTCAGTCAATTTTTTGGTGAATTCCAGATAGCCTTTTTCCGTAGGCGAATTGGAGATCGAAAGCCACCTGGTCAGCTCCTTCCCTTCTCCCAGGGATACTGACAAGAACTGCCCCGGCCTGAACGCCACTTTCTCGTCATAGCCTACTCTTAT